>Ga0315314_1002390_pt1 | contig 15563 bp, 18 predicted proteins | sample TDP9_MG_FD_203631 | JGI IMG/M metagenome (GOLD analysis project Ga0315314, IMG submission 203631) | Freshwater sediment microbial communities from Lake Towuti, South Sulawesi, Indonesia - TDP9 | ecosystem: Environmental > Aquatic > Freshwater > Lake > Sediment | place: Indonesia: South Sulawesi...
CCAACAGGCGGGACCGGTTGGGGATCTGTTTCTACCAGCTTTCCTGCGTGCGCTGGTGGCCCTCGGGACAAAGATGGCTGCAGGCTTTCCTGCCTATTTGGCAGTCGGAGCCGTGGTGGGCGCCCTAGTCGGATTGGCCGTGGCTGAGGTGATTGCGATCTCTGCCGAACGCATTCCGCCGATCGCGCTACCTCCTGAGGCTGAGCCTAAGAAACCATCGCCGTGGAGGTTTGAGAATTGAAGAGGCCTGGTATCGTCATACTGTGCCGGCGCCGGTTCCCTGCCCGCCCGGGTCGGCAGCGACGGAATCTGTTCACCGGGGGACGGGCCAATGGATAGGGGAGAGTTGCTCGGTCGGGTGAGTCTGTTCCGGGAACTTGCCCCGCGCGATCGACAGGACATCCAGGGGCTTTTCCTGGAGCAGCGACTGGAGCGGGGCCAGATCATCTTCCTGGAGGGAGACCAGGCCGAATACGTCTACATCGTGTCCGGAGGCAGGGTGAAGATCGTCAGGCAGACAGCGGGTGGAAAGGAAATGATCTTGGAGGTTTTCGCACCCGGAGACGTGTTCGGCGGTGCCACACTGCTTCTCTCCTGCCATCCGGCAACTGCTGTGTGCATGGAGCCAGGGGCGCTTCTGTGCTTGCCTCGGCAAGATTATGTCGCTCTGTTGAAACGGTTTCCTCCGATGGCGCTCCAGGTCATCGAACTCCTGCGCCAGCGACTGCAGGAGGCCCACCAGACGATCCGAGCTCTTGCGGCCGAACGGGTGGAGACTCGTGTGGCCCGCCTCCTGTTCAAGCTGGCGGACAAGAGTGGTGTTCCCACGCAAGGAGGAATTCGGCTCATGCTACATCTCACCCGACAGGACATCGCGGACATGGTGGGCTGTACCCTGGAGACGGCGATCCGCATCCTGAGCCGATGGCAGAAGGAGGGGCTGATCAAGACAGAGGAGGGGGTGATCACTATCCTCAACCGGCAGGAGCTTGAGCACCTGCTGCGACCGGGGTAGGCCGTGCCTGTCTCTCTCGCCCGTCAACGCCAGGCCCCGTGTCCTTGCGGAAGCCGGCGCAGCATGGCCACCTGTTGTCTTCCCTGGGAGGAGGCTCTCCAGCGGCTCTTCAGCCGCCTGGTCGCTTTCGCTGCGACACCACGCATCCGCCAGCACGAGGCGGGTGCTGCGGCCATCTTTTGGAAAACCCAAAGGCCCCTCCAACCGGGAACAGGACAAGCAGCCAGCGAGAGCTTGCGCTTTCTCGAGTGGTACCTCCACGACTACCCAAGGGACCGGGGCCATGGGCCGGTGATCGCTGAGTTCGCCGATACCGTCATGGCGCTGAGCATGCAAGAGGAAGCATTACTGTTCGCTTCGCTTCTCGCGCCAGTACGAGCATACGAGGTTACGGAGATATGGGCGCTTCGTGGTGTTGTGGCGAAGGATCTCCTCACGGGAGAGGAGCATGCGGTAGGTCCCCTCGGTCTCCCGCAACTGCCGATCCGGTCGGACGTCGTCATCTGCCGCCTGTTGCCCGTCGGTCGGCTCGTGCGACCTGGCGCCGGTGTTCTCGTGTTGCCGGGCGCAGGTCGCGAAGAGATGCTTGCATATCTCCGCACGGCATATCGGTTGTCGCGGCCTCTGCGTCATGTATCCCTGGAGGACTTCCTCGATAATGCAGTCCATCTCTACCATCACTTCTTCCTTCTGCGGGAGCGCGAGCTTCGCGGCCGTGCCCTGGAGACGCTTTGGCGCGCGCCCTTCGAGCCGGGTGAGGCTGTCTACCTCGGGACCGATCTGCCTCGGATCCAGGCAGGTCTCGACAGGCTGCCCGAGCTAGAGCGGCAATCCGGGACACCGGGGGAGGCGTGCTATGTCTGGCTCGATCCTGATCGTGCCCTCGCCCGTGCAACGATCCGGCTTCGTTCCAGTGAGGTGGTGGTGGGCGCCGAGACTCGGGGAGACCTCAGCGACGCCAAAACCTTTCTTGAGACGTGCCTGCGGGGCCTAATTCAGCCTGCTGGCAAGAGCAGCGGCGCAGATGGCGACCATCCAGGCATCGAGGCCTCACGGCCTCGATCGGGTGCACCTGGGGCGGCGTTCTTCGCAAGGATGCTGGATGGGTGGCCGGAGGTTCCGTCTCCGCGCCTGGACGACCGCACACCTCGTGAGATGTGTCGAACACGTAGCGGTCGCGAGCGTGTGGCCGGCCTACTGCTCGAGCTGGAGCGAGGCTTCGCGCGGCTCAAACGCCTGGGCCGTGCTTCTGCCGATGTAGGCATCCCACGCGAGCGGCTCCGTTTGCCTGCCACTCCGCCGGCGTCTTGCCGCGGCCCGAGCTGATTTCCGCTCCATCGGGCTGGTGTTCAAGCTGCTGGGCTGAGCGGGGCGAATGGCGAACGAGTTCCGGCGATTGTCCGAAGAAGCAGGCCTTTTTCTCGTTCTGGTCGCGCGGGTACGTTTTCCCTTCCCCCGCCTGCGCAAGTCTCCTATATTGGCGGGGTCGTTCGATCAGCTCCAACAACTATGCGCGGGGAACCGCGCACGCAAGGGGAGGAGATCACATGTCCCTATACATCACCGAGGAATGCACCAGTTGCGGTGCGTGTGAGCCGGAGTGCCCGAACCAGGCCATCAGCGAGGGGGATCCAGTGTACGTGATCAATACCGAGCTGTGCACCGAGTGCGTTGGGCACTTCGCTGAGTCGCAGTGCGTGGCGGTCTGCCCGGTGGCGTGCATCGTGCCGCATGCGGAGGTCAAGGAAGACCGGGATGCGCTGCTGGCCAAGTTCAAGCGACTCCATCCCGACAAGGAGCCGGTTCTGAGCTAATCTCGCCATCCCTTGCTTCGCCTTGACGGGGCCAGGATGCTGGCGCATCCTTGGCCCCGTCGTTTTTCGGACTTCTCTCCTCGGCAAGGTGCCTCGTGCAGTTTCCGTCGTTGGACTTTGGCAATTGGTCATTCGCCCCGGCGAATTCACGTCTCCCTTGGTGAATTCTCCGGACCAGGTGAACACCTGTGCGGGACACCTGTCAATGTAGCGGCGGTCCTGGTTGGCAGCGGGATCGGGCTCGCCAACGGCAATCGCCTCTGGCAACGCCTGCAGCAGATCATCACCACCGGGCTTGGCCTCTCTACGCTTCTCATCGGCATGGAAATGGCGCTGAAGGTCCAGAACGATTCCTGTTGGCAGAGAAGCAGGATTGTGCTACGGATTGAAGCAACTACCTCGCCCATTGATCACCCGAGTGGGGACCTCGGTTGTTTTTCGTGTCGATGATCCAACACTTCTTGCGACGAAGGAGGAGGCAGACATGGCGCGGTTGCATGGCATTCTTCCCGCGATGGTGACACCGTTCACCGTGGATGACCGAGTCGACGAGGCGGCGACACGCAACCTGGTCCAATCACTTCTGGATGCTGGCGTGCATGGCCTCATCCCGACAGGAAGCACCGGTGAGTTCTCCGCCATGACCCTCGATGAGAGGAAGCGGGTCACCGACATCGTGCTCGAGGCAGCAGGAGGCAAGGTACCGGTCCTCGCTCATACTGGGGCCGTCGCGACCCGCGAGGTGGTTGCACTTTCCAAGCATGCCAAGCACAGTGGTGCGGACGGGCTCATGATCGTCCCGCCCTTTTATGAGCCGTTGAGCGAGGAGGAGGTCCGAGCACACTATGCCAGGGTGGCAGAGGCCGTGGCCCTCCCGATCATGCTGTACAACATCCCAAGCTGCACGGGATTCGCGTTCCGGCCGGAATTTGTGCTCCGCCTGGCTGATGAGATCCCGAGCATCCAGTACGTCAAGGACTCCTCGGGCGACGCCCGCGCTCTCCAGGCCATGCTGACCGCGTTCGGAGATCGCGTTGCCGTCTTCAACGGGTGGGACACGTTGTCGTTCTTCGGCCTGGCGGCCGGCACCGTTGGGTGTGTGTGGGGAGCGGCGAACGTGATGCCGCGAGAGTGCGCTGCTCTCTACGAGCTGACCGCGCAGAAGCGAGATCTGAGCGGCGCGAGGGAATTGTGGGCCCGAATGCTTCCCGCAAACGTCTTCTTCGAGCGCGAGGGCTACGTCGCCTCGGTCAAGACAGGCGCTACGCTGGCCGGACGGGCCGTGGGCAATCCCCGAGCACCGATCAGACCCTTGAGTGCTGTCAAAGTTAACGAGTTGCGGGAACTCCTCCGCCCACTGGGGATCCTTGCCTGATCGACGCAGAGGATTGATTTTCGATCGCTCGTTTCTCGTACTCGATACCCAACGGCCTAGAGATGAGCCGCCGCTTCGAGATCCCACCTGCCCGTGTTGATCACCAGGTGATACAGGATCGCGTCCGACCACTCGATGTCAGAGAAGCGGTTCAAGTAATCGGCCGCGGCCTTCTCACGCTGGGTCACTATCTGTTCCGCAGTCCCCAGGCTGACGTCTTCCTGCGCTTGCACGCGCCGGAACCGATCGGCCAGCGGGGCTTCGATGCGGATGTGGAGGATCCCTGGGGTCTCCCGCAGCATGACCTGCCCGCCCCTTCCATCCTCGGTCCAGGTTCGTATCTGCGGCACTGTGTGCGGTCCAGGTTTGCTGAACAGGCGATCCAGCCTTTCCCTGAATCCTGGCGAGCGCCCCTCATGGCAAACCGTTTCTTCGTCCGAGCGCCCCAACCTCGTCGGAAAAACCAGGATGTGTCATCAGATGCTCGAAACAGGGAGGGGTAGCGTGGCCACCTCCTCGCAGGATACCCCGGTGACGCCGAGGACTCTTTTGGCTACCGCCTCCACCGCCTCTCTCTGGTGCGGGAGGTGGACTGTGCCCTTAAGGGCGATATGGCCCTTCGCGGCGGTCACCTCAAGGTAAATGTTCCGCGTCTCCGGATCCTTCGCAATGGCGGCCCGGACCTGGGCGGCAAGGCTCAGATCTTGCACCCGTTGGAGGGACTCGGGTGTGGGCTGAAAGCGGGGGTGGCGGGCGACCGCGACCACCAGCTCCGTGTACAACTGGGGGTCATCACTCCCCGCAGCAGCGCGGGCGCCTGGCGGCCTGCCGTGACGATATTGTCCTTCTCGGCGAAGGCGTAGTGTAACCCACCATCTTCTGGTGAGGAGAAGATTGTGAAATTTTTTTGAAAAAAGTGTTGACAACTGCGGAACGCTTGATGTATATAGCTCAACGAATGGTGAACCTGAATGTTGACAAGGCTTTTCTCCTCTCAAACCCGAGTGGCGCTCTTGCGCCTGTTCTTTACGCATCCCGAAGAGAAGTATTACGTACGACAGATCGCTCGGGAAATCCGTCGCGACATCTCAGGCATCAAACGCGAACTGGACAATCTAGAGAGGACTGGTCTTCTGGCCAGCGAGAAGGTCGGCAATCTCCGATACTACTCGGTGAATAAGACGGCCCCCATCTACTCGGAAATCAAGAGCATCGTGGCCAAGACGGTCGGGGTACAGGCGGCGATCTCCGAAGCGCTGGCGCCGCTCGGCGGGCTGCGCCAGGCGTGGCTGTATTCCACGAATTCCCATCCCCCCGGCGAAGGGATGGGATCGGTTTTCCTGCTGATCGTGGGTGGGGTGGATCTTGCTGCGCTGAACGAGGCGATCACGCGTCTGGAGGAATCTCTGGGTCGCGAGATCAATTACACAGTATTCGACGAAGGCGAATTCCAGCGGCGACGGGCGGAGGCGGATCCTTTCGTGACCGAGGTCCTCGGCGGCAGGAACGTCCTGCTCATCGGGCGCGACGATGGCGTATGAGGATCTTCGGGAGAAAGGACTGGTCGAGGATGTCAAGCCGAATTTCCCGCTGGTCAGCACGCTCATTGCCCGGGCGATGAAGGATCTGGCGACGGCCCGTGCGAACGTCAGCATTGACCGGGAATGGGCGTACACCATCGCCTATCAAGGGATGCTTCGGGCGGCGCGGGCGATGATCACGGGAGAGGGATTGCGCCCTCGCGGTCGAGATCAGTCGCGTACCATTGTGCTGCTGGCGGGAGCCATTCTGGGCAAAGAGGCGCGAGCGCTGGTGAACGCCTTCGACCGAATGCGACGACGCTCGCAGACGATTGCGGAGGACCCGGCACATCCAGTATCCCGCTATGAGATCGAGGGGGCCATCAAGGACGCCCAAACATTTATCGACAGAACGGTGGAGTGGACCCGGACGAGGAACCCCCAGTTGACGCTCCTGTAGCTTGCCCGTCGGGTGATGGCGCCCAGGCGGAGGTGAGCAGCTCGAGCGGGGGGATGGGGGAGACCGGAAGAACGAAGAAAGGGGAAAGGCGGTGCGACCCCGGCCGTGGCCTGGAGGATGCTGAGGACTGCGGCGGGGATGTCGTGACGAAAGGAGGTGATATACGTGGCGACGAAGAAGAAGGCGGCGAAGAAGGCCCCCAGGAAGAAGTAAAGTAAGTGAACGTGAGCGCGAAAGGAGGTGATGTGCGTGGCGACGAAGAAGAAGGCAACGAAGAAGGCTGCCAAGAAGAAGTAGTCTCGGCAACTTCACGCTGGGGGCAGCACCCCCCAGCGGCACTCATTATCATTCATACATGTGGGGTTCGTCAAGGCGAGAGTTTAGATTTTTTTTGACCTGGATTTATGAGAGATTACAGAAAAAATCTAAACCAGCGGATGAGAGAATGTTAGATCAGAAATAGACAGGCTGAGGTCGGTTTTCTGTATTGCTGTCGGCTCGCCAAACGTGGTAATGTCCCCGCGGTACGTGTCCCGACCCCCAGAGTCATCCCCGGTTGCCCATGGGAGTTCCCGTGGGCCTTTCCTTTCTGCCTTGGAGGGTGAACGCCCCGTAGCCATGGCGGTCCCACTGCACGTAATTCGCCAAGTCAATCGTGGCTAACCTGGCTGATCCGCACGGGCGCGCCTCTTTCTCATCATCCGGATGTGGCGTTGACGTCGTTCACGGGATCCTCGAACGGGGGTCGCGGGGTGGCCATCGCCTATGCGGGGGAGCGCACGCGGGTCTCGCTGGAAAGGGCAGGGAAAAATCCAGTCCACAGGGACAAGGAGATCGGGCCCCAATAGGGAGCGAAGCTTCTTGCCGCTGAAGGAGGGATCACAAGGCCATGGCGGATGAATTACTGTACCTCTCACGAGCCGACGTCGAGAAGACCGGTCTTTCCATGGCGGAGATCATCGCTGCCGTAGAGGATGTCTTTCGGGAGAAGGGGGAGGGGCGGATCGCGATGCCGCCCAAGATCGGGGTGGATCCGGCACCGGATGCCTTCCTCAACGCGATGCCGGGCTATGTCGCTTCGGCCCGCGTTGCGGGGGTCAAGTGGGTGACCATCTACGCCAAGAACATCCAACGCGGGCTGCCGGCGATCAGCGGTCTGATGATTCTCAACGAGACGGAGACCGGCCTTCCCCTCGCGGTCATGGACTGTATCTGGATCACCGCCAAGCGCACGGGGGCGGCGAGCGCGGTTGCGGCGAAGTATCTCGCCCGAAGCGACGCCGAGCGGTTGGCCATCATCGGCTGCGGGGTGCAGGGACGGAGCCACCTGGAAGCCATGATCACACAGTTTCCCGGCATCCGCCACATCGCGGCCTATGACAAGATCCCCGCCGCGCTGGAACGCTATGTTCTGGAGATGCGGGCAGCGCACATGCAGGTGGTGGCCGCGCCCAATGCCGAATGCGCGGTCTGCGGTGCGGACATCATCGTGACCGCCGCCGGAACGCTGAAGCATCCGACGCCGGTGATCCGCCCGGAGTGGATCGAGGCCGGGGCGTTCTGCATGGCGGTGGATTACGACAGCCTGTACACGCCGGAGGCCATGCGAGCTGTAGACCTGCTCTACACCGACGACGTGGCCCAGTTGGAGCACTATCGAAGGAACGGATACTTCCAGAGCACTCCGCCCGTCCAGGGCGACCTGGGCGAGCTGGTCACGGGCAGGAAACCTGGACGCACGAGCCCCACGCAGCGCAGCATGGCCATCCACCTGGGGATCGCCATCGAGGACGTGGTGACCGCGGCCCGGATCTATGAGAAAGCAGTGGCCCAGGGAATCGGCACGCCCTTGCCGCTCTGAGAGGGAACAGTGCTCAGCCGTCAGCGTTCAGGAGTCAGCTCCGACAGGCTGAAGGCTGACTGCTGATTGCTTCGTGTCGTCGCAGAAAGGGGAGAGGACCGATGAGCGCGTTTGCTGGGGTGGATTACTACGAGATCAACGGGCTCCTTTCCGATGAGGAGCGGATGATCCTGGACGTTGCCCGAGCCTTCACGGACGAGCAGATCCTCCCTATCGTTCCTCGACACTTTAGGGAAGGGACCTCCCCCACGCACCTGATTCGCAAGATGGGGGAGTTGGGATTCCTGGGCGCTACCCTGCATGGCTATGGCTGTGCGGGCATCAACAACGTGGCATACGGACTCATCATGCAGGAACTCGAGCGGGGGGATTCCGCTCTGCGGAGCTTTGCATCAGTGCAGGGCGCGCTGGTCATGTACCCCATCCATGCCTTCGGGTCTGAGGAGCAGAGGGCGCGCTGGCTTCCGAAGCTGGCAGCGGGCGAGGCGGTGGGCTGTTTTGGCCTGACCGAACCGGATTTCGGTTCGGACCCGGGCAGCATGATGACCAGGGCTGTGCGGGTCGGCAGCGAGTTTCTCCTGAATGGCACCAAGCTTTGGATCACGAACGGGAGCATCGCTGATGTGGCCGTGGTCTGGGCCAAGTTGGATGGTGTCATCCGCGGCTTCCTGGTCGAGCAGGGGACGCCAGGCTTCACCACGCGCGACATCCACGGGAAGCATTCCATGCGGGCCTCGGTGACTTCGGAACTATCCTTTCAAGATTGCCGCATCCCGGCCGGGAACCTGCTGCCCCAGAGCGATGGCCTGCGCTCGCCCTTGTCCTGCCTGAACCAGGCTCGGTACGGCATTGCCTGGGGTGCTGTAGGTGCCTCCATGGCGTGCTATCAGGCGGCCCTGACATACAGCCGCAACCGCATACAGTTCGGGAAACCCATTGCCTCTTTTCAGCTCGTGCAGCAGAAGCTCGTGCACATGCTGACCGAGATCACGAAGGCACAACTTCTCTGCCTGCAGCTCGGCCGTCTCAAAGATGCCGGCCGGCTCCGGTACACGCAGGTATCCCTGGCCAAGCGGAACAACGTGGCGGCGGCGCTGGAGATCGCCCGACTCGCTCGCGACATCCATGGGGCGAACGGCATTGTGGACGAGTATCCGGTGATCCGGCATCTGCTCAACCTGGAATCGGTGTCCACCTACGAAGGGACGCACGACATTCACACCCTGATCGTGGGACGCGACATCACGGGGATCTCCGCGCTGGAGTGATCCAATGGGGGGTCGCCGGAAGTGTCCAGCGCCGGAGATTTGCTTTACATCCTGTGCTCACATGGTATAGCATAGCCCCCATGTGGCGCCACGCGTTCTGGGTCTTCCTGGTTGTGGGTCTGCTGTCTGCGGCCGCGTTTACCCTCCGGGCCCAGCCCAGGAGTTCCGGGACGAATCCCGCGCCGTCCGCTCAGCCGCAGCCCGAGGTGATTCTCCGGCAGATTCACATGATCGAGACGCGGGGAGGATCCAGACTGTGGGAACTGAGAGCAGATCACGCCGAGGTGCACGAGCGGGAGGGCTACACGATCCTGTCGCGTGAGAGCCGCCCCGTGGAGGCGACGCTGTACTCCGGCCACGGACAGCTCGTATGCACAGCCAACCGCGCGACGGTGGACCTCAAGACGAAGGACCTGCGGCTGGAAGGGAGGGTGTTCGCGCGATCGGAGCAGGGCATCGAGCTTCACACGGAAGCTTTGCGATGGGATGCCGCGTCTCGGCGCCTCCGCACGGATCAGCCCGTCACGGTGAGTCGGGGCGGCTGGTTGAGCCAGGGGCGCGGCCTGGAGGCGGAGACGGATCTGGAACAGGTGCGGATTTTCCAGAACATCACGTCGCGCCTGTCGTCTCGAACAACCGGGACTTCTGGGCCGAAGATGCGGCAGGCGGGAAGGGGTGGGACTCCATGAGGGGTGATCGGTGGGCGCTCTTGATCTGCGTGCTCCTTGCCCTGGCGCCGGGCGTGGTCTGGCCTGCGGAAGAGCAGGCACCCATCACGATCACGGCCGACAGCCTTGAGGTCAATCGCAAAGCTCGTGCGGCAATCTACCGGGGAAACGTCGCTGCCAACGACCGGGAGCACGGGATCAGCATCCTTGCGGACCGGATCGAATTCTACTTCGACGAGCGAATGGAGGAGATTGAGCGGGCGGCCGCCACCGGGAACGTTCGCCTCTCCTACGGCGAGCGACGCGGCGTGGCAGAGCGGGCTGAATACTACCCGCAGGAGGAGCGGGCCGTCCTCCTTGGTCACCCCAAGATCTGGCAGGAAAGCGATGTGGTCACCGGGTGTCGGATCACGCTGCACCTGCGGGAGGACCGAAGCCAGGTGGACGGCTGCGAGGGCGAACGCGTCAACGCGGTGCTCTACCCGAAGCGAGGAGAGAGGCGGGAGCGAGGCGCCGCGCGTCGGTGAGGCCCCTCCGACGACATTGAAAGAGAGATGACGATCGGCGTGAAGGGGCACTGCCTGCAGACGGAAAAGCTGATCAAGGCCTTCAAGCAGCGGGTTGTGGTATCCGACCTCAGCCTCTCGCTGGATGCGGGCGAGGTGGTGGGACTTCTGGGCCCCAACGGGGCCGGCAAGACCACCGCGTTCCACATGATCCTCGGGCTCACGCGTCCAGATTCGGGGCGGGTTCTTCTGGACGACGAGGACATCACCTTCCTGGCCGTTCACCAGCGGGCGCGCCGCGGGATCGGCTTCCTGCCGCAGGAGCCCTCCATTTTCCGGAAGCTGACGGTGGAGGAGAACATCCTGGCGATCCTCGAGTCCACGGGCGTTCCCGCTGGCAAGCGGGCCGACCGGGCCAGCGCGCTCTTGCGCGAGCTCAACATCGCTCATCTCGCCAAGAGTCCAGCCTACACGCTCTCAGGGGGTGAGCGGCGGCGAGCGGAGATCACGCGGGCGCTGGCCACCCAGCCCCGCTTCATGCTCTTAGATGAGCCGTTTGCCGGCATCGACCCGATTGCGGTCTACGACATCCAGGGCATCATCGGACAGCTCAGGGATCGCGGGATCGGCGTGCTCATCACGGATCACAATGTGCGAGAGACCTTGCAGATTGTGGACCGGGCTTATATCATTCATGAGGGGAAGATCCTGCGGTCCGGGACGGCCGACCAGCTCGCCGCGGACGAGGTAGCGCGGGAGGTCTACCTCGGCGAGCGGTTCTCTCTCTGACGCAAGCGGAACGGAGACCCATGGCGTTCGACACCAAGCTCCGCATGCTGCAGACGCAGCGCATGATCATGACGCCGATGCTGCAGCAGGCTATCAGCCTGCTCCAGCTCTCGCGGTTGGAGCTGGTGCAGGAACTCCGCCAACACCTCGAGCAGAATCCCGTGCTGGAGGAAGCCCTGGACGAGGTGGTGGACCCCCAGCTCTCCCAGGAGCAGGAATCACCCGAGGCGGAGCGCTTGGAGGTCGACCAGACCGAGGGCGAGGAACGGAGTGACCGGATCGACGATTTCGACTGGGAGAGCTATTTGCAGGACGCCTCGGACTACCGACCCCAGATCCCGCGCGAGGAAGCTGAGCGGTTTGACGCGGAGGTCCAACTCACCAAGCCTCGCTCCCTCATGGATCACCTGCTGTTCCAGCTCCACCTCAGTACCTCGGACGCTGAACTCTTGCGGCTGGCGACTCTCCTCATCGGGAATGTAGACGAATCCGGCTACCTCAAAGAGCCGCTCGACGCCATGGCCGCTGTTGCGGGCGTCGAGGTCTCCCGGATCGAGGAGGTCCTGAACCTGGTGCAGAGCTTCGAGCCCACCGGGGTCGGGGCTCGTGACCTTAAAGAGTGTCTGCTGCTCCAGTTGGAGACCCGTCCGGACCCGCATCCGTTGGCGAAGGAGTTGATCGCGTCCCACCTACCGGAGCTGGAGGGACGACACTGGGAGAAGCTGGCGGCGAAGCTCGGGGCGCCGGTCAAGGAGATCCAGGCGGCCGTGGAGTACATCACCACCCTGGAGCCGAAGCCAGGACGCACCTTTGGCACCGAGGATCCGCGCTACATCACACCGGACGTTTACATCGTCAAGGTGGACGACCGGTTCGTAGTGGTGCTGAATGACGATGGGCTGCCCCGACTCCGGGTGAGCCCCTACTACCGCGCGATCCTCGCCAATAAGACGGGCAACGGAGCCGACGTGCGCGAGTATCTGGAAGGCCGGATGCGTTCGGCCCTCTGGCTTATCCGGAGTATTGAGCAGCGGCAACGGACGCTGTTCAAGGTGGCGGAGAGCCTGGTGAAATTCCAGCGCAAGTTCCTGGAGGAGGGGATCACGGCCCTGCGCCCCCTCACCCTGAAGGAAGTAGCCGAGGACATCGGCATGCACGAGTCCACGGTCAGCCGGGTGACAACCAACAAGTACATCCACATGCCGCAGGGCCTGTTCGAGCTGAAGTATTTCTTCCACCGGGGTGTGCCGGCCACCGGTGGCGACACGGTGTCCTCTCTGAAAGTCAAGGATCTCATTCACAAGCTGCTTACGGTTGAGGACAGCGGCCGCCCTCTCTCTGACCAGAAGATCGTGGGGATCCTGCGTGAGAAACATGGGGTCGAAATCGCCCGCCGGACCGTGGCCAAGTACCGGAGCCAGCTCAAGATTCCATCCTCCAGTCGGCGCCGGCGCTATTGAGAGTCGCCGGCCGGCTCCATCGCGCCGGAGGATGAGCACGACACTCACGCCCGGCGCAGGAATCTCGGTCGAACCGCCCCGGCACGCTGGCGACCCCGCGTTGGCAAGAGGGGAGGATATCCTGTGCCGAGGTGCCCGCAGGTTTCGGAAGGAGCCGGACGATGCAATTCTCTGTGAAGGGACGGAACCTGGAGATCACCCCCGCCATCCGCGCCTACGCGCAGGAGAAGCTAAGTCGGCTCACCCGGTATCTGGAGAACATCCTCACGATACATGTGGTGCTGTCGGTGGCTAAGCACCGGCAGATCGCCGAGGTCACGCTGCACGTGCGAGACCTGACGATCCGAGCAGAGGAAGAGAGCGACGATCTGTATTCCTCCATTGACTTGGTTAGCGAGAAGCTGGAACGGCAGATCCTGCGCTACAAGGGACGGATCATGGCTCATAGCGCCCGGAGCGGAAACCGTGGGAGCCAGGCCGTCGCCATGGCATCAGCCACCCAAGAGGAACCCCGGGTGGTCAGGACCAAGCGGTTCGCGGTCAAACCGGCCGCGGTGGACGAGGCCATCCTCCAGATGAACCTCCTGGGTCACAACTTCTACGTGTTTCGGAACGCCGCCACCGAACAGGTGAACGTCCTCTACCGCCGCCGGGACGGCCATTATGGGCTCATCGAACCCGACGTCTGAACGGAATTGCACCATGACGGAGGAAAGAAACCCGTGCGAGACCGCGCTGCACGGGGTCCTGCTGGATGTGTACGGGATCGGTGTGCTGCTCTTGGGAGAAAGTGGCACCGGGAAGAGCGAGTGCGCCCTCGATCTTATCACGCGAGGGCATCGCCTGGTCGCCGACGATATCGTCGAGATTGTCCGCGAGAGCGACCAAATCGTCATCGGACGGGGGCCAGCCCGTATTCGCCATCACATGGAGGTTCGGGGTCTCGGGATCATCAACATCCGAGACCTGTTTGGCGTGGCGGCCATCCGCTATCGCAAGCGAATCGAGTTGGTGATCCAACTCGAGCTGTGGCGTGCCGAGGAGGAGTATGATCGGCTGGGGCTGGAGGAGCAGAGTCATTCCATTCTGGGCGTCCCGATCCCAATGCTCAGGATCCCGGTTACGGCCGGACGCAACGTCGCAATTCTGGTCGAGGTAGCGGCGCGTAACCACCTTCTCAAGCTGATGGGAGTCCATGCAGCGCGGACGTTCGCCGCGCACCTGTCGGGGTGGGAAGCAGGCGCGACTGGGGGCGTTTCCGATCCTGATCTTCCCACCCACCGCCAAGAGGACACCGAGTGATCGCAGCCTGCCGGAGACGGGCCGGCATGTGAGGCGGCGTGACTCGTCGATGATGGGGATCGATTTTATCGTGATGACCGGGATGTCGGGGGCTGGAAAGAGCGCAGCCAGCCGCTGCCTGGAGGATCTTGGCTTCTTCTGCATCGACAACTTGCCGGTCACCCTGATTCCCAAGGTTGCAGAGCTCTGCGCCCAATCCGAGAAGCGGATCGATCGTGTCGCCCTCGTGGTGGATGCCCGGGAGGGGCGGTTTCTTGACGGGCTCTTCAACATCCTCGCGGATCTGCGACGGGACGGGCATCTGGTGCGGGTGGTCTTCCTGGATGCCAGCGACGAGGTGCTGGTGCGCCGCTTCAGCGAGAGCCGGCGACCGCATCCGCTGGCACCAGGCGGATCGGCGCTGGAGGGCATTCGGGCGGAGCGGGACCTCCTCGCTCATATCAAGGCCAACGCGGACCTGGTTATTGACACCACCAGTTTTACGGTCCACGAGTTCCGGAAGCTCCTGGCCACGTCTTTCCTGGATCTGCCCGCTCCCCCAAAGACGGCGCTCTCCCTGGTGTCGTTCGGCTACAAGTATGGGCTGCCGGTGGACGCGGATCTGGTGTTCGACGCCCGCTGCTTGCCGAACCCCCATTTTGTGGAGGCCCTGCAGTCGCGGACTGGGCGGGAACCGCAGGTAAGGGAGTATATGCTGGGATTCCCCCAGACACAGGAATTCGTGGCGCGTCTCGAGGAATTTCTGAGGTTCTCGCTTCCCCTGTATGTGCAGGAGGGCAAGGCCTATCTCACCATCGCGGTCGGATGCACGGGGGGGCGTCACCGGTCCGTGGTGTTGGCAGAAGAGATGGCCAGGCTGCTTCGCGAGGCAGGCCACGAGGTATCTGTGCGTCACCGCGATGTGGACCACAGCGCGGGATGGGACAGCTCTCGATTGTGAGGCGAGTCATGGTCGGAATCATCATCGTGACCCACGGTGACCTGGGGACCGAGCTCTTGCGGACTGCACAGGAGATTGTGGGCAAATTGCCCCGCGTTGAGGCGGTCTCCATTCACGCGTCGGAGCAGATCGAGAAGGCGCGAAAGAAGATCGAGACGGTTCTTCAGCGGGTGAATGACGGCAGCGGCGTGCTGATCCTCACCGACCTCTTCGGGGGAACCCCGTCGAATCTCGTCCTGTCTTATCTGGAGGCGGGCCGACTTGAGGTCGTGACCGGCGTGAATCTTCCGATGCTGATGAAGCTCCCCTCGGTTCGAGAGGATCGTGACCTGCGGGCCCTCGCGGACAAGCTGGCTAAGTACGGGCAGCGGAACATCCTGGTGGCCAGTGAGTTCCTGGCCAAGCAGGGCAAGTCCACGGACGCGGAACGATAATCTCTGGCGTCGGACAGGGAGACACCCTGCCGGGGAAAGCGAGACGTATGGGAAGGTTTCGGTTCATTCTGGGCATTCACGCGCACCAGCCTGTGGGAAACCTTCCCGAGGTCTTTGCGGAGGCGTACCGACGCTCTTATGTGCCCTTCCT
>Ga0315314_1002391_pt1 | contig 15562 bp, 11 predicted proteins | sample TDP9_MG_FD_203631 | JGI IMG/M metagenome (GOLD analysis project Ga0315314, IMG submission 203631) | Freshwater sediment microbial communities from Lake Towuti, South Sulawesi, Indonesia - TDP9 | ecosystem: Environmental > Aquatic > Freshwater > Lake > Sediment | place: Indonesia: South Sulawesi...
GAATTGATGCCGCAAAGCGCAGAGGAAATTCCCCAAGAGCAACCCGCAAAACAGCCGGCACCGCCGGCGCAATACCCTAAGAAAAAAACCACCGCCGCAAAAAAGCCCGCACGCAAGCGCGCAACCCCAATCCGCAAAAAAACCCATCCAGCCCGCAGAACGGGAGGTAGGACGTAATGCCATATTTTTCCAATCCCGTCGGACTTTTCGAATACAGACAAAAACTCCAGGCAGACTACGACCCACATCAGCCGTATATCGCGATCTGCGGTGGAACCGGTTGTCTGGCGCTTGGAAGCGCAGACGTCCGCCACGCTTTTGAAGAAGCCATTTCTAAAAACGGGCTCAAACTCAAAGTTCGGATGAAGTTTACCGGTTGCCACGGTTTTTGTGAGAAAGGACCTCTGGTCGTGCTTCATCCCCAGGAGACTCTTTACGTTTCGGTCAAAACCAAAGATGTTCTTCCAATCATAGAAAAAACCGTCCAGCAGAATGAGACGATTGAATCCCTATTATATCGCGACCCCGTTACCAAACAAAGAATTGCTAGAGAATCCGACGTTCCTTTCTACAAACATCAGAAGCGGTTGGTCTTCGGAATGAACGGAATGATTGACCCAACTAGCATTGACGATTACATCCGAATCGGAGGTTATTCCGCTCTCGCTAGATCGCTTTTTGAGATGAGTCCCGAGCAAATCATCGACGAGGTGAAGAAATCTGGATTGCGAGGCCGGGGCGGCGGCGGATTCCCGGCCGGAAGGAAATGGGAGACTTGCCGGTCTGCGCATGGCGACATCCGCTATGTAATCCTCAATGGGGATGAGGGAGACCCAGGCGCATATATGGACCGATCACTTCTCGAGGGGAATCCCCATTCGGTGCTTGAAGGTTCAATCATCGCCGCCTATGCGATTTCCTACGGAGTATGTCCAGCCCAGGGGTTCATTTATGTCCGGCACGAGTATCCGCTAGCGGTCAAGTATTTCACTATTGCGGTTGAGAAAGCAAGGGAATATGGGCTTTTGGGCAAGAATATTCTGGGCAAAGCCGGATTCAGTTTTGATATCCAGATCAACCAGGGCGGAGGCGCATTTGTCTGCGGTGAAAGCTCAGCCTTGATGGCAAGCCTCGAGGGCAAGCCTGGCGAGCCAAGAGCAAAATACATTCACACGGTTCACAAAGGAATGCATGACCAGCCGAGCAATCTCAATAACGTTGAGACCTATGCGAATGTCCCGCTCATCATCAATAACGGCGCCGACTGGTATGCGTCTATGGGCACTGAAGGGTCAAAGGGCACCAAAATCTTCTCCCTGGTAGGAAAGATCAACAATACCGGGCTGGTTGAAGTACCAATGGGCATCTTATTGCGGCAAATCGTTTATGACATCGGTGGGGGAATCCGCGGGAAGAGAAAATTCAAGGCAATTCAGACCGGAGGACCGAGTGGTGGGTGCATTCCTGAATCGATGCTTGATCTGCCCGTGGATTTTGAGGAGCTGACCAAGGTCGGTTCTATGATGGGTTCCGGCGGACTGATCGTCATGGATTCAGACACCTGCATGGTGGATGTTGCTCGCTACTTCTTGAACTTCTTGAAAGAGGAAAGTTGCGGAAAATGCGCGCCCTGCCGCGAGGGAATCAAGCAGATTTTGAAAATCCTCAATCGGATCTGCGAAGGCAAGGGCAGAGAGGGGGACCTGCAACGGCTGCAGGAATTGGGCAACGCGGTTCAGGATGCCTCACTCTGCGCCTTGGGCGGTACTGCTGCTAACCCCCTTTTGACCACCATGAACTATTTCCAGGATGAATATGTAGCCCATATTCGGGATAAACGATGCCCAGCCGGGGTGTGCCGGGCGCTGGTCACATATTCCATTGATCCAGAGAAATGCACAGGCTGCCTCCTTTGCGCCACACAATGCCCCCAGGATGGCATCACCGGCCAAAGGAAAAAACCGCACCAGCTCGACCAGGAGAAATGCATTAGATGCGGAATCTGTTACGAGGTCTGCAAGTTTGATGCGGTAATACGGAAGTAATGAAGGAAGAAAAATGGACGCAGCCGCCAAGGTTTTGACAATCACGATCGACGGCAAGTCTGCCTCGGTAAGAGAGGGAACCACGATTCTTCACTCTGCACGAAAACTGGGAATTGAAATCCCCTCCCTCTGCTATCATCCTGCGCTGGAACCTTACGGCGTGTGCCGGGTTTGCATTGTGGAAGTCGGGAGAGGTGAGAGAACCCGGATCGTGACTGCCTGCAACTATCCGATTCAGGATGATGGGCTGGAGGTCTTCACCAACTCGGAGCGCATCCAGAAGGATCGGAGAGTGGTGATTGAGATGCTTCTTGCCAGGTGTTGGAGCTCGCCCGTCATTCGTGACTTTGCCGCAAGGTTTGGAATTTATGATACCGACTTGGAAAAAACCGAGAATGAAGAATGCACCCTTTGCGGGCTTTGCGTGAATGTCTGCCGGGATCTGATTGGACAATCCGCGATCGGATTTGAGGGCCGGGGCGTGGATAGAAGAGCAACAAGTCCCTTCAAAAGATCAAGCGAGGATTGTATCGGTTGCGGGGCTTGCGTGTATGTTTGTCCAACTGGCTGCATCAAGATGGAAGACCTTCCTCAGGAAAGAGTGCTCCAGATGTGGCAGAATGAGATACCGCTTTTTGCTTGTAAGAGTTGTGGCAGGCGCTTTGACACAGTTAGGCAATTAGAGATTCTCAAGACCAGGAATCCTTCAAGCAGGTATTACTTGGAAAAATGCCCGCAATGTAGAGAGACAGAGCTTGCGGAACTAATGCTTAAGAAAGCCGGCATATGATCTCCCAATCCCCTCTCGGCGGCGGGTCCGGACTTGGGTAGTCGATGCCCTCACCGCGCCTGGCTGGTCCAAGACTTGGCCCAGGGTGGGCGACGAGGGGTCAGAATGTCGGCGGGGACAGAACGCATCCTCAGCACTAGGAGAGGTAGATCCCATGCCTGACCGAACCCGCAAACGTAACCTGAGCCGCCGCACCTTCTTGCAGATGGGCGCCACCTCTGCCGGCATCTTCCTCCTGGACGCGTCCCGGCCGGCGGCACTCAGAGCTGCCAGCCCCAAACGGGGTGGCACCTTCACCTTGGCCCGCACCGCCGGCTACAGCGACTTCAACCCCTTCAACCTCGCCACCGGCCACTGGGCCAGCACGCGATCCCTCTACAACACCCTTGCCTACTACGACCTGAAGCTGAATCCCCAGCCCGACCTGGCGGAAAGTTGGAAGATCGCCGAGGACGGCCGGTCTATCACCGTCAAGCTGCGCCCGGGGGTCAAGTTCCACAACGGCAAAGACTTCACCTCCGAGGACGTCAAGAACTCGGCCGAGTTCGCCTCTACCGACCCGACAGTGTTCATGCGGACGCTCTTCACCTGGATCAAGCAGGTGGACACGCCCGACAAGCACACCGCCGTCATCCATTTCAAGTCGGTCTACCCGGGCGCGATGGATCTGCTCGATCAGTTGTGGATGATCGACAAGGACGCGATCAAGAACTTCCGCAACCAGGCCAACGGCACCGGCGCGTACAAGATCGACAGATACGTGCCCAACGACCGCCTGGAGCTCACGCCCTTTAAGGACTACTGGATCAAGGGCAAGCAGTACGTGGACCGGTACGTGGTGCGTCAGATCCCGGATCCGGGCGCCCTGGCATTGAACCTGGAATCGGGGGCCATAGACGCCGCGTGGCGCTGCTCGGTCCTGGACGCCGCCCGCCTGAAGCCGCAGGCCGACAAGTACAACGTCAGCATGGGGGCGCCTGGGCAGGGGATGTTCGATGTGGCCGTCAACGTGAAGTGGGGTCCGTTCCAGCAGAGGAAGGTGCGCCAAGCTGTAGCTTGGTCTGTCGACCGCGCCCGGTTCTGCCGGACAGCCCTGGCGGGTCTGCTGGAGCCGACCTGCCTGATGTGGCCCTCGCACACCTGGGCCTATTTTAAGGACTTAGAGGGCGCCATCGGCTTCGATCTCGACAAGGCGCGCTCGCTGCTCAAGGAGGCCGGCTTCGATAAGGGCTTCGACGTGGAGATCATCAGCTCTAGCAGCCGGGTGTACGGTTTCAAGCACCTGGCGGAGATCCTCCAGGCCGATCTGAAGAAAATCGGCATCAACGCCAAGGTGCTCGACCTCGAGCCCGTGGTGTACGAGTCGCGCATGATCAAGGGCGACTTCCAACTGATGGTCCACAACTACGGCCGCTCCAACCGCGACCCCGGCACGATGGTGACCGCGGCCAAGGCGTGGTATACGGACAAAGAGGGCGGCTGGAGCCATTATGAGAATCCGGAATACGACAAGCTGCGCCAGGAGCTCCAGTCCACCCTGGACCAGGACAAGCGCAAGCGCATCTGCCGCCAGATCCAACTGATGATGCTGGATGAGTGCTTCACCATCGTGGTCGCGCCGCAGCCGACGGCCTGGGCCTGGCACACCTACGTGAAGGACCTGCGCTACGACCTGGAGAACTCGCCCTTCGTCCACGAGCTCTGGCTGGATAAGTAGCAGCAGTGCAGCGGCCTTTGCCTGTGGTGGGCGCTGCACACTTGGCTGTGTGGGACATCAGATGGTCCTACTTGGGGCGGGTCCCCCCTGGCACGGCATCTGGCCGGGCGTGGCGCTGGCCGTGCTGCCGCTCGAGCTCAACTACACCACCGACGCCCTCCGACATGCATCAGACCCACGCCGCATCAACACCGCATTAACGTGGCGCAAAGAGGGCAGGGGGACAACCTAGTCCCATGTTCCCCTTCCCGGCGTCTGTCCTTTTGGGCGGCGTCGGCGACGAGCGACGAGAGAGATAAGAAGCGGTGGAAGGATAGGCCGATGCCAACCGTTGCCGTGGGTGGCGTCGAGTTTCACTATCGACAGGCCGGCGAGGGGCCGGTGGAGGTGGTCTTCCTGCACGGCTTCTGCCAGTCCTCGCTCTGGTGGGAGCCGACCCTCGCCAGCCTGCTGGCGGGCTACCGTGGCTTGGCACTCGACCTCAAGGGCTTCGGCGGCTCGAGCAAGCCGGCCAGCACCTACAGCGTGCCCGTAGCGGCGGACGAGGTGAGGGCCTTCCTCGATGCACTCGGGCTGGAGCGCGTGGTGCTGGTGGGCGGTTCGATGGGTGGGGTCGTGGCGCAGTGCTTTGCCGCGCTCTACGCTTCCCGTTTGCAGAGCCTGGTCCTGGCCGCGACCGGACCCTATCTGCGCGACCCCGCCGCCGCGCGCGAGCGTGCGAGACGCTTCGCCAGCATGGATTGGACCCGCGAAAACCTGGCGGGGGTGATCGGGCCGTTCTTCCTCACGCCGCCGGACGACTTCCCCCGACTGGTTGACGAGGCGTTGCGCGCCAGTCGAGAGGCGATGGTGCAGATCACGCTCTCCATGGCTTCGCTGAACCTCTTGCCCGCGCTGCAGGGCCTACAAGTGCCCACCCTCATCGTGCAGGGGGCGCAGGACAAGATCCGCCCGCCCTCGGAGGGCCTGCGCCTGCACGAGACCATACCGGGCAGCGAGTTCCACGCCCTGCAGGGGGCCTCCCATACGCCGGCGCGCGAGCAGCCGGAGGCGTTCCACGATCTGTTATGGCGGTTCCTGGGCGCCCAGCGCGCGTAGCGCCGGAGTGTCGAGCGCTTCAAGCAGATGGCGGACCGTCCGCCGGTGCGCTAGGCGCAATCTCGTCGAAAGGCGGTGATAAGGAATGGGTGACAATGTTCCCAAGTTGTTGAGTCCGATTCGGATCGGCCCCATGACCGTGCGAAACCGCGTGGTCATGCCAGCCATGAACACCAACTACGCGACCACGGACGGTGAGGTGACGGACAGGCTGGTGGAGTTCTACCGTGCCCGCGCGCGGGGCGGAGCGGGCTTGATTACCCTGGGCTTCTCTTCCGTGCATCCGCTCGGGCGGGGGGTGCCACACATGCTCGGCAGCCATGACGACCGGTTGATCCCAGGGCTGCGCTGGTTCGCCGACGCCATGCACGCGGAGGGCGCCAGAGTCTCCCTGCAGCTCTGCCACGTCGGACGCCGCGGGTCCTCGAAGGTCACCGGCGCCCAGACGGTGGCCGCCTCGCCCATCGCCCCCCTGGGCGGGGAGGTGCCGCGGGAGATCACCAGCGAAGGGATCGCCGAGGTGGTGGGGTGCTTCGGGCGAGCGGCTGCCAGGGCGAGAGAGGCCGGTTTCGATGGCGTCGAGCTCCACATGGCACACGGCTTCCTGCTCTCGGGGTTTCTCTCGCCCTATTCCAATAAGCGGACGGACGAGTACGGCGGCAGCCTGGAGAATCGAGCGCGGTTCCCCCTGGCGGTTCTGCGTCGGGTGAAAGAGGAGGTAGGGAAGGAGCTGGCCGTCACCATCAAGATGAACGGCAGTGACTTCGTCGAGGGGGGTATCACGCTCGATGAGGCCAAGGAGACTGCCCGCTTCTTCGAGCAGGGGGGCGTGGACGCCATAACCGTCTCCGGCGCGACGGACAGCACCCTCTATATGAGCATCCAGCCGGCGGTCTTTCCCCGCGGGTGCCTGGTGCCGCTGGCGCAGGGCATCAAGAGCGTGGTGGGAGTCCCCGTGGTGGCTGTAGGACGCATCAACGATCCGCAGCTAGCGGAGGCTATCCTGGCGGACGGCAGGGCCGATCTGGTCGCGATGGGCAGGGCGCTCATCTGCGATCCCGAACTGCCCAGGAAAGTAGAGGAAGGCCGCCCTGAGGACATCCGGCCCTGCATCGCCTGCGGCGTCGCCTGCACCGAAGGGGGGCAGCGGGGCGGCGTGATGAGCTGCGTTTCCAATGCCCAGGCCGGCGCGGAGGGCACCGCGAGGATCGAGACCGCCGGGCGCAGTCGCCGGGTTCTCGTCGTGGGCGGCGGGCCCGCCGGCATGGAGGCAGCCCGCGTGGCGGCGCTGCGCGGCCACAAGGTAATCCTCTGCGAGAAGTCGGCGCGCCTGGGCGGCCTCCTCAATGCGGGATCCCTGCCCCCCTACAAGTACGAGCTGCCGAACTTGGTGCGCTACTTCGCGAGACAATTGGAGAAGCTGGGTGTCGAGGTCCAGACCGGCCGGGAGATCGACGCGACACGCTTGGAAAAGCTGACACCAGATGTCATAGTGATGGCGACCGGCGGGCAGCCCGTCACCTTGCCGACGAACGCCCAGCCCGGATTCGCCGTGTCCGCGGCCGACGCGCTAACGGGGGAAGGCACATTGGGGCGGCGAGTGGCCGTTGTGGGCGCCGGCAGCACCGGGTGTGAGACGGCGGAGTACCTTGCAGAGAAAGGCCACACGGTAACGCTGTTAGAGGTGCTGGACGACTACGCCGCGGACATACGCCCCGAGATCAAGCGGCTGCTGGGGGAGCGGCTTGCGAGGCTGGGTGTCCAGATGCTGCTCGGCAGCAGGGTGATAGCCGTGCGCCAGGGGGAGGTGGTGTACGAACGCTGGGGCCAGCAAGGCAAGGTCGAGGGTCTCGACAACATCGTCTTCGCGATGGGCTACAGGCCAGATCTGAGCCTGTTCGAGGCAGTGAAAGCCAGAGGTCTCGAAGCCCACGCCGTGGGCGACTGCACCAAGCCAGGGAATATCTTCGACGCGGTCCACCGTGCCTTCGACGCGGCCTTGACGATCTGAGCGGCAATGACCTGAACAGCGCTACGAGCGTATCGGCTGAGGGAGGAGAAACTCAGGACAGAGAGGAGGTAGGGGTCATGTCTTCAAACACCTATGGTGGCGTGGAGCGATGCCTGACGCGTCGCGGTTTCCTGAGGGCAGCAGCGGGAACGGCAGCCTTCGGTCTTCTCCAGATCCGCGGCGGCCCCGCCCAGGCAGCCGCTGTTTCCACCAGGCCCACTGGACCGAGACGGGGCGGCACTCTCACGCTGGCCAAGACCGCCGGGATCCAGGATTTCAATCCTATGAATCTGAGGCCGGGCCATTTCGCGCATCAACGCGCGCTCTTCAGCACCCTGGTCCACTACGACGCCCAGTTGCGGCCACAACCAGAGCTGGCCGAGAAATGGGAGTTCTCCGCCGACGGCAAGAGCCTCGCCCTCAAGCTGCGCCAGGGAGTCAAGTTCCATTCGGGGCGGGAGTTCACCGCCGAGGATGTCACGCACACGGTCGAGTTCGCGTCCACAAGCGAATGGGTAACGATGCGCTCGCTCTACCAGACGGTCAAGAAGGTGGAGACGCCGGACAGGTACACCGCCGTGCTGAGATTCGACGGCATCAATCCCGGCGTCTTCGACCTGCTGGACACGCTGTACATCCTCGACAAGGAGACCATCAAAGACCTGCCGAAGAGTCCGATCGGCACGGGTCCTTTTAGATTGGAACGGTACATTCCGAACGATCGAGTGGAGATGGTGGCCTTCAAGGACTACTGGGACAGGGGCAAGCCCTACCTCGACAGGTATATCATTCGCCAGATCCCCGACGTGACCACCCTTGCCATCAATCTCGAATCGGGCGCCGTGAACTGCATCTGGCAGGCAACGTTCAGGGACGTCGCGCGGCTCAAGGACGCCGGGGGCAAGTTCGTCGTGGACATGGGAGCACCCGGGTCCAACATGTTCTGCCTGACCATGGGGTGCAAGACAGAGCCGTTCACGAACAAGAAGGTGCGTCAGGCAGTGGCGTGGGCGGCCGACCGGGCGCGCTTTTGCAAGACGACGCTCCAGGGCCTGGTCGAGCCGACCTGCCTCATGTGGCCCCTTCACTCCTGGGCCTACTTCAAGGATCTGGAGGGCACCATCGGCTACAACCTGGAGAAGGCGAAGGCGCTGTTGAAAGAGGCTGACCTGGAGAAGGGGTTCGAGACGGAGATCATGACCTCATCCAAGCAGATGTTCGGCTTGCTCGACATCGCCCAGATACTTCAGGCTGACCTGCGGAAGATCGGAGTCAACGCCAGGATCGTGGACGTCGAGCCGGGCATCTATAACACCCGCCTGCTGCAGAAGCGGGACTTCGCCATCGCCGCCGACACCTATGGCCGGGCATCCCGCGACCCGGGCACGCTGGTGACGGCGGCCAAGTCCTGGTACACGGACAAGGAGGGTGGCAAGACCCGCTTCGAATCGGCAGAGTGGGATCAACTGCGCCACGATCTGCAATCCACGCTGGATCAGGAGAAGCGCAAGGCGATCTGTCGCAGGTTGCAGGAGATGGCGCTGGAGGAGTGCTTCACGATCCTCATAGCGGCCAACCAGCGGCCGTGGGTCCTGGGTAGCTACGTGAGGGAGTTCACCTACGACCTGGACAACTCTCCCTTCGTCGACGGGATCTGGTTGGAGAGGTAAATGGGGGACATGCGTTTCCGGGAATCAGAGATTCTTCTCGCTCCGGGGATCCTTCACGCCTCCCCGGAATCGGGACGCTCTCACATAAACCACCGCTTCGCGGTATGGACGGCGTCACCGAATCTCCGCATGAAGGCCATCTCTTCCTCGGTGAGCGGCCCCTGGCGGACCGCCGCGATGTTCTCGACCAGTTGCTCCAGGTTGCGCGGGGCCGTCAGGCACACGTCCACGTTCGGACTGGACAGCACGAAGCGGTAGCACATCCCGGCGCTGGGCACGGGTCCATCCTTGGGCCAACCCCGAGGTCGTCTCAGCAATTGAGTCCACCGGGTGGCCGTGTAGCTCACAACCCCTGGATCGTGTCTCCCGAGATGCGGGAAGATCTCTTCCTCGGCCGTGCGGTGGGCGGCGTTGTAGCGAATCATGAGGACGTCCACGGCGCCGTCCGCGGCCAGTTGTCCGGCGAACCGCCGATTGTGTGTAGACAGGCCCACGCAGCGCACCTTGCCCTCTTCGCGCAACCGGTACAGTTCCTCACGGACCGACAGGGAGAATTCCCGTTCCTTCATCACACCTAGAAACAGAAACACGTCGATATACTCCGTGCCTAGCCGACGCAGCCGTTTCTCCAGCGTCCGACGGAGATTCGGATGCCCGAGGATGAGGTTATATGCGCCTGTGGCGACGACGTACCGTTCCCGGTGTCGCCGCAGGACATCCCGCAGGACCCCCATCATCTGAGAATCGAACCCATAGCCGAAGACGTAGTTGATCCCTTCGTCCAGGGCCCGGTAGATGGCGGCCTTGCCCGGGCGATAGCTCGCCGACAGCCCCAGGCGATGCACCCGGAGGCCACTCCGCCCCAATATGTCATGGAGGAAGTCAGTGCTCATGCGCCACCCCTTTTCTTGTGGAGAGGAGCAAGACCGGAAGCGGACCCAACCATCCTGCGCCTGATTCTATACAAAGAGATGGTGCGCTGCCAGCCGAGTGCGTCTTGTTCCCACGTCTCTGCTCAGTTCTGGGCACGCGGTCGAGTCCCCTCAAGCGGACGAGAGCCGCCCCTCCGAAGGAGTCCGCATTCCGAACTCCGCACTCCGCATTCGAGAAGTTCCCTCTCCCCCGCTTCCCTGGGCTGCCTTCTGCTCTCCGCCTACTGCACTCCTCCCTACTGCCCGCTTGCTCCGCGTTTCAGTTTCTCCGTCTCCCCGTTTCTGTCGCGGTTTCTCCGCTGCTCCCTTGCTGCGTTGCCCCCTCTCGTTTCACCTTGACACCACCCGTGGTCGTGATACCGTCTGGTCACCTCGACGGCTTTCTTTGGACTGTGGGGGAAAGAACCACAAAGGCCAACAGGCATGCAGGATCTCGGTGCGCATGCATCGTGGGACGCATTGCGGGACGTTGCCACTTTTGTCACGTTTTGTTCGTAGCTTCCCCGTAATTGACAGACTGGAGAACATGGTGGAGCAGGATGAATCTGGTGGTGCCGTCCGAAGGTCTGTGGAGATGGAGTAGGTGTGGGGCGAGCAATGCGCCGCTCGCGATCACAGGCCCGCCTTAGCTCCAATCCGCCCGAGGTAGACAGGAGAGAGCACCACAGAGCTTACAGCGGGGTCGAGGGGTGAGGGTGAAGGACGTCCGAGCCGGCGCGCCAGGGCCGATGAGGTATGTAATGCGTCGAGCCAATCGGGTGCCGCTATTCGACGTCGAGGCTCACCTTGATGGCGGCATTCACTGATTCCAGACGCGGGGCAGACAGGGCTCCAAGCCTGCGTTGGAGTCGGGACTTGTCAATCGTGAGCACCTGAGCGAGGTTGACCATTGAGGGCCGCGATAGGCCAGCCTCGCCCCTCTTCAAGGGAACGGTTACCGGATAGATCTTGATGGTCGAGCTGATGGCCGCGACGATTGTGGTGGCCGCGTATCGGTTTCCCACGTCATTCTGGATCACCAAGGCGGGGCGTATGCCTCGTTGCTCGCTCCCTCGACTCGGCGAGAAGTTGACCATCCATACCTCCCCCCGTCGGGGGATGGGTTGGTTCATTTCAATGCCTCCCATGCTGCCCTGAGATTCCGCTCGGCGGTGGCCCGGTCTTCCTGCGCCATCGCCTGATAGCCCTCTCTCAACTCGTGTTCCAGTCGGCTTCGCCGCCAGTATTGAAGTGCCTCCCCTACCAGGTGGCTCCTCGACTTCCGTCCTCGCCGACTGGCCTCTCCTAGCTCCCGGACGAGAGATTCGTCCAGGCTTACCGTAACCTTCACCTTGGATGGCATTTGTTCCTCCATAATCCTCTTACCAACTGTAAACCAATCATACCGTACGCCGCAGGGGGAAGCAAGTGAAGATCGAGCCGACGGGCATGAGACCTGTAGGTCACGGGGGGACGTCATGGAAATAGTAGAGGTACGCGTTTGCGGGTCACGTTGATGATGGACGCGGCGCGGCTATCGCGACTACTCGGTGCTGCGGTGGTGCCTGCAGATGGTGCTGCTCCCGTGCCTCGCGGCCCCTGTTTTCCCGAATCACCCCCGCCCCCCCACCAATACTTCTTGCAGCCGAAAGCTGGTTCTGCTAAACAAGATCACCCGCTACACCCTCTACGAAAGAGCAGTCGGGAGCAGCTCCCACTCGGAACGGCGAACGCATCCCTCAGCGTGAATAGGTGCGATAAGTGCGCGACATCCTGCAGTAGGCTATACTCTCCATGACGCTGGCTCCTTTCTCTATTCTCAGGGAAGGCAGGAAGTATGGCGAAGAACGGCAATAACCACACGAAGACTCTCGATGTCTCGGCGCTCGAAAACTGGCTGTGGGAGGCGGCGTGTGTTATTCGCGGCCCGGTCGACGCGCCGAAGTTCAAGGATTACATCCTGCCTCTGATCTTCCTGAAGCGGCTCTCGGACGTGTTCGATGACGAGGTGGCTCGACTCGGTCGGGAGTTTGGCGACGAGAAGAAGGCCATTGCGCTGATCCAGCAGGACCACAAGCTCGTCCGATTTTTCCTACCTCCAAAGGCCCGCTGGTCGGAGATCGCACTGAAGACGACCGGGTTGGGTGAGTACCTCACGGACGCTGTCTGCCTCGTGTCCCGTGAGAATCCGCGGCTGGGCGGCGTGATTGACGTCACCGACTTCAACGCCACGCAGGCAGGCCAGCGGATCCTCGACGACGACCGCCTTCAGGCGCTCGTCCAGAAGCTCGGAGAGTATCGCCTCGGCCTGGACGACGTGGAACCCGACATTCTTGGCCGCGCCTATGAGTACTTGCTGCGGAAGTTCGCTGAGGGCCAGGGGCAAAGCGCCGGCGAGTTCTACACGCCGAGGGAGGTGGCCGTCCTGATGGCCCGCATCCTCGATCCGCAGCCTGGGCAGACGGTCTATGATCCTTGCTGCGGCTCTGGCGGCTTGCTTATCAAGGCCCACCTACGGCTGATCGAAAAGCTCGGCGAGAAGACGAACGGTTCGCGGCGGCTGCCGGCGTCGGTCGCGCCGCTCCGGTTGTTCGGGCAGGAAATTAACCCTTCCACGTTCGCCATGGCACGAATGAACACCTTCATCCACGACATGGAGGCCGAGGTCGCCATCGGTGACACCATGGCCCGACCCGCCTTCACGAGGGACGATGGGACGCTGCGCCCGTTCGACCTTGTGACCGCTAACCCCATGTGGAACCAGAAGTTCCCGGCAAGCCAGTACGAGAACGACACCTACGGGCGCTTCGCCCGAGGCGTCCCGCCATCGTCCAGCGCCGACTGGGGCTGGATCCAGCACATGGCCGCCTCGCTCGATGAGGACGGAAAGATGGCCGTCGTCCTCGACACGGGCGCCGTGAGCCGGGGGAGCGGGAACCAAGGCTCAAACAAGGAGAGGGATGTCCGCAGAGCCTTCGTTGAGGCCGACCTGATCGAGGCTGTGTTCCTTCTTCCCGAAAACCTCTTTTACAACACCACCGCCCCCGGCATCATCCTCGTCGTCAACAAGGCCAAAAGCCACCCTGGCCAGATTCTCCTCGTGAACGCTTTCAAGCAGTTCGCCAAAGGCCGCCCGAAAAACTTTCTCGAAGACAGCCATACTGAGGCCGTTGCAGAGGCGTACCTCAAATGGGATGCGATCGAGGGCCTGTCAGCGATCATCACGAAACAGGATGCAGTCAAGAACGATTACAACCTGTCGCCCAGTCGGTATGTCTCCACTGGCGAGCAGGCGGAAGTCCTGCCCCTCGACGAAGCCGTGGTCCAACTCCACGAGGCCGAGGAGGAACTGGAGGTCGCGAATCGCGAACTGGAGAAGGTCTTGAAGAAGCTCGGCCTGTCGTGACATGGAGTGCGGCGGTACCGCCACTGCTTCGGATAAGGTGGGTGTTCGGTATGGAGCGCGGCGGCCTTGCCGCCGCTTTTGAAAGCGCCGCCGCTGGCGGCGCACTTCATATGGAGGGCAACCGATGGCTGTAGCGAGGAAGCGGCAACCTGCAAGCATGGCACTTGCTCCAACGTATCACCTGAAGATCATTCTGGAAGGAACCAAGCCGCCTGTCTGGCGGCGGTTGCAGGTGCCTGGCGGCGCCAACCTCGGCTGGCTGCACGCCGTCATTCAGGTGGCGATGGGGTGGACGAACAGCCACCTGCATCAGTTCGTCGTTGGCGAGCGGCTATACTCCGATCCGAGCTTCGGACTCGATGAGTCCGAGGACGATCCGGAGGTCCTTGACGCGAACAAGACCGCGATCCGCGAAATCGCACCCCGCGTGAAGAGCGCGTTTGTCTACGAATACGACTTCGGCGACTCCTGGCACCATCGAGTCACTGTCGAGAAGATCCTCGATCCGGATTCCGGAATTCCGCGGATTGCGCAGTGCCTGGACGGCGAACGCGCCTGCCCGCCAGAGGATTGCGGCGGCGTGTGGGGATATGCGGATCTACTCAAGATCATCCGGAACCCGAAACACAAGGAATACGAGTCCATGATGGAATGGCTCGGGGGCGAGTTCGATCCCGAGACATTCGACCGCGAAAAGATCAACAAGTGCCTGCGAAAGCTCAACTGGCCCCGCACGACGGTGAGCCAACTGGCCAGCGTGCTCATGCAGCGAGACGGCGTTAGGCAATAGGCGAACATGCCTCCCCGCATATCGTCCGCCAAGGCCCTGAAAGGGCGAAAGACAGTGGCACAGCGCGAAGCCTCGGGTTCGGTGCGGGATGAGTCGGCGTGCCCGGAGAGGGTCGAAAAGAGCCCGGCAGAGGCAGGTGGATTCAACGTCTTTGCAGGCTATGATTTCCCATCTGAGTGGAGTATGGCAACGCTGGAATCTCTCGCGGCAAGTGTTACGGGAGGCGGCACGCCTTCGACCAAGGAGCCAGCCTATTGGGACGGGGACATCCCGTGGACAACGAGTGCCGCCATAGACGAAGAAGGAATCTTTCTCAAAACCCATCAGCGCTGTATCACTCGCAAGGGGCTTGAGGACTCGTCCACTCAGCTCATCCCCAAGGGGAGCGTGCTGATAGGAACGAGGGTTGGAGTAGGCAAGGCCGCCGTCACGACCTATGATATCGCTATTAGCCAGGACCTGACGGCACTGGTGCCGAGACCCCAAGTAAATGCAGAGTTCGTTGCGCTGGCATTGAAGAGTCGGCAGTTGGCGGCATGGTTCGAGGAGAACAAGAGGGGAACGACAATCAAGGGTGTGTCACGAAACGATGTCATGAGACTCATGATTCCGCTGCCGCCACTCACCGAACAGCGGGCGATTGCGGAGGTGCTGCGGACGGTGCAACGGGCGAAGGAGGCGACGGAAAATGTCATCGCCGCCACGCACCAGCTCAAGGCCAGCCTGCTGAAGCACCTCTTCACCTACGGCCCCGTCCCCATTGACCAGGCCGCCTACATGCCGCTGAAAGAGACGGCCATTGGCGCAGTGCCGGCGGCTTGGTCTGTAGCACGCGTTGGCGAGCTTGGTGAAGTGGTCACCGGCACGACTCCCAGCACGAAAAGGCCCGACTTCTACGGCGGGCCCCATATGTTCATCACGCCGGGTGACATGGGAGCAGACAAATTCATCACCCAGACCGAGAAGTGGCTGACAGACCTGGGCCTCGCTGAGTGCCGGGCGCTGCCCAAGAACGCGGTTGCGGTAGTTTGCATCGGCGCAACAATTGGGAAGACCGGACTCACTGGTGCGGACAACTGTGCAACTAATCAGCAGTGTAATAGCGTCATCGCGGGCGAGCAAGT
>Ga0315314_1002392_pt1 | contig 15561 bp, 11 predicted proteins | sample TDP9_MG_FD_203631 | JGI IMG/M metagenome (GOLD analysis project Ga0315314, IMG submission 203631) | Freshwater sediment microbial communities from Lake Towuti, South Sulawesi, Indonesia - TDP9 | ecosystem: Environmental > Aquatic > Freshwater > Lake > Sediment | place: Indonesia: South Sulawesi...
GCATCACCGATCCAGAAAGGGAATGGGGCATCGAAGTGGAAATGAAAGAGGATATGAGGCCGGATGCCCTGCTCTTCGGGGAATCTCAGTCGCGCATCATCATCTCCCTTCCGGAGGCCAGAATTGAACATCTAATGGAGATCGCCTGCCAATTCGGGGTCAAGGCGAGCCTACTGGGACGGGTAACGGGGGACCGCTTCCGCATCAAAGGGTGGAATTTCTCTCTGGATATGGATCCGAAGAAGATGCGCAGATTTTATGAAGAGGCGATCCCCTCCTATTTCGTCTGATCGTCAACTCCAAAGATCCTCTCCATGCAAAAGGATGTCAGCTGCCATACCACCCGGGCCGTTATTGAATATGTGCGGCGGCAGACCGGAGGCGACGTTTCCGGACTGCTGAAAGATTTGGGTCCCGACTTCGCTGCCCTGCCCCAACCGGAGGCCTACCTGACCGACCTCAACAACTGGGTATCCAGTTCCCTCGCCAAAGCCATGTTTGCTCGTGCCCGTGCCATGCTGGGAGATGAGGAGATAGCCTACAAGATCGGATACCATGCCGTTCAGGGCGGCCATTTTGGCTATGTCCAGAGAATCTATCTGATGACGGTGCCCCATCCGAGAGATGCTCTGCGCAAGGCCCAGGCGATCAATGCCAAGTTCAATCGGACCATCCGGCTGGAATTGGCCAAGCTGGGAAAGGCAGATGCTGTTCTGCGCCTCCACTGGAACAAAGAGCTGGACCTCTCCAAAGATTTCTGCCTTTTCAATCAAGGGATTTACGCCGCGATTCCTACCATCTGGGATATGCCGCCAGCGACCCTGGTGGAGGAAAGGTGCTATTTCCGGGGGGACGCTTATTGCCAATATCATGGGGCGTGGAAGGAAAAGCCCCTTGCCAACAGGATATGGGCCCGCCTCACTCTCCCTCGACGCGTTTTTCGAACTGCCCTCTTTCAGATGGAGAGGGATCAGGCCCGGCTGCGCTCCAAATTCGATGAGGTCCATCGCCTCAACCTCTCCCTGGAGCGCAAGATGCGACAGCTTGGTTCCATCTACGAAGCAAGCCAGGGTATGGTTTCCATCATCGATCTTCCGGCGCTGCTCAAGGGCATCATGGATCTGCTCTCTCCCCTCCTGGGATTCGATCGGGCGCTGCTCTTTTTGGTCGACGGGAAGAAGGCTTGCTTGAAGATCACCCATGGCCTGGGGGAGCCAGGAGGCTTGAACCCCGCCTTTTCGGGGTACCAGGACTCCCTGGAGGATGAGGGACATCTCCTGGCTCGGGTGGTCCGACAGGGAAAGCCCGTATGGGCAGAGGAGGTGAAGGATGCCTCCCTTGATACCCAGGACCTACTGCTCAAGGAATTCAATCTGCGCTCGTTTGTGGCCGTTCCCCTGATTTCGCGAGGCAAGACCATTGGCGTCCTGGTGGCGGATCGAAAGGATCAAGATCCCCGCGTTGCTCCCGAGGACCAAGATCTCGTCCTCACCTTCTGCAACCAAATTGCCGCTGCCATTGAGAATGCCAGGCTCTATGAAGACCTGAAATCCAGCTATCTCAGCAGTGTGCAATCATTAGCGCTGGCCTTGGAGGCAAAAGATCCCTACACCCGAGGGCATTCCGAACGGGTAACCACCTATGCGGTACAGATTGCCGAGGAGATGAAGATGGGGGAAGAGGTGAAGGAAGCCCTGCAGTGCGCCGGCCTCCTCCACGATATCGGAAAGATCGGCCTGGAGGAGAGGATCCTCCACAAGCCAGGATCCTTAGAAGCGGGGGAATACGAAATCGTAAAGCGCCATCCCTTGATCGGCGCGCATATCCTGCATCCCATCTCCTTTTTCGAAAAGGAGTTATTCCTGATTCGCCACCACCATGAATCCTTCGATGGCAGGGGCTATCCCGACGGCCTGAGCGCCGAGGAGATTCCGGTGGCGGCCCGGATCCTCCGGGTAGCGGATAGCTATGATGCCATGACCTCGGACCGGCCCTATCGATCCAGCCTATCATGGGAGCAGGCCAGGGCGGAGTTAGTGGCTAAAGCCGGTAAACAATTTGACCCTTTGGTGGTGAAGGCGTTTCTGCGGATCCTGGATAGGACAGGGCAAGCCAGCAGGGAGGGGAGGGCATAGGGGAATGCCAAGCATTCATCTGGGGATTCTCGGTTTCGGCACGGTGGGCTCCGGGGTAGTGAGGCTGATTCAAGAGCATGCCGATTTGCTGAGCAAGAAGATCGGTGCCCCGCTCTCCATTGAAAGGATCGCTGATCTCGATCTGGTGAGCCCACGCCCAGTCAAGGTCGACCCCTCGCTGCTCACCGTCGATGGCAACGAGGTGGTGGAAGATCCCCGCATCCAGATCGTGGTGGAACTCATCGGGGGCACCGTCGCCTCGCGCGAGTTCTGCCTGAAGGCCTTAAGGAATGGAAAGCATCTGGTGACCGCCAACAAAGCCCTGCTCGCGCTTCATGGACAGGAGATCTATCGGGCCGCAGCGGAGAATCGCGTGAATTTGGGGTTTGAGGCGAGCGTGTGCAGTGGCATCCCGATCATTCGCGCCTTGCGGGAGGGGCTGGTAGCGAATCGGATTCAGCTGATGATGGGCATCATCAACGGAACGGCCAATTACATCCTGACCCAGATGTCGGAGAAAGGGCAGGACTTCGCTTCGGCCCTGGCGGAGGCTCAGGCAAAGGGGTATGCGGAGGCGGACCCCACCTTCGATGTGGACGGGCTCGATGCCGCCCACAAGCTTCAGATCCTCTCCTCCATCGCTTACGGAGGATATGTGGACTTTGACCGGATCTATGTGGAGGGCATCCGCCCCATCTCCCCTCTGGATATCCGGTATGCCAGCGAGTTTGGATACAAGATCAAGCTCCTTGCCATCGCCAAGGAATCGGAGGGGAGGCGGGAGGTGAGGGTCCACCCCGCCTTGATCCCTGAACATTACATCCTGGCCTCGGTGGGAGGGGTCTTCAATGCCGTCTATATTAAGGGGGATGCGGTCGGGCCTCTCCTGGTCTATGGGCAAGGGGCAGGCCAGATGCCCACGGCCTCGGCGGTCGTCTCCGACATTGTGGAGATCGCGCAGGATATCCTCTCGCACCGCCCCTCTCATTCCAACTCCTTGCCCTTGTGCAAGGCAGAGGAGGTGGGCATCGCTATCATGAATATGTCGGAAGTCCGCAGCCGCTATTACCTCCGGGTGTCGGCCCTGGACAAGCCAGGCGTCCTTTCCAAGATCTCCGGGATCCTGGGAAATCACAACATCAGCATCTCTTCGGTGATTCAAAAGGAACGACACGAGGAGTCCAGCGTACCTGTAGTCATGATGACCCACGAGGCTAAAGAAGGAGATATGCGGCGGGCCCTACAGCAGATTGACCAGTTAGATGTGGTGACTGGGGAAACGATCTGCATCCGGGTGGAGGGAGAATGAGCAAAAAGTATATTGTGCTCTTGGGGGATGGGATGGGGGATTACTCTATCCCGGAATTGGGAAACCGGACGCCGCTGGAGGCCGCATCCACTCCCGGAATGGACTATCTGGCACAAAGAGGGAGCATGGGATTGGTGAAGACCATCCCTCCGGGGATGCCCAAGGGATCGGATGTGGCGAACCTCTCCATCCTCGGCTATGACCCCGCCCGATATTATTCAGGGAGGGCGCCCCTGGAGGCGGCCAATCTCGGAATCTCCCTCTCCCCCGATGAGGTGGCCTTTCGCTGCAATCTGGTGAACATCAAAACCTCCTCACCGGATTCGGCCTTGGAGCAGGGAATCATGGTCGATTATAGCGGCGGCCATATTAGTAATTATGAAGCGCAGGCGCTGATGCGCTTTGTCGATGAGAAGCTGGGCAAGGAAGGCTGCCGCTTTCACCCGGGCGTGAGCTATCGGAATCTGCTGGTGGTAAGAGATGGCCCGGAGAGGGTCAATTGCACCCCCCCTCACGACATTCCAGGAGAGCCCCTTTCCGCCCATCTGCCTCAGGGGGAGGGGGCCGATTTCCTCATTTTCCTGATGCAGGCCTCCCATGAGGTACTATCCAGGCATCCCATCAATCAAGAACGGGAGAGGGCGGGTAAGCTGCCTGCTAACCTCATCTGGCTCTGGGGGCAGGGAAAGTCGCCGGTCCTTCCTTCCTTTGAAGAGAAATATGGCCTCTCGGGAAGCATCATCTCCGCGGTGGATCTGGTGAAGGGGCTGGGACGCATCGCGGGGCTGGAAGTGATCGAGGTGCCTGGGGCGACGGGGTACCTGGATACCAACTATCAGGGCAAGGCGGAGGCGCTTTTGAGGTCCATCGAGGATTTGGATTTCTGCTTCCTGCACCTGGAGGCACCGGATGAGGCCGCCCACAACGGAGATGTCCAGACCAAGATCCAGGCGATCGAGCAGTTCGATGCCCGCATCATCCAGCCGGTGATTGAGGGCCTGAAAGATAGGAAAGAGGTGAAGGTCCTGCTCTTGTGCGATCACCTCACCCCCATTGTGGTGCGCACCCACACCGACGATCCGGTTCCCTTCCTGATCTCCTCCCCCGACGGGGAAGCCCAAGCTGGGGCGAGATACACGGAGGCAGCAGGGAAGGCCTCGGGCATCTTCTTTGGCGAGGGCTTCCGCCTGATGGATTATTTCTTGAAGGAGTCCTCTCCGAATGGCCGGTGCTGAAAAGGGGAAGAGTCTTGTATGTAGCCGTATATGATAACTGGTCGAGCAAAGGGGGAAGGCGCACGGGCCTCAAACAATGGGGGCTATGCGAGTCCTCTGGCCAGAGCGTCGGGGTGTCTTTACTTCAACAAGCCGAGAACTTGGATATTTGGGAACAAGCACAACGCATGGTTGAGCGGTCTGCTTCTTGAAACAAAAGTGTGCGCGAGCGAGGTGAAACATGGCCGCTCACCCTGTTCCCGACGCTGTCGAGGTCGTTTTGCTATTTCGGAGAAAGGACTAAAGAAGGGGTATGACTTACAAGAAAATCGCTATGGAACGTGATAAGAAGATTGCCCTTGTTGCCCACGACAACAAGAAACAGGATCTGGTCGAATGGGCCAAGTATAACCGCGATCTCTTGGCGCACCACCAAGTATACGCTACCGGGACCACCGGCGAGATACTGGAGCGCGAACTTGGCTTCCGAATCGCGAAACTCCAGAGCGGACCATTGGGCGGTGATCAGCAAATCGGTGCCAAGATCGTCGATGGCAGTATCGATTTTCTGATCTTTTTCTGGGATCCGCTCGAACCACTGCCCCATGATCCCGATGTCAAGGCCCTCCTGCGAATGGCGGTGGTGTGGAACATTCCGATTGCCTGCAATCGGGCTTCCGCTGATTTCATGATTTCATCTCCCCTGATGGATGGAGAGTATGATCGTCTGATACCCGATTATGAAGGGTATCGCGCGCGGAAGATAGCCACCGGGGAAGAAGCACGATAAAGGGGACGGCGGTTCCATGCTATGAACGATGCCCTTCAATCCCTTGTAGATATCGCACAGAAATCTGTCGGCCCAAGAAAGCGCTCCAACTGATGCGTTAAAGCCCACGGCTGGGCGGGCGACGTGGACGCACAAAAGGGGTGTCGCGGCTGCCAGCCTATTGAGGGAACGGAGCCTAACCTTCCCTATCTGGGATCAGGGGGTCAATTGAACAATGAAGAGATACCCATCGGCACCCACATATTGGTTCAAACCCCTGAATCTTCATTTCGATGATGGCTTTGGCGCGGTAGGGGACGCCTTTCAGGAAGCGGCACTTTGCTTGGAAGGCGTTGTCGAAGAGGAGCAGTTCATCAATTCCTATCTCCCTTTGGCATATCTCTATCGGCATGCGGTTGAGCTTTACCTGAAGTCTGTGATCATCATCATGCATCGAGGTCTGAGACTGCCCTTCGGACCCCAGCCTTCATCGGCGACACCCAGGATCCAGACTGACGAGGGATGGATTCCGATTGACAGTGTGCACAGTGTCTCCAAGCTTTATCGCTATTTCAAGACCCTGATGGATGCAAACAGGAAAGACCTGCCGGCAGCGACCAGCACGGACTGGCCCACGCTCCCTGAAGAATTAGCTAATTGGATAGCACTCATCGAGACCTTCGACGAAAGGAGTACTTTCTTTCGATATCCTGGAATTGGCGACGCGAAAAGGTCCGAGTTCCGAGGATCTTCGATTGGGGATATCTTGTCCTCCATGGGGCCTGGCTCCGAGCCGATGAAAGCCTTTTTCGAGTTTAATGAAGATGAACAAGTAATCGGCATATTTCAGCGTGAGCGCTCCGGCCTCGATAAGATACTGACTGCGTTGAGAAACACTGCGGACCAGCTTTCCATTCTCCACTTTGCGCTCAGATGCGAGCTTGCAGGAGGAGAATGAGCAGGTAGGGATCCATGATGAGAGTCGCTTTAGTGGTTCCACTTTTCTTGTTTTGTGTATCATGCACAACCACCGTCAACCTGACCGTAAGAAATCCGACTGATATCCCTCAAGCAGCTCGAGTCGCAATAAAGAGCCAAGATGGGGTCGAAAAGGAGACCGTTAGCTTGGGCGACATTGAACCGAGGGGTGAGACGAAGCGTTCTTTTGAAGTACGCCCCTCTTCCAAGCTGGTAGTGAGAAGCTCCACCGAAACAGGTTACGAAGCTTGGGAATCAGCTCCTTACACAGTTCAATCAAAGCCAGACCCATTCAGTTTACTGGTGAGCTTGGGTTTACGGGGCCAGTACCTGCCCGACGACTTCACTGCCGTCCACCAGATCAGAAGTGTCCTGTCTGAGATGGGTCCAAATGTAGGCTTTGAGCCCCTGCCCATTAAGAACGGATTGTCCACCTGGTTTGGCGCCCTCGTCGTAATAGTGCCACCTTCCAAGAAGCAGCCTGAAATGAAATTGCTGTACTATGTGCGGCCGGGGCTTGGTTTCGAGAAACCCGTGACATACGATGAACCTCAATACCCATCGTCCACTTCCTCTGCTACGGTCCATATGATAGGGAAGCACTCATCCAACCTGGCTGGCAGCGTCCCCCTATATGGCAGCATAGGGGTCAATCCTGCCTCGGAGAACTTGTACCAAGTCAGATGGTCCATGAAGGGGTATGGCAGGGTGATTAAGAAAGAGCCAGCCAATTGGTCAACAATGGATGTGATCGAAGCACTCACCAGCGACAAGAAGGAAGCCATTGCAGAAACGCTCATCCGTGAGAAGAGCGCTGTCCTTCTGTACATCAACCAGCTTTATGTGCTCAAGAAGGCTGACTTCTTCGTCAAGGAAGGCAGGAAGTTGCCTGCTGGGGCGCAGCTTAGTGCTTCTACCTATTTGATTCCCGAAGGGGCGTGGAGCTTCAAATCGGTGAAGGAATCCCATCAGCAGTATCAGGATTTGGTTCTAAATGTCCGTGGGATCACACTGCCCATTACAGTGCTCAAGAAGAAGACACGCGTTCTTAGGAGGGGCACTGAGAGACCGCATCAAGAGTTCATACCCACCTACATTTATCAAGTCAAGCCATTGGCGGGGAAATCAGAACACGAGTACTTCATCAGCGGTGAGGCTCAAAGGCAGGTAGAAGGCAAGTAGGTCGCTGCTGAATGAGGAATTCCGAAAGGATGGCCTGCGGGTGAGATTCGAGGCCAAGATGTGCAAGGATCGGGTCAGCTTTCATATGTGGGGGTGCCTGATCGAGATCCTCAGGATTGAAAGGGAGTAGCGCCCTCAGTTTCCGGAAGGGGAGGCTTCCTTGGGGTTGGGAGGAGGTGTTTCTTTCCGCAAATCGGTCATCTTCAAGCGGCCGATGGCGTCGCGAGTCCTCTCGCTCCGGATATCTTGCAGGCGATCCACGATCTCTTTCATTCGCCAGATCATCGCCTCCATGGTTTTCAGGGACTTCTGAAGGTGAGAGGGCAGATCCCCGGATTGCCCGGAGATGAAGTCGGCCTGCAATAGGAGAGTGGCCAGGGGATTGTTAATCTCATGGGCCACTGCCAGACCTAACTCGCCAATCGCCGCTAACCTCTGTGCCTTGACCAATTCCTCCTGGGCGGCCAGTAGTTCCCGGTTCTTCTCTTCCACCTCCAGGATCCGCTGGCGAAGCTCCTCATAGAGTCGGGCATTCTCGATGGCTATGGTGGCCTGGGTGGCCAGAGCCTGTAAGAGCTGCTGGTCCTGAGAGGTGAAAGCAACAGGCTGGCGATTTGCCACCCACATCAGACCCAGAATCCTATCCTCCTTGAGGATGGGTACGATCAACTGGGAGACTACCCCTTCTTTCTTGGCTATTTCATCATAGGTGGGCTCGTGGTGGAAGCGGGGGTCATTGCGGTAGTCATCGGTGAGAAAAGGCTTCCTGGTCTCCAACACCAGGCCTCCCGCTCCCTTGCCCCGGTGGACCTGGAGATCCTTATAGAAGTCGGTCCGATATCCGATACTGGTCTGTACTCTTATTGCCTCCTCTACGGGGTCATATAGGCCGATATAAGCCGGGTCGCTATGGCTGATCTGCCGGGCATGGGCTACCAATTTGTTCAGGATGGCGGGTAGCTGAAGAGAGGAGAAGATATCCTGGCTAATCTCCGCCAGCGCAGCCACTTCACCTCTCTCCCTCTCTGCTTCTTCGTGGAGCCGGGCATTCTGCAGGGCAACCGCCGCATGATCGGCCAAGCCAGAAAGCACTTCAATTTCCTCCGGGCTGAATCGATAAGGCTCGGAGGTGTGGACATTGAGGACTCCGGTCACCTTGCCCTTGAATTTCAACGGGATTCCCAGGTAGGAGATCAGGCCATAGCGTCGTGCGAGATCCTGGTAGAGGAGACGGGGATCAGAAGGGGCATCCAGGACTTCCAGGATCTCTCCTTTCTCTGCCACCCAACCGGTGAGGCTCTTTCCCACGGGGATGGGGTTCCTGCGCACGGCCTCCACCCACTCCGGAGGCTGTCCGATATGGGCCCTCATGACCAGGGAGTTAGAGTCGGGATCGATCAGCATGATATTGACCATCTTCACCTTGGCCAGCTCGGCCGCCGAGGAAAGGATGGCTTGTAATACCTCATCCAGATAGAGAGAGGAGGAGATCAGGAGGCTGGACTTTCTGAGCGTTAGGAGGCTTTGCTGATACTGCTGGGATTTTTGCCAATCGGCAAGGGAGATGCGGTGGAAGAATTCGATGATCAGAAGGCTGAGCAGTATCAATAGACCAGCCAGTACGGCTGCCTGAAGAAAGGACATGAACCCCCAGGTCCACAGAATAGCGCCCAGGGCCAAGTCGATGAAGAAGACCGCTGCCGAGACGGGAAGTTTCAATCTTTTCGGGGATATTCCCTCTGACCTCATTTCCGTTAATTGATCTCGAACGAACCTTCTACCCGGGCCATCTCATAAATAGGCCAGAGGGGAGCCTTCTCCCCCAGAAGGAGATTGACCAGACTCTGGGGGAAGGACCGATAGAGTAACCTCGCCTCCACCTGACACTTCCCCTTGATCCCCGCCGGAAGCTGCAAGCTGAACCGTTCCAGGGCGTATCCCAGCGGCGGGATGCGGTGATCCCAGAGCAAGTGGTCCGCCTCCCAAACCCGGGCGCCCACCGGCTCACCCTTGGCATTGGCGAAGACCGTATGGTAGAGGACGGCCTCCGCGCCTATCTCCCCCTTCTCATCCACCCTGCCTGAGTGAAAGAGCTTCCTCCCGTCCGGGCCGGTCACGATCAACTCCAGCCACATCTCGCGGCTCTCGGTGAGCCCGGTGGGCAGGAAGTGTCCCGCCCCCACATTGGTCACCTTCACTCTCACCGTGGCCATCTCGCTCGCTCGCGCCCCAGAGGGAGAGAGGATCTCCAGGGTGGCCGCCGATCTCAACCTCTTCAAGGCGGCCTCGCTATGGCTCTTGAAACCTAAGAGGGCGGTCATCGAAGCGTTGGCGCCCACGATGTTGTGACTCCAGATGTGATCCCGCTTCGGACCCATGGACGCGGCAGTCCCGGGGTTCTGCTGAAATCGGGTGATCCCCGGCGTCATATGGCAGTCCTGGCATCTCACGCCCCGCCCCGGATAGGGGCCCTCGTACCACTCCGTATAGGTCTTCTCCAGGGGTAGGCCATTGACCGGATGGTAGACATCGTGGCACATCCCGCAGAACTCCGCGCGGTTATGAAGTTCGGAGAAGGCCGTCTCGTGGGCCGGGGATTCGCTATCCTTGAAGGGACCGCGCTTGATTGGGCCAGGAGAGGAAATCGCGGAGGCATTCCCGATTCCCTTGCTCCCCGAGACGGTATGACAGAAATCGCACTGAACGCCCTTCTGAGACAGCGGGCTGACCTCAAAGCTCTTTCCTGGCTGGACCTCCCCCGCCAAGACTGCAATGGGGGCGTGGCAGCCCACGCAGTAGCGATCCACCAGACCATTGGTCTCCTTGCTTCCCAGTTGGTGAAGGGCGGTGTAGGCGGGATCTTTCCAGGCGTTGGCGTGCATCCCGCCCTCCCACTGGCTGTGGATCTGGTCATGGCACTCGCCACAGTCCTCGGGGGGTTCGAAGTCCTTGGCCGTGACCGCCTTCCCACCTTCTACCGAGAGCCGAGAGGGAAAGAAGGGATCGGAGGGATCTGCCAGCTTACTGATGGGCGACTGAGCCAACACCAGGGTGGCCATCAATCCCAGGCCAGAGAAGAAAAGGACGATTGCTATCCGCCGCCAATTCATCATGGATCCCCTCCTATTCCTATCGCTCCGGGGACTGGAGAAAGCAGTGAGCGAAGACCTGGCAATCCCCTATCATGTTCTCGATCTTGCAGTACTCATTGGGCTGATGGGCGGTTCGATCGATCCTGGAGAAGGCGGCCACATGGCAACCTGCTCGACGAAGGAAGGCCGCCACCGTCCCTCCCCCAATCCCTACAATACGGGCTTCCTTCTGATAAACCTCTCGCATTGCCTCCCCTGCCATCCTGACCACTGGGGCCTCGGCCGGAGTGGGGGGGGCTGCCCGATCCCTGAGCACCCGGCCGATCTGAATGGATACTCCAAACTCCCCCTCGATCTCCCTCACAGTTGCTTCGATCTTCTCCTCCACCTCTTCCATTCGATATTGGGGGAGGATGCGGCAATCCATGTAGAGTATATCCTCTCCCGGGATGGTATTGACATTCGGGACATTGGCCTTCTTCTTGGTGGGCTCAAAGGTGGAGGTGGAAGGATCGAACAGGGGGTCGGCAGCTGAAAACTGGCCAGCAAGGGAATCCAAGCGGACGACCAGGTAGGAGGCAGCCCTCAGGGTATTGATCCCATCCTTCGGCCTGCTGGCATGACACTGTTTTCCCTGGATCTGAAATCTCAGCCAGAGGATACTCTTCTCCGCGATCTCAATCTGACTCGCCTCGGGGTCCCCGAAATCGGGGACGAGGATGAAATCCGAAGGATGAAAGAGGTCGCGGCGTTTCTCCAGGACATGCTGCAGACCGAGGCGGCTTCCCGTCTCTTCATCGGCCACCAGGGCCAGGGCGATATCCCGAGGGGCCTCGATCCCCTCCTCCTGCAGGACCTTCAAGGCGAAGAGGGAGGCGACCATGGATTGCTGATTGTCCTCCACGCCCCGGCCAAAGATCTTTCCATCCTCGATCCAGAGCCGAAAGGGATCCTTGATCCAGAGACTTCTCTCCCCCGCGGGCACCACATCCATGTGGGTAAGCACCCAGGTAGTGGATCGGGAATCCTTGCCCCTCTTGCGGGCAATCAGGTTGGGTCTGGATCCGGAGGGGACTCGACTGTCCGGTGCCCGGATCTCTTCGATCTCCAGGCCTCCCATCTCCTCCAGAAATCGCTGCAGCCGTGCCGCCTTCTCCTGCTCCCCCTCTCCTCCATTCTCGGGTCCCAGTGCGGGGAGGGCGGTCAGATCCGCCTGAAGGACCACCATCTCGTCCCGGTATCCCTCGATCCTCTTTCTCACCCGATCAAAATCGGTTCCCATGCCCATCTTTCTCATCGTCCCATCATGATCCCGAGAGCCTCCGCGGTCCTCACCATCTCCCCCTCTGGGTCCACCGATTTCGTGACCCCGACGGCCTCCTCCAGGGTAGCCAGCTCAATGTGTGGGGTCTTGAGGCAGACCATCTTTCCGAATTCCCCCTGCATCAGGGCGTTCACCGCGGCGACGCCGAAGCGCGATCCCAGATTACGGTCGAAAGAGGTGGGGGACCCTCCCCTCTGGATGTGTCCCAGGACGGTCACCCTGACTTCCATTCCCGTACACTTGGCGATGGCATCTCCCACCTTCTCCCCGATGCCTCCCAGCCTCTCCGTGTACTTGGCCCCTACGGCTGCCTCCTTCACTACCACCTCTTTCCCGATGGCATGGGCCCCTTCGGCCACCACCACCATGCTGAAACGAGATCCTCGCTCCTTGCGTTGGTAGATCTTCTCGCAGACCCGACCTAAATCGAAGGGGATCTCGGGGATGAGGATGACATCCGCTCCTCCTGCCATACCCGCCTCCAGGGCAATCCATCCCACATAGCGGCCCATGACCTCCAACACGATCACGCGATGATGGCTCTCCGCTGTGGTATGCAGTCGGTCCAGGGCCTCGGTGGCGGTGGTGACGGCCGTGTTGAAGCCAAAGGTGACATCGGTGACGGAGATATCGTTGTCAATGGTCTTGGGGATTCCCACCAGGGGGACGCCCATCTGGAATAGCCGTTGAGCAATGGTGAGGGAGCCATCTCCACCGATCACCACCAGGGCATCGATTCCCAGAAACTCGATATGGGAGACCACCTTGGCGGATACATCCTCGAACTCAACCTTCCCGTCCTTTTCCACCCTCCAGGCGAAGGGATTCGCCCGGTTGGTGGTTCCCAGAATGGTTCCTCCCCGGGGGAGAATCCCTCGGATATCGTTCAGGGCGAGCTCGCGCGTCTTCCCCGGAACGATGAGTCCCTCATAGCCATCCTCGATGCCAGTAACGGCTATCCCATAATTGCCGATGGCGGTCCGCACCACCGCTCGGATCACTGCATTCAGGCCAGGACAGTCGCCTCCGCCGGTCAGAACCCCGATCCGCTTGATCTGCTTCGGCGCCAAAGCTATTTCTCCTTATGGCACAGCCACAAATTGGTCCTTGGGGGCCCCACAGACGGGACAGGTCGCGGGTGGCTCCGGTCCGTTGTGGATGTAACCGCACACGACGCATCGCCACTTTTTCATCTCTTGACCCCCTTCTGGGCAGACTGAACAGAACTTGGTGGATGAAGTAAAAAGGTCCTGAAGCCGAGGCCCTTATACCATGCTGACCAGGTCCGGTCAAGAAAGTTTGGGAGAGGGGAGCGGATTGGGTCTTGACGACAGGAAGGTCTGCCTATAGAAAGATGAAGGAGAAGGCGGATGGAAAATCCCAAGCTCCGCAACATCGAAGCCTTTCCCGCCGAGATCTCTGGGCGGCGGGTGATCTGTCTGCGCGACCCCCTCCTGTTTGCGGAACAGGCTCTCTTAGTTCCCGAGCCCACCTTCTTTGTCATCAGCCTGTTTGATGGAACCCACTCGCTGTTAGATATCCAGGCAGAATATATGCGCCGCTACGGGGATCTTCTCTTTCAGGAAAAGATCCACGAGATCGCCCAGCATCTGGACGACCATCTGCTCCTGGACAACGAGCGGTTTGCCCAGCACAAGGAGGAGGTAGAAAAGGCATTCGCCGATTCTTCGGTCCGGGCAAGCACTCTGGCAAGCAAGGGGTATGAGGCGGATCCGGACAAGCTGGCTGAACAGCTCTCGTCCTATTTCTTGAGCCCGGAAGGTCCGGGGAGGCTGCCAGAGAGGAAGGAAGGGAGAGAACCCATCCCTCATCCGCTGAGAGGGGCGATCATCCCCCACATCGATTTCGCCCGGGGCGGGTCTTGCTATGCCTGGGCCTATCAGGAGATCGCGGAGGCCTGCCCTGCGGATACCTTCGTCATGTTCGGGACCCTCCACACCGAGGCAAGCGGACCCTTCATCCTCACCAGAAAGGCATTTTCCACCCCTCTGGGCAATCTGGAGAGCGATCAGGAGCTAATCACCCATCTGGAGAAGGAATCCCCCTATGACCTCTTCGCAGAGGAGATCGCCCATCGGGCAGAGCACTCCCTGGAGCTGCAGATGGTGTTTCTGCGCTATATCTTCAAGGACTTCCGGGCGGTCAAGGTCGTTCCCATCCTCTGCTCCTCCTTCCATGAGTTCATAGACAAAGGGACATCTCCCATGCAAGATCCTCACATTGCCTCCTTCCTGAGATCCTTGAGCAAAGCGATATCCCTGAGGGAAGAGCGAATCTGCCTCCTGGCCAGTGTCGATCTGGCCCACATGGGTCCCCGCTTCGGGGATCGCTATCCCCTGGGAGAATACGATTGGAGATCCATCGCCAGCCAGGATCAGGAGTTAATCCAGTTTGTGGTGAGGATGGATGGGGAGGGCTTTTATGGAGCGATCCAGAGGGAGAAAAACCAGAGGAAGATCTGCGGGGTCCCCGCCATCTACGCCCTGCTGGCCACGATCTCAGTAAGTGAGGGGAGGCTCCTGAAATATGGACAGTGGCCTGATCCCCAGGGCACGGTAACCTTCGCCAGCCTCGGCTTCTATGGCTAATGCCCTTCCCGAGCTACCCGACTCCCCCGCAGGGCCTCCCAAGCCTGCTCCACATGCTCCCGCTGGGTCTGGGTCTGCCCGATGCAGAGGCGAAGGCTGAAGTTTCCCTTCAACCGGGTGTGGGTCATGAAGATTCGGCCCGAGCGATTGACCTCATCCAGCAGGGCCTTGTTCAGCCTCTCCAACTCCTCCCCGGATACGATCCGTCCCGACCGCTTTCCTGGCTGGAACCGGAAGCAGATAGTATTGAGGGAAACCGGGGCCAGGAGCTCAAAGTCTGGGCTTTCCTCCACCCACCGCTTGAATTCCCGGGCCAGGGCGAGGTGCTCGCGCAGCAGCTCCTGGAGACCCTTTACCCCATAATATCTAAGGACGAACCAAAGTTTCAGGGCGCGGAATCTTCTCCCCAATTGAATCCCCCAGTCGCGGAAGTTGGTCACTTGCCGATCCAGATCCGTCTTGAGGTACTCGGGAAGGATAGAGAAGGTGGAGGTCAGGATCTGGGGATGGCGGCAGAAGAAGGCTGAGCAATCGAAGTTGGTGAAGAGCCACTTATGAGGATTGAAGACAAACGAATCGGCTCGCTCGATTCCCTCCAGGATCCACCGCATCTCGGGCAGAATGGCCGCACTACCTGCCAGGGCTGCATCCACATGAAGCCAGAGGCCATGTCGCTCGGCGATCTCGCCGATGGGGCCTAAAGGATCCAGCGCCGTGGAGGAGGTGGTCCCCACCGTGGCCACCACGCAGCAGGGAGAAAAGCCCTGCCTGCGGTCTTCCTCAATTCGCCTCTCCAGGTCCTCGGGGTTCAGGGCATAGTCATCATCCACCGAGACCAGCACCAGGTTTGCTGACCCAAATCCGGCGATCTTCAGACCCTTCTCCACAGAAGAATGGGCCTCCGAGGAGGCATAAACCCGGAGGGAGCTGTTTCCCGAACCTGACCAGG
>Ga0315314_1002393_pt1 | contig 15559 bp, 13 predicted proteins | sample TDP9_MG_FD_203631 | JGI IMG/M metagenome (GOLD analysis project Ga0315314, IMG submission 203631) | Freshwater sediment microbial communities from Lake Towuti, South Sulawesi, Indonesia - TDP9 | ecosystem: Environmental > Aquatic > Freshwater > Lake > Sediment | place: Indonesia: South Sulawesi...
GTCGGAGCCAACGCGCGGCCTTCCCTACGCGTGCACGTGCGGGCGGACGCCAGGCTCCTCTTCGCCGTGCACCTTGCGCCCCTGAGCGGGCGTCCGGTAGGCTTCACCTGTCCACGCCTTCAGGAGTGCCGCGGCGTCGGTGACATCTGCGCCGTAGGCGAACTTGAGGTACTCCAGGCCGTCGGCGTGGTCCTTCTCCGAGAAGGCGTTGAGGCCGTCGGAGACTGCGGTGGTCTGATAGCCCCGGAAGAAGGCGTCGGCAGCGGTGTGCCGTGCGCAGATGTTCGTGTGTAGGCCGGTGAGGAGGATCCGCTTGACCTCGAGCTTCTTCAGGACATCGTCGAGCCCGGTCTGGTAGAAGGAGCTGTAGGTGCGCTTCTCCAAGGCGAGGTCGCCGCCCCGGGGCCGGAGCTCCGGGATCACCTGGGCGCCCGGGGTGCCTCGCATCGCATGCGGCCCCCAGCGGGCGAGCTCGAAGTCCACCGGGAGGTGGGCGTCGTTCATGTAGATCACCTGAAGCCCCTGGGAACGGGCGGCATCGGCGAGCTGCTCGATCGTCGGGATGATCGGCAGGGCACGCTCGGTCTTCAGCGGACCTCGGACGAAGTCTTCCAACATGTCGATGATCAACAGGGCATCTACCATGGGATCTCCCTCGGGTTCAGCTCGGCGTTCGGGGCGGGGGTGCCGGGATCACCGGCACTCCCCCAGATAGCACTATCGGAAAGATATGCCGATGATGGCTCCCTGGTGACGGTAGCGGCAGCGGAGGTCTGGGCTGCTTTCTTTCGAGGCAAATCTTGCCGCAATCTCGTGCTCAGCGCCGGGGCAGGAACAGGGCCTGACGGGCGTCGGAGAGGAGCGTCTGCCGGACGATGAGCTCGCGGTCCATCAGGTAGCGGAGCGCGTTGCGCACCGTGCGCACGGGCAGCCCGCTCTCCGTGGCGAGGTCCCGCTGGCTCATGGGACCCTCGTAGACGAGGAGCTTCCAAACATACTTCGCCGACGGAGGGGCCTCGGGTGGGAGCTGCGCGCGGCCCGCGCGCTTGTAGATGCGTCCGAACAGCCGGAGCCGGGGGACGCGCCCGAAATGGATGAGCCGTGCGGGGCTCGGCGAGCGGCGGATCTGGACCGTTCCGCGGCGGATGCGGCGCCGAGAATAGCCATCGACGACCACCTCGCATCCGGCCACGGACTGGAGGTCGCCGATGGCGATCTCACTCCCCTCATCGACGACGATCGGGCCCTTCTGGGTGGCCGAGCAGATGGGCACCAGCACGATCGCGCGCGTGTTCTCCACCACAAGCGGCCCGCCCGCAGAGAGGCAGTAGCCGGTCGAGCCTGTGGGGGTCGCGACGACGATCCCGTCGCCACTGTCGCGCCAGACGGCCTCTCCGTCGAGCTGGAGGGCGTAGCGGACAAAGCCCGCACCCCGTGCGGCGATGATGGCGACATCGTTGAGCGCGGGAGGCAGGGTCTGTCCCGCATGCTCCACTTCGAGCCTGAGCCGATCCTCAACCCAGTAGTCGTTGCGATGCAGGCGCAGGAGCGCCCCTTGGAGCTCGCTGAGCGGGGCCTCGGCGAGGAACCCATCGCCCAGGCAGAGCGCCGGAACGCCATGCGGCAGCCTAGCCAGGCCCTCGAGGAAGAACCGTCCATCGCCCAAGATGAGCGCGAGATCGGGTGGACTGGTCCCGAGCCCAGCACTCAGCCGTAGCGTTGGAGCCGCGCGCCGCAGCCAGGGATGGAGGCGGCTCAGCTGGTCCTCCACCCAGGAGAGACGCGGGCCGAGGACGGCGATTCGCCGCTCCGGTGCTTCGACCATGGGCAGAGGGCGGAAAGGGCGCTCGCGGCTTATCTAGCTGCATGCAGCCAGGAGGAACGCGGGGGGGCCTACAGTGTGATCGTGTGCTCGGGGCATTCGAGCTCGCAGGCGCCGCACTCCACGCACGCCTGGGGGCACACGACATAGGAGACGCCACTTCTGAGCTGGAAGACGAGCTCTTTGGCAGGACAGACATCCACGCAGGTCCCGCATCCCGTGCACCGTTCCCGCCAGACCGTCGGTGGCATCCGCGTCTCCTCCCCTAGCTCGCGAGCCCGAGCCGCTCGAGCGTCTCCGACGTCGGCATCCCGCTCTCATCCCAACCGCGGAGCGCGTAGTACTCCGAAAGCGCATGCTCGAACTGGTCCCGCGGGACGTACTGGCCCGCCGAAGGGCCGGTCTGGATCGGGTCGGCGAAGCACTTCTCTGGCAGCGTATCGTCCGCACGCCCGAACCCCTCGCGGCGGTTGAAGAGCACCTCGAGGTTGTAGATGCGCTCGCCCGCCAGCGCGAGCTCGTCAGCGGTGTAGGCGCGAGCGGCGGCGGCGTTGAGGAGCTCTGCGAGCAGGCCGAAGTCGTTCTTGTAGATGTTCCGCGCGGCGAACTTGCAGATGACCACGGAGTCGACGACGGCGTGGTTGTCCTGGAGCTGCTTGACCGCCGCGGCCTTCCCCTCGAAGGTCGTCCGGTCCATCGTCTTGGCGAAGAGCTCATAGGCGTGGAGCGACGCCCGCAGGTGGCAGGCGCCGCGGGTGGAGGTCGCATACCCCAGCGCAACCCCCTTGGCCCCGCGCGGGTCGTACGCGGGCATCTCGAGCCCCTTCACGTGGGCGATGAGCCGCTGGGCGCTGGGCCCGAGGATTTCGGCGACGCGCTTCGTCCCTTCCCCGAGCAGCCTCGCCCATCCCTCGCGATAGCCGATCCTCCGGGTCAGCTCGACAATCGCGGGGTGATTGCCCCAGGCAAGCGTGAGCCCTTCCGCCTCCCTGGCGCCGATGACGTCCTTCTCGGCAAGCTCGAGGGTAAACGCGACGACGTTCGCGGTCGTGATGGTGTCCAGCCCAAGCCGATTGCACCAGTCGTTCGCCATAATGATGGCATCTACATTCGCGTTGCCACAATTCGAGCCGAACAGCGCGAGCGTTTCATACTCAGGCCCCTCAGTCGTGACCGCGTAGCCGTTGGTGGCGCGGAACTCCTTGCCGCAGTGGGTCGGGCAGCGGAAACAGGCGACATGGCGCGAGAAGTGCTCGCCTCTGAGCGCCTCGCCCGAGATGAGTTCGTAGTCCGCGAAGGCCCCGTCCTGGAAGTTCCGCGTGGGGATCGTCCCGAGGGTGCCTGTGAACCCGACCACCATCGGGGTGCCGTACTCGCCGAGCGCCTTCATCCGGTCGCGGGAGAGCTCGGTCGCCTCGTGGAACTTCAGCCGCAGCGCCTCGGGGTCGGCCGCGGACACGCTTCGTCCGCCGTGCACGACGATCGCCTTGAGGTGCTTGGAGCCCATCACCGCGCCCGCGCCGCCGCGGCCCGCTGCCCGATGCTTCTCGTTCATGATGGCGGCGAAGCGTACCAGGCGCTCCCCGGCGGGACCGATGGTGAAGATGTTCGCGTCGGGATGGCGCTCCTGGAGCTGCGCCGTGGTCTCGTAGACGTCGGACCCCCGGAGGAGGTCGGCCTCATGCAGCCTCACCCCCTCCTCCGAGAGTTCCAGATACTGGGGCGTGGATGCGCGGCCGCGGAGGACGATGCCGTCGATGCCGGTCCTGCGCAGGCGCGCACCCCAGTGGCCAGCGGAATGGGAGGAGAGGATCGTGCCCGTCAGCGGCGACTTCGTCGTGACGTTGAAGAAGCCCGAGTAGGCGCCACCCGTGCCCGTGTACGGCCCCGTCATGATGATGAGGCGGTTCTCCGGATCGAAGGGATCGATCCCGGGCGGGTTCTCGTCGTAGAGGAGCTTTGCCCCGAGCCCCCGGCCTCCGATGAAGGCGCGGTCGATCCCCGGATCGACCGCTTCTCGATCAAGCCGCCCGTGGGTGAGGTCGACCCTGAGGAGCTCGGTCATCGTCCATCGCACCTCCGCAGGAGCGCCTCCCAGTCCCGATCGACCTGCGCCTGGAACTCCGCGAGAAGCTCGTCATGGGCGCCATCGAAGAGGTGCTTGAAGCGCCCCTGGGTCTTCAGCCACTCCGCCACCGGGAGCTTCCGCTCAGGTCGGTAGGTGAGCCGCGTGCGCCCATCGACGACTTCGTAGAGCGGCCAGTAGCACGTCTCCACTGCGAGCGTGCCCTGCGTGACCGTCTCATCCGCCTCGTACTTCCAGCCAGGGACGCAGGGGCAGAGGATGTTGAGGAACGCCGGGCCGGCGGCCTCGAAGGCCTTGCGCGCCTTCTTGACGAGGTCGTGGTAGTGCGAGGGGGAGGCCTGGGCCACATACGGGATGTTGTGGGCGACCGCGATGCCGCTCAGGTCCTTCCGGTGCCCGCGCTTGCCAGCCATCACCTTGCCCGGCGGAGTCGTCGTGGTCCAGGCGCCGAGGGGGGTGGCGCTCGACCGTTGGTAGCCGGTGTTCATGTACGCCTCGTTGTCGTAGCAGATGTAGACGAAGCGGTGCCCACGTTCGAAGGCGCCCGAGAGCGCCTGGAGGCCGATGTCGTAGGTGCCGCCATCGCCGCCGAGGGCCAGGAACCGCAGCTCTCTCGTGAGCCTGCCGCGGCGGCGGAACGCGCGATAGGCTGCCTCCACTCCCGCGATGGTCGAAGCCGCGTTGCCGAAGGCGCTGTGGATCCACGGCACGCCCCAGGTGCTGTAGGGATAGACGGTCGTTGCGACCTCCACGCAGCCCGTTGCGTTCGCCATCACGACGGGCGCGTCGGCGGCGGAGAGGACCGCGCGGATGATGATGGAGGCCCCGCAGCCCGCGCAGAGCCGATGGCCGCTCGTGAAAGGCGCATCGGTCGGCTCGCGCTGTTCGTGAAGTGCCACGGGGGACCAGGGTTTCGAGGCCTCCGGTGAGGGTGTGGTCATGGATTCTCACCTGCGCAGGCCGATGAAGGCAAAGGGCTCAGCCGAGCCTCGGCCAGCTGCGAGCCCCTCGAGCTTTCGGAAGAGCGCTTCCAGATCGCGTTCGGGGAGGTCCCGTCCGCCGAGCCCAAAGACGCGGTCCACACAGCGCGGCGGAGCGGGGAGGGTCGCAAGCGCACTGACGACCTCCGCATGCAGCGGGCTCGCGGAGCCGCCGGGCGAGGAGCATCGGTCCAGGACCGCGACGGCCCTCGTCTGGGCGAGCGCTTCTGCGACCGCCTGGCCTGGGAAGGGACGGAAGGAACGGATCCGGAGCGCCCCGCATCGCAGCCCTTGTCCTCGGAGCGAGTCGACAACGCCCTCGACGGTGGCCGCGGCAGAGCCGAGCGAGACCACGGCCACCTCCGCATCCTCTAGCCTGTAGGGTTCCAGCAGGCCGTAGCGACGGCCGCTGAGGGCGCCATAGGCCGCGCTGATCTCGTCGACGACCGCGAGCGCACGTCGCATCGCCTCTTCCTGGTAGCTCTTGTGCTCGAAGTACGAATCCGAATAGTCGGTCGCGCCGAACGTGCGCGGGGGGCCCTCGTCGAAGAGGCTCTCCCGCGGCGGAGGTTCGCCGACGAATCCTCTGGCCTCCTCATCGTTCAGGGGCTCGACCGCGCCGAGCGCGTGCGTGACCAGAAAGCCATCGATGCAGATCATCACGGGGAGGCGGACCTGGGGATGTTCGGAGATCCGCACCGCTTGGAGGACCGTATCGTACGCCTCCTGGCCGTCCTTGCAGTAGAGCTGGAGCCAGCCAGAGTCCCGCATGGCCATCGAGTCGGAATGGTCGCACATGATGTTGAGCGGTGCGGAGAGCGCGCGGTTCCCCACCGCGAGCACGATCGGGAGCCGCATGCCGGAGGCGATGAAGAGAACCTCTCCCATGTAGGCGAGTCCCTGCGAGGCGGTTGCGGTCATCACCCGCGCGCCTGCTGCGGAGGCGCCCAGGCAGGCGCTCATCGCGGAATGCTCGCTCTCCGCCAGGACGAACTCGGTGGCGACCTGGCCGTTGTGGACGAACCCGGAGAAGGTCTGGAGGAGGTCGCTGATTGGCGTGATCGGATAGGCGGCGACGACGTCGGGCTCGATCTGGCGCATCGCTTCTGCGACGGCGTCGTTCCCCGTCATCGCCCGGCGGGGCCGCCCCTTGGGTGCGGTTGGAGCGAGGGGCTGTGGTTCCGAACGGAGCGCCTGGGTCATCGGGCCATCACACTCGCACCATCACGAGGGCCTCAGTCGGGCAACGGTCGGCGCAAATCCCGCAGCCCTTGCAGAACTCGTAGTCGACACCGGTCACGTTCCAAGCCGGCCAGCGCGGCATCTGGGCCCGGACCACCCAGTTGGTCGTCTGGGGGCGGGCCTCCTTTGGCTGAGGCCCCTCCGAGGTCGCGATACAGGAGTCCGGGCAGAAGCGCCAGCAGGCAAAGCAGTGGACGCACTTGGCGGGGTCGAAGATCGGCTTCTGCGTGCGCCAATCGCCCGTGAGATAGCTGCGCGCCGACCCTCCGGCGACATCGGGGAGTTCCCGCGAAGATGCAGGGCTCAGAGGCGGCCGTGGCACCTTCATGGCCGAGCTGCCTGTGGGAGTCCCGGAGCGGCGCTCCAGGGGGACGGCCACGGTCGCCTCGTAAGCCCGTTCGATTGCAAGTGCGTTCTTCGCCGCCATGGCGCGGCCATGTTCGGCCGCGAAGTTCTCGGAGACCTCGTCGAGCACGGACTCCAGTTTCACAAGGTCCGTCGTGCGGACGACGGCGCCTAGGAGCGCCGTGTTCGTGATCGGCCGTCCGAGGGTCTCCCGCGCAATCATGTCGGCAGGGACGGCGTAGGCCTGGCCGAGGTGGGGAGGAAGGAGTTCGGGGAGCCTTTCGGCGGACCCATCCATCGCCGTGATGAGCTGGGAAGTCGGCTTGAGCCCCTCAAAGACCGTGGGGGAGAACAGGAGCGTCTGATCGAGGACGGCGACGACATCTGGCTGGAGTACGGCCGCCGTCGTCTTGATCCTCTGGTCGGAGATTCGCGTGAAGGCGCGGACGGGGGCCCCGCGTCGCTCTGCCCCGTAGTCCGGGAAGCTCTGGATGTGCTTGCCTTCCCGAAGGGCGGCGGCCGCGAGGAGCTTAGCGGCTGTGACCGCGCCCTGCCCGCCTCGGCCATGCCAACGGAGTTCGACCAGCGACATCCTCAGCCAATCCTCCGTCGTCGTCGCCGGTGGCAGGACCTTCGGTGGTGGTCACAGATGCCGCTGCCCCGTCGGACACGAGTTGCGGCAAAGGACTGTAACTATTTGAGTGTTTTCCGTTGCATTTAGCGATTGGTTTTACGAAATCTGTCGATTCTCGAATGAGATTCGACTGCCGCCGCGAGGAGCATTGAATCCTTACCCAGACCGACGGGGGCGGTCCCACGGTCCGGGGCGAGGGCCGCTCGCCGGGCGCAGCGGGCTGGATGCCGTTCGTCTCCTGGGAGCTGCTCGTCGGAGCCGCGCCTTCCCTCACGCATGATCTCGGGCTTGAGCACGAGCCCTGAGCAGCGCGAATTCCTCGGGCGTGTTCGCATTCAGAAAACTCTCCAACTGCGGATCTGCGCTCCTGAGCTCCGGTTCCGAAAGCTCGACGATGTTCAGATGGGCGTAGGTGTGGATCGGGCGCATCCGGCCAGCGGCGAGTGTGCGGCGAACCGCCTCCATGAGCGGCGCGCGACGATAGACCCCATGGAGCGGTTCGAATTCCCCGCGAAGCTTCGGCACCGCCCCGTCATGCCCCGCGGCACGGTCGAACAACAGTCGACCCAGCGCAGGGGCATAGAAGGGCGCATCGCAGGGCGCGATCGCGACGTACTCCCCGTGCAGCTCCGGGAGGCCAGATTGCCAACCGCCGAGCGGGCCCAGATGTGGCGTCGCATCAGCGACGCACCGCACCTCGCGAGGGAAGAGTCTCCGGTAGGCCGCATCGTTGTCGGGCGACGTGGCAACCGCGAGTTCATCGACGATCGTGCTCAGCCGTGCGGCCACGCGGAGAACCAGGGGGCGGCCGCCGAGCTCGAGGAGCCCCTTATCCTGCCCCATCCGTTCGCTCGCTCCGCCTGCGAGAATCAGGCCTGAGCGCATCGGCGCCGTAGGGCTCCCCTCCGCCGCTCAGCCCTTGGTGCCGCGGCTCAGTCGGCTGTTCCCAGCATACACCCAGAACCCGCCGGGCCGGAGCTTGCCCACTAGGAGGAGCCCTTGTCGCTCCGCCAGCTCCACCGCTTTTCCGAAGGGGACGCTGCGGGTCACGAGGGCCCCGAGACCCATGCGGGCGGCCTTCGCAGCCATCTCCTCGCCGATCCGGCCGGAGGAGTAGAGGATCCGCCCTGCGATCGGGAGGCCAGCGAGGAGGGCCTTCCCGAGGACCTTGTCGATGGCACTGTGGCGGGAGAGGTCTGAGGCGAGGAGGATCGCGTGGGTCGATGGATCGTAGAGCGCTGCCCAGTGCAGCGGACCTGCCGCCCGCAAGGCGCGCTCCTGGCGGTGGAGCGACTCAGCAAGCGAGAGGAGGTCGCGCGGGCGGATCTTCGGCCGCGTTCTCGCACTCGCGCTCGGAGGCGCGCGGCGGTCTTGTCCCCACAGGACGTTGTCCCGACGGAGGCCGCCCGATCGAGGGGCGGCTGCAAGTTCGACGTCGATGCGAACTCGGTCCTGCCCGAGCGGCTTGACCGCAAGCGCCCTCAGCCCTTTGAGCGATGAGAGATAGCCTTCACAGACGAGATGGCCTGCGGCGAACGCGTCGAGCTCCCAGGGGCTGCCGTGCACCGAGAATCCCCCACCGCGCCAGCGCACTTCGATCGTGGCCTCGTGCGCGAGCGGCAAACGGATCGCCTTCGGTCTCCCGCGATGGTACGCCCAACCTCGATGCGAGCGGTATGGCATGCCTGGCACCATCTGGACGAAGGCGGATAAGCGTTTGGTCCTTGGCGGGGTGGGCCATCGTGGGCCTTGAATAGCCGCAGTGCCTTCTCCCCCGACCAACCCATGGCACGACGGCGCGACGGCATCGCAAAGGCGCCGCCGGCGTCAGCGCTCGTCGCAGACCTGGCGGAGCGCCACCGACGCGGAGAACTCGTGCTGCTCGACGTCCTCCACACGCTCCAGGGCCGCCGGGGCCATCTGGTCCGTGCAGATCTCGAGGCGTTCTCGCACCGCGCTCGCGTTCCTCTGGCCACGCTGCACGGGGCGGCCTCGTTCTACTCGAACTTCCGCCTCGACGGCCCTGCCTCACCTGTGGCGGTGAAGGTCTGCAGGAGCCTCACCTGCCACCTCAACGGCTCCCGCCAGCTGCTGAAGACGCTTCAGGAGCGCTGCGCTACCGAGGGCGGCGAGGTCGAGGTGAGCGGCTGTCAGTGTCTCGGCCTCTGCGAGCGCGCGCCCGCGGTGACGCTCAATGGCCTCCCGTTGGGACCTGTGACCGCGGAGGAACTCCTCGCCCAGATCGCCGAGCGGCGAGGGGCTCGGACGCGTCGTCCCGCTCCGCCCCGGGTCCCCTACACAAGCCTCGCGAGATATCGGAAAGCCGGCGGGTACGACGCCCTGGAACTGGTCAGGAAGGGGGAACTGGACCTCGCTGCGGTCGTCTCCACCCTCAAGGCGAGCGGGCTGAGAGGGATGGGCGGCGCGGGCTTCCCCACGGGCACGAAGTGGGAGTTCGTCATCAAGGAGCCTTCACAGCCGAAGTACGTCGTCTGCAACGCGGACGAAGGTGAGCCAGGCACGTTCAAGGACCGCGCCTTCTTGGAGCTCTCCCCCCACGAAGTTCTCGAAGGCCTCCTGATCGCGGCCGCGGTCATCGGCGCGAAGGAGGCGGTCCTCTACATCCGGGAAGAATACCTCTCCGCACGCGCCAACCTCCAGAAGGCCATCGGGGAGCTGCGCCGGAGCGGCCTGCTCTCCGCCCCCGGCCCGCAGCTCCGTGTGGTGGTCGGTGCGGGCTCCTATGTCTGCGGCGAAGAGACAGCGCTGTTCGAGTCGATCGAAGGGAAGCGGGGCGAACCCCGCATCAAGCCCCCGTATCCCGCCAGCATCGGGCTGTGGGGGAAGCCGACCCTGATCCAGAATGTCGAGACGCTCGCGCGCATCCCCGAGATCCTCCGGCGTGGCGCGGAGTGGTATCGGAGCCAGGGCCGCAATGGGGCGGCGGGGCTCAAGCGGTTCGCGCTCAGCGGCCATGTCGCAAAGCCGGGCTGGTACGACGCGCCGCTCGGCCTCTCGGGCGAAGAGCTCGTCTCACAGTACGGAGGCGGGATGCGCGATGGCCATGCGCTGAAGGCCCTCTTCCCCGGAGGTGTCGCCTCGGGATTCCTCGCCAAGGCTCAGGTCTCCACGCCGCTCGACTTCGACCCGCTCGTCAAGGCGGGCGCAATGCTCGGCTCCGGAGGCGTCATCGCCGTGGAGGAGGGAACGTGCGCGGTGGACCTCGTGGAGAACTGCCTGGAGTTCTTCGCCCACGAGTCCTGCGGCAAATGCACGCCCTGCCGGGTCGGGAGCGAGAAGCTCCTCAGGATGGTCCAGGCCCTGCGGGCGGGCGGACCGTCGATCGACCCCGGGACCGTTGAAGAACTCGCGACGACGATGATCGAGACATCGATCTGCGGTTTGGGGATGACGGCTCCCGTGGCGCTGCGCCACGCCCTCCAGCACTTCCCCGAAGAGTTCGAGGCGCACGCGCAAGGACGTTGCCTCACCGGGTGGTGTGCGCGATGAGCCCTGCCGAAGGCGCTGCCAAGGAAGTTCGCATCAGTATCGACGGGCGGACCGTCTCCGTCCCCGCCGGCAGCACCGTCCTCTCCGCCGCCGCGAAGCTTGGCATCGAGATTCCGACCCTCTGCTACCATCCGAGCCTGCCGATCGCCGGCTCCTGTCGAATGTGCATGGTCGAGGAGGAGGGCGTGCGCGGGCTTGTGCCAGCCTGCGCGCGTGCCGTCCGGGACGGCCAGGTCGTCAGCACGGCGACAGAGCGGGTCGCACGTGCGCGCCGGGTCATGCTCGAGCTCCTCCTCACCGACCATCCCCAGCCCTGCCCGAAGGCAAGCATCGATACTGCGGCGTGTGAGCTCGAGCGGCTGGCAAGGCAGTATGGGGTCCAAGTCGGGCGGTTTCCGCGCTCCGACGGGTTCCCGAAGGCCGATGAGTCGAACCCCGCAATCATCTTCGACGCCTCCGCCTGCATCCAGTGCTTTCGATGCGTCCGGGCGTGCGACGAGGTCCAGGTCAACGACGTCATCGGGCTCAAACGGCGCGGCTTCTCCACCCAGGTCATCTTCGACCTCGACGACCCGATGGGGCGCTCGAGCTGTGTGACCTGCGGGGAGTGCGTCCAGGCCTGCCCGACGGGGGCGCTCTTCGAGAAGAGCCGCGCTCGAGGCCCTCATGAAGAGGCGCTGGAGGTCGTTCGTTCGGTCTGCCCGTACTGCGGAGTCGGCTGCCAGGTGGACTATCACGTCGACCGCAAGGCCAACCGCGTGGTCTATGTGACCGGGGCGCCCGACGGCCCGGCGAACCGCGGGCGGCTCTGTGTGAAGGGACGATTCGGCTGGGACTATGCGCAGCATCCGCAGCGGCTCCGAGTGCCGCTCATCCGTCGTCGCGAAATCCCCCGAGGGCCGCTCGACGGCCGGCCGATCTCCGAGGTCTTCCGGGAGGCGAGCTGGGAGGAGGCGCTCGATCTCGTCGCGACCCGCCTGCGCGAACTCAAGGAGCGGTACGGTCCCCGCGCGCTCGCAGGCCTGAGCTCTGCGAAGTGCACGAACGAGGAGAACTACCTCTTCCAGAAGCTCATCCGCGCTGGCCTTGGCAGCGGCAACATCGACCACTGCACGCGGCTGTGTCACTCTTCCTCAGTCTACGCCCTCCAGACCGCCATCGGGAGCGGCTCGATGTCCAACACGATCCAGGACTTCGGCGGGGCCGATGTGATCCTCGTGACGGGGTCGAATACGTGCGAGAACCACCCCGTCATCGCCACCTTCGTCAAGCAGGCTGCACGGCGAGGGACGAAGATCATCGTCGCTGACCCGCGCGAGATCATGCTCACGCGCTACGCCACGATCCATCTCCAGCAGCGCCCCGGCACCGATGTCGCGCTCTTCAACGGCCTGCTCCATGTGATCTTCGCCGAAGGGCTCTGCGACGACGCCTTCGTGGAGGCGAGGACGGAAGCGGTCGAGCAGCTCCGCGAAGCGGTCAAGCCCTACACGCCCGAACTCGTCGAGCAGCTCACGGGGGTGCCGAAGGAGAAGGTCGTCGAAGCCGCGCGGCTCTACGGGAAGGCCCGGAGCGCCGCGATCCTCTGGGGTATGGGGATCTCCCAGCACACGACAGGCAGCGACAACTCCTTCTCGCTGATCAACCTCGCGCTGCTAACCGGGAACATCGGGCGGCCTGGGACTGGCCTGAACCCTCTCCGGGGTCAGAACAACGTCCAGGGAGCCTCTGATATGGGTGCGATCCCGATGTACTATCCGGGTTACGCGCCTGTCGAGAGCCCCGAGGTGCGGGCGCGCTTCGAGAAGGCCTGGGGGGTCTCGCTCGATCCCGAACGTGGGCTCACCGTCACCGAGATGTTCGAAGCGGCGGCTGCAGGCCACCTCAAGGGGCTCTACACGATGGGCGAAAACCCGGTCCTGAGCGATCCGAATGTCGGGAAGGTCCGGGAGGCGCTGCTCGCCTTCGAGTTCATCGGCGTCCAGGACATCTTCCTCACCGAGACCGCGGAGTACGCCGATGTCGTGCTCCCCGCCGCCTCCGCGCTGGAGAAGCTCGGCACCTACGTGAACACCGACCGCCATGTGCAGCTCGGCCGGCCTGCGCTCACCTCCCCCGGCAAGGCGCGGCAGGACTGGGAGATCCTCATCGAGCTCGGCAAGCGGCTGGGCCTGCCGATGCCGTACCGCACTCCGGCGGACATCCAGGCGGAGATCCAGCAGATGGTGCCCGCCTTTGCGGGCATCACCCACGAGCGCGTGGCCGACCACCCGCTCCAATGGCCCTGCCCGACGCTTGACCATCCCGGGACCTCGATCCTGTTCAGAGAGAGCTTCCCCCGCGGGCGGGGCGCGTTCCATCCAGCCGAGTTCCTGCCCGCGCGCGAGCTCCCCGACCCCGAGTTCCCCTACATCCTCAACACCGGGCGCCTGTTGGAGCACTGGCATACGGGCACGATGACGCGGCGGGTGAAGGTGCTCGACCAGCTAAACCCCCGCCCGTTCGTGGAGGCCTGTCCCGCCGACCTCGCGAGAGAGGGCATCCGCGACCGCGAGCAGATCCGGGTCGTCTCCCGCAGAGGCACCATCGAGCTCCAGGCACGCGCCTCTGCGCGCATGACAGCTGGCACAGTCTTCATCCCGTTCCACTTCGCGGAGGCGGCGGCGAACCTCCTCACGATCGATGCGTTGGACCCCTACGCGAAGATCCCCGAGTTCAAGTTCTGCGCGGTACGGCTGGAGCGGCTGGCGCCGCCATCAGGGGGCCGTCCCGCAGGGACGATCGAGCCCGCCGTGGCGGAATCCGAGATCTGAAGCGCTCCTACCAATGCTCGGAGTGGATCCACTTCGACGGTGGCAGGAGGAAGCGCGGCTCGGGCACTTCGTTGGGGTAGCCGACGGGCAGGATGACGACGGGCCGGACGTCTGCGGGGAGGCCGAGGATCTCTGAGACGGCCTTTTCGTCGAACGCACCCACCCAACACGTCCCCAGTTCCTGGCTCGCGAAGTACAGCACCGCGTGTTCCAGCGCCGAGGCGGTGTCTAGGAGGCAGTAGAGCGTCCTTCCCCGTTCTCCGTACTGGCTGACGCGGCGCAGGTTTGCGCAGGCGACGAGCACCACCGGGGCCTCTTCGACGAAGGTCTCCTCGAAGGCCGCCACGGCTAGGGCGTGCTTGCTCTTGGGGTCCGTCACGACGATGAAATCCCGCGACTGGTAGTTGCCCGCGGAAGGGGCGAGATTGGCCAGCCTGAGCGCCTCATTGACGATGGCGGGCGGAACGGGCTTCGCGGTGTAGCTCTGGATCGAGCGGCGCCGTTCAATTGCCTCAGTCAACTCCATGGCATCGCCTCGCCCACCTGAACTATCTGCTGAGCCATGAAGGTGCGCGGTCGGGGCGTTGCGGCGACTGTCGTGGGGTCAGATTTCTAGGGCGAACCTAGAATCTGAACTGGCATGACAGAAACGTTCTTGATGGCGGCGCGCTTGTCCGGCCCATGGCGGGGAGCGTCATGGTGGACGCCAACACCCAAGCGCAGATTTTGAAGGAGCTGGAAGCGGGGATCATCAACCAGGAAGAGGACAAGATCCTGGCGCTCACGCGTAAGGCCCTGGAGGCCGGCATCGAGCCTCTGCAGGTCATCGACCAGGGCCTGGCGAAAGGGCTCAAGCAGGTCGGGGACTTGTTTGCGAAGGGCGAGCTCTACGTGGTCCAGCTCATCTACGTCGCCGAGATCATGAAGGGCGCCATGACGATCCTCGAACCGGCGATCGTCAAGGGGAAGCTGAAGAGGACCGCGATGGCCCAGGTGGTCATCGGGACGGTCCAGGGGGATATCCACGACATCGGCAAGAACATCGTGAAGATCATGCTCGACATCGCTGGCTTCGAGGTCGAAGACCTCGGCAAGGACGTCCCCACCGAGAAGTTCGTCGAGGCCGCGAAGCGGCGCAAGGCCCAGATCGTCGGCGCCTCCTCGCTGATGACGACGACGATGGGTGCCCAGAAGGGCATCGTCGACGAGCTGGCCAGAACGCCCGCCCATCCGAAGGTCATGGTCGGAGGGGCGGCGGTGAGCGAGGCCTGGGCCAAGGAGATCGGCGCGACGTACGCGGCCGATGCCACCTCCGCGGTCACCAAGGCGAAGGATCTGCTGGGCATTCGCGGCTAGGCGGAGTTGGGAAGGGTGAAGAGCGCCGTCCGCCGCGTCAAGCTGTGGGAGCTGCTCTCCCAAGAGCAGCTCGACACGATCCACCTGCGCTCGCTCGACCTCCTGGAGGTCATGGGGATCCAGGTGACCAGCGCAGAGGCGTTGCAGATCCTCAAGAAAGGCGGCGCCGAGGTCGACACCAAGACCCGGGTCGCCCGCATCCCCTCCTACCTCGTCGAGGAGGGGCTGCGGCGCTGTCAGCGCCCCGTGCGGCTCGCCGGGCGCATCCCGGAGAACGACTTCGTCCTCGACGGCGAGCACGTCTATGTCTGCACGGATGGGACGGGCACGGGGACCTGGGACCTGGAGACCGGGCAGCGTCGTCCTTCGCGGAAGGAGGATGTCGCGACGAGCGCGCGCATCGTCGATGCGCTCGAGTACTTCCACATGTACTACCCGCTCGTCACGCCGCTCGAGGTTCCCCAGCAGGCCCATACGCTGCACGAGTTCGAAGCCTCCTTCCACAACACCGCAAAGCACATCATGAGCGGTGCGACCTACCAGCGGGAAGAGGCGCTCCTTGAGATCGAGATGGCCGCGGCGGTCCAGGGCGGGAGGGACGCCTTGCACAAGCGCCCGCTCATCTCCGGCGTCATCTGTACGACCTCGCCCATGATCCTGGGCCCGACAACGGACGCGGCGCTCGCCTACGTACGCGCGGGCGTGCCGCCTGCCCTGATGCCGATGCCGCTCATCGGCGCCTCTGGCCCGATCACCGAGGCGGGCTCGATC
>Ga0315314_1002394_pt1 | contig 15549 bp, 24 predicted proteins | sample TDP9_MG_FD_203631 | JGI IMG/M metagenome (GOLD analysis project Ga0315314, IMG submission 203631) | Freshwater sediment microbial communities from Lake Towuti, South Sulawesi, Indonesia - TDP9 | ecosystem: Environmental > Aquatic > Freshwater > Lake > Sediment | place: Indonesia: South Sulawesi...
CCTATTGACACGGTGTTGTTGGATGATATTGCGCGCGGAATCAGAAAAATAAGTAAACACATTGAAGAGACCACTCCTGAAGGCGTTGATATGCCACTGCCTGAATCAACTGTGACAAGCGATAAGCCTACGATTATTGACCTTACTCATCAACCGTTGCGAAGCGTCTATTTTCTTAATAAGGGTCCAAACACTGTTTACTACTTGATAAATGATGATCCCACAGAGATTCCGCTTGAAGATGAAGAAAACATAACTGTGACGCGGCCTCGGCGAACTATAGTGAAAATAACGTTGAGGACAAGGGCTGGCGAGTCAGCAACCGTGAAAATGATTGGTGGGTATTAAAGTTTTTTTAGAGTAAAAGCATCTAACTACTTTGGTGATTTGGTTGTCGAGAGTTAGTAGTGAACGTGAAGAAAGACTGCTACGAAGAATCATAGAGACTGATGGAATCAAGAAGATTCAAGATGCCATAACTGCTGTGATTTCTGGTCCAGTCCAAGTTAAAGGAAGCCAGGATCAACCCCTTCAACAGCAGGCAGGAACCTTCGAGCTGCTCGTAAGAACAGTTTAGGCTCAGAGCCTCTGTTGCGAATAGGCTGTTGGTGACTGGCTGCCTGACGTTGACGGACGCTTCTTAGGCACGTTAGGTCCTCCGCTTCGTCGTTGGGATGGAAGCCGACTAATCAACCTCGACGCTGCAAGCATAACATCTGGGCAGCTTGCTGATGCCAGATTTCTTAATGCTCTTTTGCGTGACGGTTCAAGAACAGTGCTTGGCACACTGTACTTTGACATGGACAGTGGAGACAGCATAATTCTTGGTTCAGCGACAAAAATAGGCAGACCACTCATAGGCTACAGAGATAACGTAGGTGGCTATGGCATCTGGCTCCTACCAGAAGAAAGCCACATAATACTCAGTGCTGGAGCGACACCAGCAACGCTGTACCAGAAAAGTTTGTTTGAGGCTTGGGCTTCCGATACAGAAGCTAAAATGTGGTTGCAGGCGATTCTAAACGGTGACCGCACCGTTATTGACTTTGGAGCAGCAGGCGAAGTGTCATTTAGAGGAGACTACATGCATGCTACAGGTGAAGTGCATGAGGTATATTTCGCTGCAAGGTCTGACGAAGCATCCCTAGTTCTGCTAGATGAAGTCGTCAATCGACGACTTGCATGTACAACATACACAGGAGGAATAGCAGGTGCGCCTGGGTACCCTGGTGTTACGCTGGTTGGAGACCTGTATTTTGGCTTAGGCAAAGTAGATCCGTTGCCCACTCCATCTGCAACTTATCGTGGCAAAATGATTAGAACAGAAGGAACTGGCGCGCTCGGCGAAGATGAACTATGGCATTGCATTTGGGACGGTTCGGCATACGCGTGGAAAAAGGTTACATTAACATAATCTTGGACACGGTGAAATACCAAAAAACTGTAAATTATCCACCAGATATCAATGCATTCATACTGCCAGCGAGATAGTGTAAGAGTTTTCATTGATAGATGCGACGTTAGTCTTCAGGCCAAGCAGAATAAGTATAGACCCCAGTCTTCTGGCTCCGTCTGATTTATGTATAGTCATGTTTAATGCTCTACATGGCTTTTGGTGGGGTTCCACCGCCTCTGTGAGGGCTACTACTCGGAGCGTTTCCTCCCTCCAAATGAGCTCCCTGAATGTATGGGCTGGCGGTCACGGGTTCTATGTTATATGGGTCGTCGTCATAGACTGAAGTGTAAGCTATTGGGAAATAGCTGCTGCGATGCTCCCATCCTTCAATTTCACCGCCGCTGATGTTGTTAGGGTTATAGTACCAATACCACACTTTTGTTTCGGTGATGTCGGAGTTCATTCGATTGTATGGGTGGTTTGATTCTCCTTGAACTGAATATCCGTCTGCTGTTGCAGTGAACGTCTTTGTGTTGTAGAGCACATCATTACACCATACGTTTGCCGTGTATCCGAAGATGTTTACCTTGAAATGTAGCACCCTTCCTGGGTAGATTGACTCAAGCGTCAAACATTCATAGATGCCGTTCACGATGGAGGCGGAGTATAGTCGCATCTGACCATAATAATCGTGGTACCAACCGATTTCCAAGAACTCATATGTCGCTGAGCAAGCAACAGCGAGAAGGAATGCAACAAAGCCGTTGTGAGAGTAAACGCCTTGCGCCTTCACGGTCGTAGTCATTTCTGCCCCGTCATACAGTCTGGTAACTCCAGGGCTGAGTTCAACAGAGGTTGGAATCTCCAGTCTCGGTTGATAATATGTTGCCGTAGATACATCAACTGTCGCATAGGTTCCCGGTGTCGGCATTAGCATGAACAAGGACAAGCACACCGCTCCAAAAGACCACTTTTTTGATGTCACTGACGCCAGAAAAGATGTGGTTCCAAGTATTAGCAGTGTAAGACCTAGTAGGGTGAAAAATAGTGCCTGATGAGTGAGTGATTCAATTTTTGCTTCAATCTTAGAACGCCATATAACTCCTATATTTTCTGGTTCTATTACACGTTCCCACTTTTTGATGTCGTCTCGAATATAAAGCGCTACGATGAGGGAAGCTAGAGAAACCAATAGAATGGCCAGATTGATAAGCGCGAGAACCATCACTCTTCTAGATTTTTCCATGCTTATACCCCCATAATACAACCGACCATAGGATGATGCGAATAACTCATATATAAAACCCTATGGAAGAAACGTCTAGAACTAAAAACAAATCTTGTAGCAATCGCTACAAAGCAGAAAACCTTTAAAACCTTTCAAGCTTAATTCTCTCTGAGGAAAAAAATAATGAAAGTGAAAAAGCTCTTCTTTGTTGCTCTGATAGCATTTGCTGCGTTGGTTGTCCCGGTTTTAGCTCAAGACCAGAATGGCTCGGCTACGCCAACTGTAGAGGACCTGCAAGCAACGGTAAGCTTCATGGTCATATTCGTTGGTGTCTTGGCAAGAGCCTTTCTCCCATACTTACGCAAATGGCTCGCAGACGAACCTATTGGAGGCTTCCAAAAACGTTACATCGCCATAGTTATTGCTAGCTTCGTCACAGCGTGGCTTGCCTATCCTCAGTTTACTGAAGCTTTCACCGGTTGGTGGCAGATATTAACAGCAGCATTTATCTTTGGTTTCGGCTTGCAGTCTGCATACACAGAAATCTACTCGTGGTTCGAATCAGCAGTTACTAAAGAACTAAGTCAACAACCAACAACTTCTACAACAACTCCTCCTCCAAGTTAAAGTGAGTCGTCCCCTCTGCGTGTGTAATCATGTCTGAAGAACGAAATGATAATCCAGGCTCTGCAAGACCCGTCACAGCCGCCGAATGCTTCCAGCGACATGAAAAGATAGACTTAGCCCTATGGGGTAAAGATGGACGCGGCGGCATAGTCAAGGATATAGGCGACATCAAGAACAAGGTTGAGGCTCTTCTTAGCAGAGAAGCTGAAACAAAGACTAAAGGAAGAGACTGGCGACTCTTAGGCTTCGCAATATTAGGAAGCATAATAACTGGTGTAGTCCTAGCAGGCGTAAACTACGTTCTGACACATCTGCATTAAGAAATCCAATACCGATATGTTTTCTCTTCTTTCGCCCGTCTAAGTTCTCCTCTTGAGGCTGCCACAATCAACCATGTTTGCACACTGTGTCGGTTGAACGGGATTGCTTCCCCCTTTAGAACTTGCATAACCTCATCTGGCGTCAATCCATTTCTCTCGTAACAATATTGTGTCTTGAGCAGTTCTCGAATTGCGTCGGGCACATTCCTTCGGTTAGTTAAATGCGGTATGTTTGATGTGGGCAATGTAGCAGATGTAGTCGGTGCCATGGAAACAGAACCCTCACTGATCGTCACTGTAACCGGCTTCGGCTGCGGTAAAGGAGGCATCTCAACCGTCAACTTACCGGCAATGGTAAGCATGTGATCAAGCTCTTTGATCTTTCCGCGTGCTTCCTCCAGCTCCCTTTCCCTCTCTTGAATAATCTTTTTTAGGCGTGCGATTTCATCTTTTTCAGCCATTTCTTCTTTGACGGCATCCAAAATCGTTTGAGACAAGCTTTCTACAGCCTTCGTTGTTTCTTCTTTTCGCGGCGCCACGTACTCCAGCTTAGGCGTGTCTGCGCCGTGATGCGTCTGTCTCTTCTGAGTTACTGTCTCGAATTCAGCGTGCGCGCCCCAAATAACAAGCCACTCGCCCTTATGCAAATCCAAAAGACGATTTGGTTGAACCTCAATCCCGCGTTCTCGGTAGGGCTTAAGACACTCCTTCTGAATGTAAGCAATATCTTGTGATGCAAACTTTCCATAGAAAGAAACGTTTGCTAACATACGAACCGTAAAGTCAACTTCTTGCGGACGCTGAGAAGAAGCTACAACGATAACGTTGAGTTTTCTTCCCTCTTGAGAAGCAGTTCTAAACGCCTTACGCATCCTCGAATAAACCCAAGGAGGTGCAATATGGCCAGATGAAGTTCGGGGCACAAACTCATGTGCTTCCTCTATTATGATGAGAACAGGGCGGTGGTATTCCTCTTCTAAATCAAGCAGATGATCCAAAAACTCACAAACGAAATTGATTAATTTCTCCTCGTCTTTCACGTCTCTGCTACGAAAAATCATCGAGATACCATTTTCAACAACGGCCTTAGCATAAACCTTCGGCGCCACAGGGTTGAAATCAATATCCTTCCCATAAACGCCACCAACCACCAAAACATCAAACCTTTCCTTCAAAGTGTGATATTCCGACCTCGTTTGAAAAATAACAACCGTTCCGCCCTGTGCCAGAAACTGTTCAGCAATCAAAGCGTTGTTAAAAGACTTACCTGACCCGGGACCGCCGAACATTCCAAATCTAATTCCATCGGTCGCCCACGGCTCTTCTCCACTGTTGATAACAAACTTCCCAAAAGTGAACTTCATAGCAGACCACCCAAAAAAGATGTTATTTTACTTCTTGTATCTTCTTCATCGCGAGACAGTCTCGAAGTAATTCTTCAGCTTTGTCAAGTAATTTTTGTGTATAGTGAACTTGCATCTGAATGTTTGCTGATGCATTCTTTCTGCTCACATATAATGCGTTGAAAGCAACTTCTCTCAACAACAATTTGATTGCCTCTTCGACTTTAATTCCACCTTCAATAGTGAAGCAAAAATCACCATGCTGTACCTTTATCACAATCCATCACCCAAGAAGCGTTTACTCAATGACTTCTATTGTGATTCTAACGTTCTTTCCTTCGATATCTGGGATTAAATGCAGAACTTCTTGCTCGAAATCCACCAAATGCCGGACTGGGAGTCCACCTGCAAACACTTTAGATTTTTGCATGGGGAGTTCAATGTGGCGATTGAAGATATGCTCATGAGGGGTGTTTGGGTCTCCACAACATATACAGTACGGTTTTTCATGGTCTTTACTTCTCATGAAAACCACTTTGCCCTCGATAGACATTTTCCTTTTCCTCAAGTTTTTCACCCAAAAAGAAGTTTTTTTATCCTCTCACTCCCAAATTAACAATCTCAACCTGTTGGGGATGATATTTTGCTTCAATTTTCTGCATTGCCTCTTCCTTAGTCTCTGCTATCACCGTGCCGGACCCGTAAGTGAAGTCTTTGAACCTAACCTGATATGCCCAGGTCACTTTTGACATATTCCCACCCAAAAAATATTTAGCAACTGCTACTTCTTATGTTTCACCTGCTTCAAGCCTGCCTCGGTGATTTTCCACAGAATCACTCGTTCACTGATCTGTATCTTTTCCACGAACCCGTCTACCGCCAAAATCATCAGATGATGGCGAGCAGAATCATTGCTCATACCGACAGCATTAGCCACATGACTCACATGCCTCTGACCATCCTTCGCCAGAAACACAAGTATCTTCAACCTTATTTCGCTAGGCTTAACCATTTTTCTTCACCCAAAACGTAAGGGTAAGCGCAAGTTTAAAAGATTTTCTGTATAACAACAGGTTTCCATTCTCCATCCTTCCACGTTCTTCGTAACTCTTGCCGCCAATTTCTCCAATGACCGCCGCTTTTATTGTGCGCTTCAAAGCATTCTTTACACCAATAGACGAAACAGCAGTATTCAGTTGCCGGTTGGAGACAACGCATACAAGTATGTCCGGTCTCGGATTTGGTTCTCATGTTATTCAAATCACCCAAAATAGGAAAGTTGGTTGCGAGGGGACTTCCCTACCGCGCAACTTTATATCTCTGCTCTCGTCTGACTTGAGCCACTGTCTTGTGACACCACTTGCACTCTAAATCATCGGTTAAGCTTCTTGTTTTTGGCTCTCTAAAATAGTGCCTTAGTCTCCCCGGTAAACATGGGCTTTTCAAAGGTTTCTTCGCTATTCGCCTCTCATAATGTTCTTTTTGCATTTCAAGTTCTTTTATTTTTTGCAAATGGGTTTTTGGCATCTACTTTTCCTTCTCAACGAATTTGAGTGTGTCACTTTTAACGTGTAAGCGTATGTTGTTGCTTTTGCAGAAGTCTGTTAGGATCTGAATGTTCTCTGCGTATTCAATACGCGCCTGCTCTGTGCGTGCTCGCTTATCGTAATTCCACATTCCGAAGATTATCAAGTCGACGAAGTTGAGTTCTTCCAGCAAGTCTTCGATGCGTTGTTTGTAGATGGCTGAGGGCGGATACGGTTCCATCGAAGTCCAAACATACTGATCCCAATTTTCTTTTAAGCCCTTCAGCTCAGCGATGCGTGTTAGTGGCGATGGCGTGTTGGGTTCAAATTCGTTGCGAAACTTGTTTTCGTGGCTAACTATAGTCATGCCGTGACGAATCTTATGATCAGTGACAACACCAATAGTTCCGACTTTGCTGAGGGTGGCAACTCGAATGCGATGACTCAACAGTAATTTTATGAGGTCTTCGGTGCTGCTCCGTAGTTGTCGAAGGAACGGGTCAGTGCAGAACGATAAGAAAACACCAGAATTTGTGTATTGAACAGCATGAAAACGGTAATTAAGTTCAAGCTGAAGCCGAACCAATTCGACGGGGGGCTTCGCTGGAAGGCGAACTATTCCCGTCTGCTTCTGATGTGTTATCTTCGGCACATAGCAGTAGCGGCAAGCGTTGGAGCAACCCCACGCCACATTGCAGGCATAAGTGTTTTCTTCTTCGGTTTCCAACACAGCCATCGCGGTTTCTAAAGCGAGTCCACGTGGGCGATAAAGTTCACCTAACATGTTCCCACTACCTCAATTGAATCAAGGAGCTTTTTTGACATTCCTTCAAAGCCGTGACAATCTCCAGGAAATGCGTAAACATAATCATCAAAGACAACTCCTGACCCGTAGCGTTGTGAAGTCACAACTGTCCCATAGGACCAGCGTCCATCTTCATAGATTTTGCCTCTAACCCTTGTTCCCCAAGGCAAATTTAACGCCTCTTCTAACTTCATTTTCTCAGCAGTCTCCTTCGTCGCACCTGTGACAGCATTCTTCATAGTTGTATCGGGCTACGCATTTGTGGGCTACGTCGCAGTCGTCGCACTCACATTCCTTGTCTTCGCACATAGGATGTTTTTCCAATTTTTCACCCAAAAGGAGATTTAAGTCAGTTCCATCTTAAGCGCCGTTATACGGTCAACAGTTCTCTCCTTTTTAGCAGTTGCTACTTGTAAGACAGGTACACCTCTGTAGATTTTCGCCTTCATTGTATCAAAAGCCTCATAATTAATTGCATGACGAAGAGCCTCTTTTATTTCTGTCTCGTTTCTACAAGCGTAAGCCCAGCATGTTCCACATCCTGTCCACGTTTCGGCTAACAGAATATTGACCTTATCCTTGAGCGGCTTTGACGGTTTCCAGATGTAGCATTTTTCTTCTTCGATGTGCAGGTCTCCGTGAATGAAAGTGTCAGATGGGTCATCTAAGTAATCTGCGACTTCCTTTTGGACCTCGGTTCTTGTTAAGGTTTTCGTGAGAACGAACACTTCTCTGTTATGTCCTCCGAGGCTTCTTGTCATTCTAATGAATATGCCTTGATCCAATATGTCTTCATCCAATGTGTTTCACCCAATATAAAAGTGATTATTTGATTGCTGGGTTTAGTGATGCGTCTTTGATGCCCCAGATATAAACACTTGCTTTGCCGTTCGTTGCGATTTTGCACCTTGCAAAAGCTGTCATCATCTCAGCCCATGTCTTAGTGCTTCCCTTGCCTACCCAGATATCCAATATCATTGTGTCATACCATTTGAGTTTGTCTTCAAATTCCCAGAAATCCCCTTCAAGAACATTGACTTGTGGCGGCAGGTTTGCTTTCATCAGTTCTATCACGTCATGGCATATCTCTACAGTGTCGATTCTCTGCACTTTAGGATTCTTCATTAATGCGTGCTGCACCATTCCGAGACCAAGACCAACGCAAAGAACGCTTCCTCTTGAGGCCTCTGCGATTCTTTGCATTCCTATCCAATTGATAGGTTCGTCAGTCATCCATGTCCGACCCTTAATCTGAAGCATGGTAATGTCAATAGGTTCAAGTGTAGCCCAATAACCGTAGCCATCAACTCCTTCCATGTGGTATATGTAACCTCTACGGTAATGCTTTCGCTTTATTGACGCTGTACCTACAGTGATTTCCGGGTAATCTGTGCAGGGAGTATGCCACTCACTGATCCTCAACACTGGCCTGCCAAGACCCTTCTCAATACCAGCTACTTCTTCCTCAACTTGCTCTCTTGTTCGAACCATATTCACACCCAAAAGATTAGGCAGTAGAGTATCGGAGTTCGATTGCTTTCTTCAAATCAGATTTGGGAAGAGTGTTGTCCCATTCTTCATGGAGTAGATGCCTAATGCTATCCCATTCAATGAAGTGCGCTTCACTTTCTTTTAGGATAATGTCTCGAATGTAATCTGCTATTGGTGAGCCTTGAAAGTGTTGTTTAGCCTTTTCAAGGAGAGGTTTTAAAGTTTCAAAATCGTTGCACGTAGATTCTAAAACTGCTGAGAATTGCGTCCACAGTTCCTCCGCCTCTTTCCGATATGCCCTAGACATGTTTGTTTTTCACCCCAAAAAGGTTTATTTTCGGCTTTCCGTATCTGCCTTGGCTATTTTTTCCGCGCCTAGAACTTTGATGCGCGCTTCTACGATTTTCCTCGTGAAGTGATGAAGCTTTACTAAATGCTTTAATAAAATAGTTGCTTCATTCGTATTGTTCCTTTTTAATGCGTTGTATAGTTTCTCGATGTCTTCTGCACTGTCATCTATCCCTTCTGCCATTTTTAACACCCAAAAAGAAGCACTACATTAGTTCCTCAAGCAATGCCTTCAATCTAGGCGAGGTTTCTGTTGTCAAGGCCAACGCACTTTTCTTTAGAGTTTCAGCCGCGTCTGCTGTCGCCTCTACTCCTGCTTCTTTCGCTAAGGCTTCAGCCGCCTCTTTTATGTCGCCTTTCTTCTGCGTTATCATGGCGTCTAGGAGTTTGAGGCTTGTTTGTGTAACTCTTTCGATACACCATCCTACGCCGGCGCTGTCCGCCAACGTCTTCACGTCTTCAATGCTCTTCCTTAGCTTCTTAGCCTCTTTGTCACTGACCTTCAACGCAGTAACTCTCGCCAACTGATCCATAACTGAGCCTAGCCTGCCCTGCAGGTCTCGAGCTGCCTTCTCAATCATCTCGCGCCTGGTCCTCTCCAGCTCTTCTTGAATCTCTTTCAAGCCACGCTGTTTTTCTTCATCAATCTCTTTGGCTGCACCCTTCTCTTTCTCTCCCAAGTAGCCTTCGAACACAGACTGCTCAAAGCTTAAGGGAAGCAGCTCTAATCGAATGTCATGGATGTTCAAGGGTTTTTCAGTTATGTTGGTTTTAATGTTGTCAGACACGAAAGAGAAGACTTTGTGGAATTGCTTTGTCTGTTCAAAATCAGCTAGTTTCTTCCGTAGGACCTCAAGAGTCTTATTCATTCTTCTTTTCACGGCTGTCAAAGTCAAAGCGTTTTCGTAAGGAAGCAGGTAGAGGTTTCGCTCTCGACCTGACGTGCTAGCCCCACTTGATTTGCCGAGAATCATAGTGTTCCTAGCAAGTTCTTCATACCATTCTCGCCGCATAGTCTTAAGCTCGTTGGCAAACCGCGAAGGATAAGGCGAAAACCGTAAGACCTTAACGCGAATCTTACGCCCGCCAGAAACAACAGTTGTGTATCTAGCCCTCAACGACCTACCTCGCAGTGTCTTTCGCTTCGCATAATCTCTGTCCATTTCTCTGAGTTGGTCTTCAAGTCCCTCTTTGAACGCCATGTAATCCTCGCGCTTCCTCAAGGAGCTTACATCAACAGACACATTCAGCAGATCTTCAGTTGGAACGCCGAAGTCGATGAGAAAGCCACGAACAACAATCGCTTTTTTCTTCATGATTTTTTCACCCAACGAACGAAACATAGACATAGTAAGCAACCTTTGTAGCAACTGCTACTATATGCTTCGGTCAACCCATTTAATGTTTCTCCAAAAAGCCCGCATACTTGGCGTTATCTTAACCTCAAGTCCAGAGTCCTCAATGAAGTCGAATTCGCTAAGAACGTTAAACAAACTCATGAGACTCGTCCAGCGTGCTTATCTCGTTTATCGTATGCCACGAACCGTCTTTTGCAAGGAAGTCCATTAAAGCATCTACCGCAACTACATCTACCATGAGCTTCCCCTTGTCGTAAAGAAGCAAGAACTGCATTTAAAACCCTATGAAAGATTTTTCTATGCTTTTTCTCTAGAATCGTGTTCCACCCAAAAAGAAGTGTTCACTTTGGTTCATAGTCTTTGCAGGTATCGTATTCAAAGGGTGCGTTACAAAACTTCTTCAGTTTTCTACACCAAGCAATTTCTCTTGCTCTGTGTTTGCAGCGTCTTTTCGGTTCAGCCACATGGAATCATCTCTTCGCGAGTAACGTCTATGCCTTGCTTTGCCAGCTCCTTTTTGAATTTCTCCCAGTCGAAATCTTCGTAGTCAAGCGTGTAGACGCTATTTCCGTCTAACTTCAGTGCTACTTTTTTGCACAATCCTCGTCGCCTCTTCAGTCATCTTCAAGTCTTCCGTCTTCACGTCTAGGCCAGCCTGCTGAAGCAACGCGATTAGTCGTTCAGCTTCTTTCAGGCACGTTTCCCCAGAGAATCCGCTGGTTTTTATGTGCACTTTTCCGTCTTTGTCGATTGCAACGTCTATTGATTTGTAGTTGCTAGCCAACGTAACCAGCTCCTTTCACGCCGCGGATGATGATGTTTTTGTTCGGCATCACGTTTGCGTTTGTTTGGTAGCCCATCGCGTTTAGCGCGCGCTGAACTCCAACAGAAGTGTAGAAGTTTTCGAAGAGTTTCTTGAAGGCTTCAATCTTCATAGATTGCTGCCAATCATCGCCTACGACAGCAACTTGGTCGTTTACGATGGTGACGCCGAAGCCTCGAATACCGCCGACGCCGGGCGCCATCACACCTGCAACAACCTTAGCCCATCTGCCACTAGCATCCTGGACCTGATTGACGACTTGGCCGCCGAGGAACTTTGCTAACGCTTCAACTGTAGCCTTAACCAAAGCCTCATTCACCTGCTTAATCTGCACAGCACATCTTCGTAGTTGTGACATCACTTTTCACCCAAAAAAGATGTTCATTCCCGCCATAACCAGCTTAGCATATATTTCTCTGATTCCTCTTTACTTACCCATCGGCTGTAATGAATTCTTGTTACTCCGATGCCAACAAGTCTTCGTTTGAGGCAAACTTTACACTCTTCGATAAACCCGTCGCCTAGAGTCTTTATATGCCTTGGCTCATGTTTGTGTCTCGTTTTTCACTCACCCAAAAAGAATGTTTATGGTAGGCCTAACTTCTTGTACTCGGGGTGGTCAGCTACTTTCTTTTTCGCCGCATCAACTGTATCTGATGGGGAAATTAAGCCTTGTTTGACGGCGGCTTCAAACCCGTCCGCAGCCGTATTCAACATTTGGCTGATGCAGCGAAGAAGCGCTATCGCTTTTTCAACTGTTAACTCTTCAGATTTTCCCATTGAATCACCCAAGAGAGATAGTCATGGTAAACCTATATATTGTTTGATTTTTCCTTCGTCAACTAACTCGTTGAAAGCCTCTTTAAACCGCAGCCTCTCATCCCACTTAATAGGCAGTGCCTTGTGCAGTTCTTCCGCGCTTACTATGCGTCCCTTGTTTGCTTCCAACACGTTAAGTATAGCCTCTTTCAACTCAGCTATAGTTCTGAGTTTTGGTCTGCTAGACAATTTCCTTCACCCAAAAGAGAGTTGTTTCTTGTAATACTTTTCCTTTTTAGTCCATTTCCTCAAAGCGTTTTTTGCCCTTTTCAGACGAGTCTCAGCCTTCTTCTTCATCTCTCTAGCATGTTCGAGTTTCTCTTTAAGCCTGGTATGGCGTGATTGTGCTTCAAGTTCACCTTTAAAGACTTCGAATCGGCTAACTTCTTTGGCGCCATCTGTCCGCTTAGCTTCCTCGTATGCCTTCTTCAAAGCTTCACCTCTCAACTTATGATCTCTCACAAGATGCAGTCTGAAGCCTTGTTCCACCTGTTCTCTTGTTTTGCCGTTGTTATCCTGATACACTTTTTGACATCCTTCAACAGGACAAGTTATCGTGTACGCCAAGTTTTCACCCAAAAAGAAAGTCTATTTTTCTGTCCATTCAATGTCTTTATTCATGCAGTTTGCGAGTTGCTCTTGTGTGCAATTTTGCTTGCAATAGCCTAAGAATGGCATAACCCCTGTTGGAAGTTTGGTTCGTTTGCATTTTGGTGATTCTGCTTTTCCTTCAGCGCATTCGTAGCAGTGCATTTTAGTAGGAAAATTTTGCATTGCGCTAATGATTCCTTCCTTATTTAGCAGTTCTCTGAAAGAAAAGGTTTGAACGAAGACTCTAGGACTGTGATGTTCTCTTTTAATATGCCCACATTCTAGCGTGAAAAGATAAAACGTGGGTCTGCCCCTTCGTGTCACTTCGCCTGAAAGTAGGATGCTCACGATTTTTCGCATGAACTTTTTTCCATGAACAGGCATGTTTTCACCCAAAAGATAGACCTTTCGGCAATTTGCGAGGATGCCTAATACTGAATCCTTTCTCCTTGACAAAATTGAGAGCCTCTTCAACAGTGTCAAACTCTCTTGTTAGATCTGTCACTTGCATAGCCACTCCATACCGCCTGCTTCGCTGAATGTAATATGTGTTCCACACATCCATGTAGAAGGCTTTGCTGCAGCCTCTCATTCTAGCTATTGGATGTTCTCGTGGTATTATCCTCAGAATGAATCGCTTTTTATCTTTGTAAATGTGCACTGTTCGATGTTCCTTTAATATGTGGTCTATAAGCTTCAAATCTTCACCCAAAAAAGAGGAGTTATTTTAGTTCTTCCTGGAGAGCTTTCAGTCGGTCTGTTGCTTTCTCCTTAGCCAAGTATTCTTTAAGCTGTTGGTCTAGAAGTCTTCGGTTGGATGCGAACTCCTGCGCGGTTTTGATGAACTGTTTGATTTCACTTTCACGCTTCTCTCTGTTCACCGTAACCTCATTCATCGCGTCTCGAAAGTCTTGTACTGCAACTCGCTTTTCATTTCGACTACGTGCAAGTCTAGCGGATGCTACACACAACAGTTCAAGCTCTGCACCAGTCCACAACGCTGTCGAGTCCACAAAATCATTCATGTGACCTGCCACATTCTCTTCTAGAGGAATTTTTCGCACAACATGTGTATGCACGTTGATTATCTCTTTGCGCGCTTCGGGATCTGGCGGAAATAGAGCCAACTTCTCATCGAAACGTCCAGCTCTAATGAAAGCAACGTCAAGCTGCTCCATCAAGTTTGTGGCGCCTACGATGATGCTTTTCCTATCATCATCACCTAGCCAATCCATCAACATGTTCTGTGCTCTACGACCAACCCCTGAATCCGTTGACATAACCATGTCACGCCTCAAACCGATTTGGTCGATTTCATCAATGAACACGATACAGGGAGCGTTGGCTTCAGCTATTTTCTGTAATTGTTTCACTTTCCTCTCTGTCTCTCCCACAATGCCTGCGAACAGGTCGGCGCTTGACACCTTGATGAATGGCAGTTCTAGTTCTTTTGCCATGACTTTGGCGATGAGGCTCTTGCCTGTTCCGCCTGGTCCGAAGAGCATGATTCCTCTTGAAGCGCTTACTCCCCAAGACCGCGCTGTTTTGTCTTTGATGATTTTGATAACGTTGTCTCTGATGTATTGCTTGAGGGTTTCGTAGCCGCCTACGGCTTCCCAACCGAATTTGGGATAGGTGAGTTCAAAGCCGTATTTGCGCATCAGGTCCATTTTGGCTTTGGTTATGGCTGACAACTCAATAGCTCTGTTTTTGAAGAGGCTTTCCATAGCTGACGTTTCAAGGTCGTGTAAGGTCATGCCACTGCTTGCGGTTACGATTATGTCGGCATATTTCTTGTTGAAGGTCTTGGCGATTTCGTTAAGCATTGCTTCTCGTTCTTCTTCCGTGCTGAAAGGTGGCTCAATCAACACGCAGAATCGCCTTGTCTGTTCATCGAACAGCGTGCCATCCGGCGTGACCACAAAGACAGATGACTTTTGAGCTAAGACCTTCGGATGAGTAGCCCAGTTCTGCAAGGCTAAACTGATAGCCCTGGCGAGGTCCGTGTTTGTGACGTTTTTGATTATAGCCACACTCGGCTGACTTTTGATTATGTTGTCAACTGCGCGCATAGACGACCCTATGTCCTGTATCGCTAGTGCACCAAACGGTGACCCCTCACTTTCCTGTCGAACCGGAATCCACTCACCTTCTTCGCCATGGCGTGAACTCCACTCGACAATTCCTTCCCAGGGGTCAACCATTATCCGCCTCTTAGCCTCAACATTGAAGAACTCTTTAGAAGCAAACTCCTTGCTCTTAACGAACTCAATTAATTCATCAAGACGCTTCGGATCTTCACTCTCTATGAGAATCACTGTTGATGCTTGGCTTCGCCGCTTAAGACTCGCTAGTTGTTTCCAGTCGATGTTTTCGTTCATTATATCACCCATTTTCACCCAAGAAAGAAAGGGAAATATTATTTTTCAGCATGTCCGTATCGCTTTTTTCTCCATTCTGCTCTGCCCTTACTCCATTCACCATGAAGTTTAGAGTTAAAGCACCGAAACTTCCAGCATCCCAAAAAACACTTTTCTTTTGATTCTTGTACCGTATAGCCTAAGTTGCACCATGGAATCTTTGCATTTGGATCGGTTGGCTCCATGCTTTTAAGTTTCTCTATCTCGCTCAATTATTATTCACCCAAAAAATAGTTTAGAGTTTTTACGCGAAATCGCCAAGCTTACAAGGGTCTGAGTCCTCATAGTTAATAATGATGGCGAAGGTAAAGCAGCCAAGGAATACGATTCCAACGAGAGAAGCATATTCCCATATTTTTTCTAGTTTGACCGCAAGAGCAAAGAGCAGTATCATGAGACAAGGTGAAAAGATGATTCCGAGACCTATGGGATCCCATTCCTTAAGCGTCACAAT
>Ga0315314_1002395_pt1 | contig 15542 bp, 12 predicted proteins | sample TDP9_MG_FD_203631 | JGI IMG/M metagenome (GOLD analysis project Ga0315314, IMG submission 203631) | Freshwater sediment microbial communities from Lake Towuti, South Sulawesi, Indonesia - TDP9 | ecosystem: Environmental > Aquatic > Freshwater > Lake > Sediment | place: Indonesia: South Sulawesi...
ATGTCCCCGTTGTCTAGGACTGTCTAGTCCCCCCTCCCCCCGGTATATAGGGGTCAAAAATTTATTCACATTCAAAAACACGTCTTGGCTTGTGGACCTAAAAGCCTAAACCGACTTAACAGCAGAACGTCTAGCCTGCATATGACAGTTTTTCTGGTCACAGACCTCGCACTCAGCAGGATAAGCCTTAACCGGAGGTTCTCCCTTAATCGACTCCACTATCTTAATCGCTTCCTTTACGTTGTCTTCACCGCCCAATATCAGCAAGGTCACTGCGCCCTCTGCTCCCCACACACCACCGGAAGCCACGGGCATAGCCTCGGCTTCTGAAAGAATCTTTATCGCCTCAACCTCAGAAACCACCTTTCCATGAAGAGGCATGTAACCCACGAGCAATCCCATAGAATAATCTAGTCTTCCATGCCCCATCTCCCTCGACACCTCGAAAACATTGGTGGGTATGAATTTTTCAAGTCCAACCGGAATTATGAGGGAAACCCCCCTAGCCATGATTGTGCCTATGGCCTTCCCGATGGTTCCTCCGTCACGTCCAGCGAGAAGGATACCCACGTTTCCGTAGGGGTCTAGTGCGTTGGCACTCTTTATGTAGACGTCTCCAGCCCCTAGCTTACCAACTGCATCAACGTAGGAGAGGTCTTCCCTAACTCTTCCCCTCTCAACCACTATTTCCCTTAGGAGCGTTTTGTTTATGCATAATCCCCTCGGAATAACGAGCCCCCCAGCGAAAGCCGCCTTATCAAGCTCCTTGCCTAAGATTTCCTCAGCCACAAACGCGCTAGTCGTCCCCCTAGTGATGACTATCAAACCATTTCTTAAGGCATGTTTCACCTCATCCATCTGCGCCACAGCCTTAGCAATCAGACGTTTAGACTCAGCGGAAGTTAATACCACACACGCACGCAAGACAACACCCCATGCTTAGCTTTGTGGTTAAGTAGATGGAGCTATGTCCTAATAACCTATAACCTTTTTTAATTTTTAGCGCGAAGTTAAGCGTCTACGAGCCGTTATTCTATTCCAACAACTTTTCATCTGAGTTATCCCCATCGAAAACTTCGCCTGCTTCTAGACGAAACCATTATGAACAAGCTAACCTTATGAGTGAACAGACTAAATTCGCATGAAGTTTTGAGGGATAGGGAAATTGACCAAGGTAAAGGTCCCGTGCGCAATGACGATTGCAGGTTCAGACAGCGGTGGAGGGGCAGGAATCGAAGCCGACCTTAAGACCTTCGCTGCGTTGGGGGTTTTTGGAACCTGCGCCATCACCGCCATAACCGCTCAAAACACGCAGGGAGTCTACGAGCTATGTCCGGTACCTCCACGCGTAGTTAAGAGGCAAATCGAGGTTGTTCTGGAAGACATACCGATCAAGGAGGCGAAAACAGGGATGCTGTACTCCAAGGCGATCATGGAGGTGGTTGCAGAAGTCATCGATCACTATGGGCTTAGGGTTGTAGTGGACCCCGTTTTTCGAGCAGGCACAGGTGACCTCCTCATCCGCGAAAAAGACAAGGAGGCTTTGATAAAGAAGGTGATCCCCAGAGCCCTTGTTGTCACGCCCAACAAGCCAGAAGCCGAGGACATCGCCCAACTGAAGATCCAGAGGGTTGATGACATGAAGGAGGCGGCAAAGCGTGTTGCAAAGCTGGGCGCGGGGGCAGTTGTGGTGAAGGGCGGCCACTTGGAGGGAGCCACCGTCGTAGATGTGTTATACTATGAAGGGGAGTTTAAGACGTTCACAAAACCCCGAGTAGAAGTGAAGACGCACGGTGGAGGATGCACGTTTTCCGCTGCCATAGCCGCCTACCTTGCTCACGGCTATAGCGTGGTGGAAGCAATCACCAAGGCTGAGCAGTTTATGCAAGACGCCATAGTGTTCAGTTTAAAGGTGGGGAGAGGAAGAGTTCCTGTAAACCCAATGGCCCCATTATACAATGAGGCGGAGAAGTCACAGGTTTTAGAAAACGTTTCCACAGCCGTGAGAATGGTTGAAGGGAGCCCGGAGACCCTACCCTACATCGCGGAGGTGGGCACACAAGTTGCGATGGCGCTACCCTACGCTTGGACACAGCAGCACATAGCCGCTGTGGAGGGGAGAATCGTGAAGTTTTGCGGGTCGGCGAAGGCTGTGGGCTCAGTCCGTTTTGGAGCGTCAAGCCATCTTGCACGCATCCTCTTAACTGTTATGAAGCACAGCCCTACCTTACGAGCAGCGCTTAATCTTCATTATAATCCAAGTTTGGTGGAGGCCTTTAGAAAATTAGGTTTTGCGGTTTCGAGCTTTGACCGAAAGCTGGAGCCTTCGCATGTAAAAGAGGTGGAGGGAGGAACTCTAGTTTGGGGTACGGAAGAGGCCATAAGAGCCGTTGGAAAGGTGCCGGACGTGATTTATGATCTGGGGGAAGTGGGAAAGGAGCCGATGATTCGGGTGCTAGGAGCCTCAGCAATCAATACGGTGGAAAAGGCTATAACCGCTATAAGGTCTGTAAAAGGAGGCAGAACTTAAAACCAGTTAAAATGAGAATGTTGTTAGAGTTCTAAAGCTATCTTTTGCGGCGCTGCAGGGCTTATATGCGAATGTTTTAGATACTTGAATGAACACGAATTGATCGGGAGCGATGGTTCATGGTCGAGTTTGGAGTCTATCTGCCTCAAGCTAACGTTGACTATAACACGGTGAAAAGGGTAACTCTCGAATGTGAAAGACAAGACTTCGACTCAGCTTGGATAAACGATCATCTACTTCCGTGGTATCTGCCGCCGTCTAGTCCTCTTCAAGACTCCTACCTCGAGTGCTGGACAACCCTTTCAGCTTTGGCTGCGGTAACCACCAAGTTACGGCTGGGAACCCTTGTTCTCTGTAACCTGTTTAGATACCCGTCCGTTTTGGCAAAGATGGCTGCAACTCTCGACATGATTAGTAATGGAAGGCTTGAGTTCGGTATAGGTGCAGGATGGTTTGGGCCTGAATTCATCTCGTATGGAATTCCCTTCCCAAAAGCGTCTATTCGAATTGCGCAGCTTCAAGAGGCATTAACGATGATGAAGAAGATGTGGACAGAAGAGAAGGCAACGTTTCTAGGACGGTATTACCGCATACGAGAAGTTTTCTGTAACCCTAAGCCGGTTCAGAAGCCCCATCCTCCCATCTGGGTAGGCGTTATGATCGGGAGGAAACGTATGTTTGAAACTATTGCAAAGTACGCGGATGGATGGGTCATTTCTAGCCTCTACCTTCCGAAACCCGAGGAGTACAAGCGCCAAATCGAAGAACTACAAACATATTGTCTGCAAGCCGGTAGAAGTGTAGAAAATATAAGGAAGGCGCTATTAGTAGGATGCGTCGTCGCTGAAAATCAGCGAGAGTTGAAGGAGAAAACTCGAAGGTTTAGTCCCATTAAAGTATCGGTTGAAAAGTATGTAGCAACCCAACCGCGTCTCGAGGGTACACCGGAGCAATGTGTAGAAAGGCTGAAGGACTATGTTGATGTCGGCGTGACTCATATCATATTGAGTTTTCCTGACGCAACCACGTTAGAACCTTTACGGCTTTTCGGAGAACACGTTGTCCCCGCTTTCAAACAGAATTAGCCGCTCCTAAAAACTTTATATTTTCGTTTTCATTCAAATCCGATGGTCAAGTCTTTCAATCTGTCAGGAGGTTTCTTATGGCAACGATAAGGGAGGTGCCGGGCAAGGTTAGCCGTTTCGAGAGAATCGGGGCGCACACCCACGTAAAGGGGCTGGGTCTCGACGAGAACCTGAACGCAGTGAAAGTGAAGGACGGGATGGTGGGGCAGGAGAAGGCTAGGGAAGCAGCTGGCTTAATTGTAAAAATGATTAAAGAGGGAAAGCTGAGTGGAAAATGCATTATATTGGCGGGTCCGCCCGGAACAGGCAAGACAGCCATAGCAGTAGCGTTATCTAGGGAGCTGGGCCCTAACGTTCCCTTCATACAAATGAGTGGCAGCGAGATATACAGCAGCGAAAGAAAGAAAACAGAGGTCCTCATCGAGGCTATCCGTAAGTGTATCGGCGTGGAAATCCATGAGATGCGGAAGGTGTATGAAGGCGAGGTTACCAACGTCAACATCATGACGGCGCCACATCCCTATAATCCCTATCAAAAGGTTCCAGAAAGTGTTCGACTCACACTGAAAACAAAAGAAGAGGAAAAAACCATCGAAGCCGGCGCCACTATAGCTCAACAAATCATCTCGGAGAGCATTTCAGAGGGAAACGTTGTACAAATCGACGCTGAATCCGGGAGGATAGTCAACTTAGGCCTAAGCTTGGAGAGTTCAAAGGGCAAAACATACGACGTGGACACGCGGAGGAAGATACCTCGACCAGACGGCAAAGTGTTGAAGGAGAAGGAATTTGTTTACGCACTAACGCTGTCAGACATGGACGAGATAAACGCCAGAAGTCGGGCTGGAGGAGGCTTTATCTCCCTATTCTTCAGAGCAGCTGAAACCAAAGAAATCGACACCGAAATACGAACAGCGGTTGATCAGCAAGTGAAAGAATGGGTAGACGAGGGCAAGGCCTTCATCCACCCCGGCGTATTGTTCATCGACGACTCACATCTCCTCGACCTAGAAGCCTTCAGCTTTCTAGGCCGAGCCATGGAAAGCGAACTTGTACCCATCATCATCCTCGCCACAAACAGAGGGGTGGCGAGAATCCGAGGAACCGACGTAAAAAGCCCACTAGGCTTTCCTCTGGACCTCATTGACCGAGCGGTGATCATCGCAACCCATGAGTATGATCCGGAAAGCATTAGAGAGATACTTCGCATACGGTCTGAGGAAGAGAAGGTGAAGATAGAGAAGGACGCTCTAGAAAGACTTACGGAGGTTGGGTCGAAAAGTTCTCTCAGATACTCTGTTCAACTGCTAAGCCTAGCGGCACAAAACGCTAGGACGATGGGTCGCGAGAGGGTAAACGTTGAGGATGTGGAAAGGGTTGATAAGCTCTTCATGGACATCGGCGAAGCAGCCGAACACCTTAGAAAATACGAGGAGAAATTGATGATCCACTAAACGGCCCTTTTCTATTTTATCTGATTTTGTCCGATTCGGTTTAGTGCTCATTCTCCTATCTAGTCTTTGAGTGTGGCTGTTTGGCTAGTCTTTAAGCTGATAATGTTCGTGATGTCATTAATATTTCCTCATCCGAGATTCCAGATGTCACACTTGGCAAGTTCCGTCTATGACTACCTTGTGTTTTGTTTTTTATGTTATGCATCTTTCACATGGTATAATGTGCGGAACTTGTTTGAAATGTTTCCTCGCATCGAGGTTTGAAAGGAACCCTATCGCATATGGGGCTTAGCACTCGTCCCTTCTGCTAGGATTTGTGTCCTTTCTTTAATTCTTCTTTGTGCAAGCTAGTAAGATACCAGCCTATGAACAGGGAGATGAGGCCAACCACCATTAGAGGAACCATTAAGATAGGTAATATATATGTCAGAAATACAACGATTGTGACGACTACAAGAATTACAATAATGTCCCGTTTACTAAGAGTGCGATATGTATACATGACATAACAACCAGCAGAGAAGAAGGCGCTTGTCAGAATAACCACCATTATTGTTACCCCTACGGTGGACTCATTAAAACTCTCCCAATCTCGGTGTTCTTCTAACATTTCATATTCTTCAGGTGATATTACAAAGAATCTTATGTCACGCTTCAAGTGGGCATTCCAGTTAGTGAAATGACCAGCGGTTGGGGTCTCTATTGGATAAACTATATCCATCTCCACTGTGGCGGAAATCCACTCGTGGTAATACTCTTTTTCTACGGGAAAGGTAACTCTTAGCCATGGTTCAAACCCATATGACCCTTGGTAAATCAACAAGTCACCCCATGAGGTAGTTCGTGTTGCTCCTTCAAAGGTAGCATTATACGGGGCTGTTATTATCAACTTTCCTTCAGACCCTCTCCACAATCCTTTGATAGATCGCCTACTTTCAAACTTAAACTCAAGATTCGCCATCTTACCGTAGGAAATCACAAAGAACTGTTTATCAACGGGAATATAGTTGAGAGTGAAAGCGCGCCAGATGTTAGGAACTCCGTCTGGAAGCGGCGGTTCTCCAATTTGTGGAAAGATGAAAGACGTATGCACCAACATATGAATCCAAATTGAACCCGCCGAGAAAAAGACAATCAATAACGCAATACATTCTCCCCTTTTCATTTTCATCACCATTTTACAATTTGCGAAGATTTGTTTATAAGTATTCGAGTTATCTCACTAACTTGGGTTTGTGGTTAAATTTTAATGCACACAAACACACAAATTCAACTGAAATTCTGGGTGATAAACTTTTAGGACTGACTTTGAACCTTTTCGTCGGTACATAAAACGTCTTCAGGAAGATTGTGATTAAGATGATCAGAATAATAACCAAAAAATAAGAGAATTTGAAACAATCAGCTTCTTCAAATATTTGAAATCGGAAGCTATTTAAAGTGTATTTTGCTACGGAAAGAAGTTGGTGGAATGGTTTAAAATTGCCAAAGCTTAGTCTCGGTGAAAATGAATGAGGAAATGGGGATCTAGGGAGACTACAACTGAGAGGAAAGAAAGTACAGACTTTCATAAGATGAAAGTAGAGGAAGTGATAACGTTACTAAAATCGGATTTGAACATGGGACTAAAAGGGGCTGAGGTTGAAAGCCGATTAAAGCAATATGGATACAATGAAGTTCCTGAAAAGAAAACTAATCCAGTAGTTAGGTTTGTTAAGAGGTTTTGGAGTCTTACCGCATGGATGCTTGAGATCATAATCATTCTTTCATGGATATTACAAAAGTACTCGGATCTTTATATCGTAACTGCATTACTTTTTCTTAACTCGATAGTAGGTTTCGCAGAGGAGCAGAAGGCATCGAGCGCAGTAGAGGCGTTGAAGAAAAGGCTACAAGTTAGCGCTAGGGTACTCAGAGATGGTTTGTGGAAAATAGTGCCTGCTAGGGAATTGGTACCCGGCGATATAGTTAGGGTTAGGTCTGGAGATTTTGTCCCAGCTGACGTCAAAATAATAGTGGGGGAGCTTGGAGTTGATCAATCGGCATTGACAGGAGAATCGATGGAAGTGGAAAAGAAATCTGATGATATGCTTTATTCTAGTTCAGTTGTGAAGAGGGGTGAGGCCAATGGTGTTGTCGTCCTAACAGGAGTCGAGACTTATTTTGGGAGAACGTCACAGTTAGTTCAGATAGCTCGTCCAAAATTACACATGGAAGAGGTTGTCTCGAAGGTTGTGAAATGGTTATTAGTTATAGTTGTTACGTTGTTAGGTGTAGCTTTCATCTTTTCAATGTTTAAAGGAATAAATCTATTGGAAATATTGCCCTTAATTTTGGTACTGTTATTAGGAGCTATACCTGTTGCTTTGCCTGCAATGTTCACTGTTAGTATGGCAATAGGGTCTATGGAGTTGGCGAAAAGAGGCGTTTTAGTAACAAGGTTAAGCGCTTCAGAAGATGCAGCTACTATGGAAATTCTTTGCGTTGATAAAACCGGTACAATAACAATGAATAAACTCTCAATAGTAGACGTAATACCATTAAATGAATTCAGCGAGCAAGAGGTGGTGTTGTATGGAGCCTTAGCTTCACAAGAAGCAAATCAAGATCCTATCGACTTAGCTTTCATAGCTGCGGCAAGGCAAAAGAACTTAGTAGACGGTTCATTTGTCCAGAAGGATTTTATTCCCTTCGACCCAAAGACACGGAGAACCGAAGCTCTAGTGCAGAAGGATATTGAAGAGTTCCGAGCAATGAAAGGGGCTGTTAATGTCATAGCTCAAGCTTGCGGACTTGATGAGAGCGCGATAAGGGAATTAGAGGCCAGAATAGACGAGTTCGCCAAAAAGGGATATAGGACTTTGGCAGTAGCTAAGACTGATAATCAGAATCAACCTAAACTTGTAGGCATGGTAACTTTATACGATATACCAAGACATGATTCAAAGAAATTGATAGGAGAACTTAAGGAGTTAGGAGTATCGGTTAAGATGTTAACTGGAGACGCAGTACCAATAGCCAAGGAGATAGCAAAAGATGTAGGACTCGGAGAAAATATAATTAAGATATCGGATTTAAAAGAATTCGTCAAAGAAAATCTGGGAAAGACGGCAGAAATAGCTGAAAAAAGTGATGGGTTTGCTGAGATATATCCTGAAGACAAATATGCAATTGTGAAAAATCTTCAAGCTAAAGGATATATGGTAGGCATGACTGGTGACGGTGTGAACGATGCACCATCATTAAAGCAGGCAGAGGTCGGAATAGCCGTTAGCAACGCTACTGATGTAGCTAAAGGCGCGGCCAGCGTTGTATTAACTAATGAAGGATTATCTAATACTGTAGATCTGATTAAGGTGGGAAGAATGATGTTTCAGAGGATAAATACGTGGATACTTAATAAAATAACTAGAACTATCCTAAAGACTTCCTTTATTGTGTTAGCTTTTCTTATTATTGGCAAGTACGTTGTATCGGCATCCGCTATGTTATTAATGATATTTATGACAGACTTTGTAAAGATATCTTTATCCACAGATAACGTAAGATGGTCCAGAAGGCCTGACATCTGGAATATAACTGGCTTAGTGAAAGTAGCCGTGATACTTGGCTTAATCATGGTTGTAGAGGCATTTGGGTTATTATACATAGGGTTTAAGTATTTCAATTTAACAGCAGATGATCAGGCCCTTAGTACATTTAGTTTCGAAACACTATTTTACTTTGCTATATTCTCAATATTCGTAGTAAGGGAGAGGGGACATTTCTGGAACTCTGTGCCCAGTAAAACTCTATTGACAGCGATAATGCTCGATGTTATAGTAGCGACTATAATATCAGTGGTTGGAATTCCGGGCCTTAAGGCTATACCTTTAATTGAAACCCTTTCCGTAATGGCTTATTCTTTCATATTCTCGCTAATAATTAATGACCTAATTAAGTTCATTTTAGTAAAGAAAACTGGAGTTGGATGGTAATCTAGCGCGATATAGATTTATGATGAAGGAAAGTTCAAATTGATTGACCTTACACTTGTTTCCTAACCATGGTAAAATTTTTAGGTTCGACTTTCTCCTTTTCCTCAAGGGTGATTGAATCGTGTCTGAGCGGAAGAGAAAAAGAGGATTCGACCTCTTCGACTTTGATTTTGATAAGGAAGGTTTTCCGTTTGGGCATGAACCCGGTGAGAATGGGTCTGGGTACTCGATCTCTGTAACATACGACGAAAAGGGCAAGCCCGTGGTTCAGGTGAAGACATACGGGGATGTAGATACGGCAGCGCTACGCAAGGATATAGAGCAACGGTACCCCGGAGCCAGAATTGAGGGATTGGAGAAGCAACCGTTAATCAGAGTTGTGGAAGAGAAGGAAACGGAGAAGGAGAAAAGAAAAACTAAAAAAGAAAAAAGCAAAGCTGAGCGAAAAGAGGACAAAAAACCGCTGATAAGGGTAATAGAATAAAAATAAGCCCTATAGACCACTAAAGGTCATAAATTTATTCCTAAATGAAAAAGCAGAGCCAAAAAGTTTTCACCCAAAATCTTAAAATAAGATTCGAGATTAACATTAAATTATTACTTGCTTTTATACTTGACTGTTGAAAACACGCTCAAGAATTCTTTAATAATGCAATTAACAAACATTTTATTGTTGAGAAAGATTTCCACTAGGATGGGGATGAACGGTGAGTGAGGAGAGAGGAAAAACGAAGGCGGCGTATCCACCCCCACCGTTGCCAAGACGACCAGAAAGACCCGAGGAATGGAGATGGCCCCCACCGACCCCGCTACCAGTAACTCCAACCGAAGATATCAGCAGGGTCCTTAAACAGATACTAGACAGGTTGGACTCGATAGAAAAGCGACTAGGAAGTATAGAAAAGCTATTGACGGAAAAACAACCCGCCTTGTAAAGCATTATAGGTTCATGAAGGAAGGCGGCTGCTGCCTACTGTGTTCGCTTAAAATAAGAAGTGCCATTTCTTAACATGTTCACCTGTGATGGGGATGTGCCAGCTGCATTTAGGGCATTCCTTGTTCTTAGTGATTTTATATTGAGTTATGCTGTAGCCGAATCGCTTGATAAGGAGTTCACCGCAGTTTGGGCAGTAGGTGTTCTCGTAGCCGTGACCTTGAACGTTTCCGAGGTATGGGTAGAGAACCCCTGCTCTCTTTGCCATCTCGTATGCCCGTTCTAGAGTCTCAACCTTGGTGGGAGGGTTGTGGAATTTATAGGCAGGGTAGTATCGCGTGAAGTGTAGGGGAGTTTCCGTTCCGGCTTCCTGAAGATGTTTTTCTATCACCCACCGTAGACATTCTTCGTCATCGTTCACGCCCGTGACTACCAGATTTACGATTTCCACGTGAAACCCCATTTTCTTGGCTTCCCTAACGTTTCTCCAAACCTTTTCAACGTCTGCTCCACCACAGTACTTTTGGTAAGCCTCCGCATCCCCCTTCACGTCGATTTTAAGCCCGTCCATACCCGCCTCCCTCAACAGCTTCAAGGCTTCTAACGTCATATACCCGTTCGATACGTAGCAGCAATACAATCCCTTATCACGACCCATCCTAAACAACGGTAACGTCCAATCCGTCAATATGGTGGGCTCTTGAAAACTGGCGCATAGTCCCTCGTCGTTTCCACGAAGAGCCGTCTCAACTATCTTCTCTGGAGAGTAGTGGCTCGACTTGGCAGGATTTGGCTCGGTCTTTGAAAGATGGTGGTTCTGGCACCAAACACAATCGAAGTTGCAGGACCATGTGGAAAACGTGAGAGCGGTGGAGCCAGGCCAGTAGTGGAAGAACGGCTTGATCTCGATTGGTCTACTTTCTAGGGCACTGATGTCTCCGTAAACGAGGGTGTAGAGCTTGCCCTCAATGTTCATTTTAGTCTTGCAGAGGCCCTTACCGCCAGGCGAAACCAAGCATCTTCTCTCGCATAAGCCGCATCTCACCTTATCATCCGACAGTTTCTCGTACAACAACGACTCTCTAACCGTGGGATACCGACCTAGCTCCTGCACTTCCAACCCTTCAATTCAAAAGTAGTTTGTGGTGCACATTAACTTTTCAGAAATCACTAGAAGACGGTTACAAAAGTGGTTTTCGCTATTTCTCCCCTCGCACATAGGGCACTCCGAGGGCGGAGGGGGCACCCATTCTCTTTCTTATTGTTTCCTGAGTTCCGGCGAGTAAGACGATGATGGCGAGCGCGTAGGGCAGCATGGCTAGGATGTTGGGCGATATTCCCAGCCCCACAGGAGGCGGAGGCTGAAGTCGGTATTGAAGGGCTTGGACTCCCCCGAAGAGGTAGGCGCCTATGAGGGCTCGGCCGGGGCTCCACATCGCGAAGATCGTCAAAGCTATCACTATCCAGCCTATGCCAGCCGTCATGCCCTCTGTCCAAGCTGGCCTATACGCAACGGATAGATACGCTCCGCCGAGCCCTGCGAGGACACCCCCTAAGAGAACGCAGAAGTAGCGGACTCGGTAAACGTTTACTCCGAGCGCGTCGGCGGTGGCGGGGTTCTCTCCCACAGATCGGATGTTGATCCCCACTCGGGTCTTGAAAAGGGTGAGCCACAGCAAGGGGACGAGCGCGATCGATAGGTAGACCATCTGGTCATGCTGGAACAGGAAGGGTCCCAGAGCCGGGATGGTGCTCAACACTGGTATAGAAACTGAGCGAAGCGGACAAGGTAGGGGTATGCCTACGTATGCCTTGCCGAGCAGCCCGCTCATGCCCAACCCGAACATTGTGAGGGCGAGTCCGGAGACGACCTGGTTGGCTCTCAGCGTTATGCTCATAAATGCATGGATGAGGGCTACAATACCACTAATTATTGCCGCGCATAGAAGTCCTAGCCAAACGTTGCCGGTGGCTAGCGTTAAGCCGAAGCCAGTGACAGCGCCCATGATCATCATTCCCTCAACCCCAAGGTTCAGCACACCCGAGCGTTCTGCATAGATTTCACCAAGGGTTCCGAGGAGGAGGGGTGTTCCTGCCCGAATCGCGTCGTAGAGCAAAGACACAATGAATGCTTCTAGGCTCATCCTTCCCTCCTCCATTCGAAAGTAACCTTGTATCGCATAAGAAGCTCGGCTCCGAGCACGAAGAACAGGATCACTCCGTTGAAGATACCTATCGCGGCAAAAGGCAAGCCTAACGACACCTGAATGGCATCCCCTCCCACCAATAAACCTCCAAACAGTAAGGAGGAAAGTACGATGGCTAGCGGGTGTAGCCTTCCAAGCCACGCCACAATAATGGCGATAAACCCGTAACCTGGGGAAATGCCCTGCGGGTACCTAAGTCGATGATGACTCGGGTTACCTGCTACCTCTCCTACACCCGCTAACCCAGCGAGCCCCCCGCTGATGAGCATAACTAGCACGACCGTTCTGAAGTAGCTCATGCCAGCATACCTAGCGGCATCGGGGTTTTCCCCCGTGACTCGTATTTCATAGCCCAGCTTAGTTCTCATTATTAAGCCATAGGTCAGCACGGCCAGCGTAACGGCAAGGACAAGGGTGGGATAGTGAACACGTCCCGTTCCGATGGGCAGAATCGGAAGCCAAGCCGACGACGGGAACTTGTCGGTGTATGGAAAGCCCCACTCCTTCAGTCCCTTCCAAGGACCATACACTAAGTAGTTCACCAAATTACTCGCGATGTAGTTCATCATTAGGGTGGTGATCACTTCGTTGGCCCTAAGCTTGGCCTTCAAGACGCTGGGAACAAGCCCCCAGAGGGCACCGCTCAAGAAACCAGCTACAAACATGCTGGGTATAACCACCCATGCTGGGGCATCCGGAAATACGTAGAGTGCGATCCCAGTGGCGGCGATGGCTCCCATGAGGAGTTGCCCCTCGGCACCGATGTTCCAGACAAGCGCCTTAAAGGCGACGGCCAACCCCACTCCGCAGAGCATGAGGGGTATTGCCTTGGCTATCGTGTCAGACAATCCAAAAATGCTTCCGAAAGATCCCACGAAGATTTCGCTGTAGGCGTAGAAGGGGTCCACGCCATATTCCCAGAAAACGAGGGCGATGGCAAGTAACGCCAACGCTATCGATAAAACAGAGGCCAGGAGCATTACTCGTCTTGATGTGACTAATCTCTTTTCTATTTTCAGTCTCGGCCTCATCGGCTGCCCTCCGTGATGTCGGTCATCCTTTTAGCGCCGGCCATCATCAACCCTATCTCCTCGACTTCTGCACTTTCCGCTGGCACTATCCCCATGAACCTCCCCTCGAACATGACGGCGATGCGGTCGCTTAAGGACATGATCTCCTCCAAGTCCTCGGAGACCAGTAAGACGGCTGCGCCCTCTTTCCTCTGCTTCAATAATAAGGTACGAATGTACTCTGTCGCCCCAACGTCAAGCCCGTATGTTGGATGCGCAGCCACAATGAGACAGGGCTTTTCAGAAAGTTCCCTCGCCAGAATGAGCCTTTGAATGTTTCCGCCGGAGAGAAGTTTGGCTTGGGTTTTCTTGCTTGGAGTAAGGATGTTGTATTCAGAGATGAGGTTTTCAGTCTTCTGGTCTATGACGGTTAGATTCAAGAACAATTTGTTAGAAAATGGGGGGTCACGATAGTTCTTCAAGATGAGGTTTTCGGCGATGCTCATGTTGGGAACGAGGCCCATCCGTATTCGCTCCTCCGGAATATGCGCCACCTTCATCTCGATAACCGCTTTAGGCGAGCAGTTCGTTCTGTCTTGTCCCAGTATCAGTACCTTGCCTTCTGTGGCCTTACGCAAACCAGTGATAGCCTCCACGAGTTCCCGCTGGCCGTTGCCAGCCACGCCTGCTATGCCTAAAATTTCGCCTTGGCTCACGGTAAGGGAGATGCCCTTGATGGCCGGTAATCCCTTGTCATTTAAGGCGTGGAGGTTCTTCACTTCCAGTACAACTTCACCTCTTTTAATGGGTTTCTTCTCTAAGTGGAACAGCACCTCGCGGCCCACCATCATCTTAGCCAACTCTCGTTTATTAGTCTCAGAAGCTCTAACGGTTGCCACCACTTTGCCGTGTCTAAGCACGGTGATGCGGTCGCTGATTTCCATCGCCTCATCAAGTTTGTGGGTGATGAATATAATCGAACGTCCCTCCATCGCTATGCGTCGAAGCGTGTTAAATAGATCTCTAGTTTCGCCAGGAGTTAGCACGGATGTGGGTTCGTCGAGAATAAGCACTTGTGCGCCCCGATAGAGCGCCTTGATAATCTCAACCCGCTGTTGCTCCCCGATGGACAACTGCCATACCTTAGCCTTAGAATCTATCCTTAAGCCGTATCTTTGCGAGAGTTCCGCAACTCCTTTCTCAACCTCCCGAACAGGAAATAGAAATTTGGAGGAGGAAAACCCTAAGGCGATGTTTTCAGCAACTGTGTGCGAATGGACTAGCATGAAATGCTGGTGAACCATGCCCATTCCTAAATCAATGGCATCCCTCGGCGATTTTATCTCAGCCCCTTCGCCTCTGACGTATATTTTTCCCTCATCCAGGCGATATATCCCGTACAAGATGTTCATTAGGGTAGTCTTTCCAGCACCGTTCTCGCCTAATAATGCGTGAACCTCGCCTGCCTTCACCTCAAAGTCTATATGGTCGTTGGCAACCACGTCGGGGAATCGCTTCACTATACCCTCCATTCTTATGACAACTTCTCCTCCTTTTGCTGTTTCATTTAAGCCATGTCTTGTCTTGTTCACTTTATGCCATCTTCTAGTGAGACTGGAGATCTTCATCATTTTCTTGCCCATAGCAGACAACACGCTAATCGTTACTCCAAGGCTTGAAGCCTAGACTCTTAACACCTCTAATCTCTCTAAACTTTAAATGTTTTTAAAAAAATGAGGGATTTATTGTGGTGGTTATCCAACAGTGCCGACTACGTTGTCTACGAACCAGTCCATTAGCCAGAGCTCGTCGTGGCTTGCTCGCCGGTCTGCCTCTATTTTAATGGTGCCTGCTTGGTTTTTGATTGGTCCTGTGAATGGGTCAAAGAGCACCGTCTCTTCGCTCATCTGCTTCACTCGGGTCATGACCAAGTCGTACACGCTAATCTTGCCCAGCAGCGGGTCCGTTACCTCTATTCCCTTTAGCATCGGGACAAACTTGGGGTTAATGGGAGTACCAAACTCTGCTCCTAGCTCCGCTGCTCCTTCTTTCAACATCCACCAATAGTCCACATTCTCAAGGTTGGTTTTAGTGTAAACGCCCACACGAATCTTTGCTAATATGTCCTCGTAGATCTTCTCCCAACGCACGAGTTGGCCGCTCACACACGAGTCTGGGCCGAATTTCTGCATGGGGCTGTAGTGGCTGAACGTGTAAACGGACTTTCCCTTTTCGCAGTATTCTTGACCCACTTGTATCACAGTAGGTGAATCCTCTGTGAAGGCAAGGACATCGCATCCATCAGCTATTAGGGCTTCGGCTGCTAGTCTCGCCTTCGTGGGGTC
>Ga0315314_1002396_pt1 | contig 15535 bp, 13 predicted proteins | sample TDP9_MG_FD_203631 | JGI IMG/M metagenome (GOLD analysis project Ga0315314, IMG submission 203631) | Freshwater sediment microbial communities from Lake Towuti, South Sulawesi, Indonesia - TDP9 | ecosystem: Environmental > Aquatic > Freshwater > Lake > Sediment | place: Indonesia: South Sulawesi...
CAATCCTCGGGTAAAGAAGTTGATCCCGGCGCTGCTGTCCAGGCAGACCGGGGATGCTACCCCCAGAACCGTATTGGGATCATCACCCAGCGCGCTGATGATGCCGCCGTCTGTGTCGTAGATGATCGCCCGCTCCCTGGCGATTGAACCGAGGGAACCTCCACAGTTTTCCAAATCGTTGAGCACGACCGCGACGTTGTCCTGGGTAACATCCTGACCGAGCTGTCCCGCGCGGCTGAAGCTGATGCTTGCCGTGAGGACGTCCTGCCAAACCTGGAACGATTGGCGCACCAAATCATCGGCCTGAGAGCCGCTTATGGCCCCCAGGTTTCCTCGGTCAGTCCAGTAGGTGACAGGGTTGATGGTCCAGATGAAGGGAACACCAGGCACGCCAAAGGTTCCGCCGACGTACAGTGGGCCGCCCGCGTGCGCTGGCCAGGCGACCAGCACGACGACGAGCGGGATCAGTCGCCAGAGCATGCGTCGAATCTTCATTCTGTCCTCGGCAACGAGCCAAGATCCTTGACGAGAGAAACGAAATCGTCCAGCGGCACCGGTCCGCGCTCGTGAGCCGTCACGCGCAGTTGTCGGGCAGAAAGGGTCGCGCCCGCCTTGCCGGCTTCCTCGGCGACGTTTCGAAACAAGCCAGCGTTGCCGAACCCGTTGGCCACCACTTCGTTCCCACCCTGGTCTCGCGTGATTTGGAACCGTCCCTGCTCGCGCCCCAAGGGGCTGCTCAGGCCGTATTGCGAAGGGTTAGGCAGAAAGAGCAGCAGGCGTTGGCCAACCAGATAGTCCCGCTTTCCCATCCTCGCCATCCCTGCTGGCCCCGGCAGATACTCACGGAAGGTGAAGCGCTGATCCGTGGGGCCGTGCAGCATCTCTTCAACTTGGAGCGTGACCTGCACAGTCGGGATGTTCGGGTAGCGAGGGAGGCCCTCATAACGGACATTCACGACACGGCCTTGGACGATGATGTCGGCGCGTTGCGCCAGTGCGCTTAGGTTGACTTGGCGCATAATGTACTGCGCACGCATCGGGATGGCGGCAATAATCAGGGTCGTTGCCCCTACGACCGCCGCCGACCCACAGCGTGCCAGCCGCCGGCCACCTGTTCCTGGGCTACTCCCTGCGTCTCTCATACTTTGACATCTCAGCCGCTGAGTCCGCTCGCCCTAGCCACTAGCGGCGGGCTGTGTCCTGACGCCTGCGGGGGATTCCGGCCCGATCACCTACGGCTTGGTTGTGTCGTGAGGCGAGCTGAGGTTGGAAGTCTCGATCGTCCGGTTGACCACAAACGTCAGTTCGGTTCCTTGAATCAGAATGATTTCCTTCTGGTGTTTAAAGAGATTGTAGAGCAATGCAGTGCCCGCTCCGATTCCAGCGCCGTAGAGAATGTCCCCTCCCATGCCTGGGCCACCGCAGTTGCCATAATAACGGCACTCAATTGCCTGGCCCGTGCCCACCGCGGCGCCCGCGCCCGCACCGATCGCAGCCCCTATGGCCGCATCCTTCGCCGCATCTTTCTTGCTCTTACCGCAGCCGACAATCGTTCCTTCCTCGTCACTCGCCGTATTCCCGCACACGCCGCCCTTGGCATCTTCCAGCGTGCTGGAGAGCTGAATCTTTTGTTCCTCCGGCGTGATGATGGAATCGAGCACGATGCGCATCTGCGCCTTGCCCTTAATGCGGCCCGCTCGCTTCACATACGCGATATGGCCGCTCACCATGCTGCCCTGGGGCACAAGTAGCTCGCTGCCGGACAGGACGTCCTGGGCCACTACGCCGGTGAAGGTGTCGCCGGGCTTGTTCGTCTTGGAGGTGATTGTTGTACCCAGCTTGATGTGCAGGATAGTGCCCGGAGCGATCACGACGTTTTCGGCAGCACTGGAAGTCGTGATCATGGCGGCAGTGGCCAATGTGAAAGCAATCAGAGATGGTAGCGTATGCTTCATTGTTCTTCCTACCCCTTCAGAACTGCTCCAGGGACCTTCGGGGTGTGATGGCTGTTGAGGTACTTCCTTGAGTCTCGCGGTCCCACCCAGCGCGCCACCAACCCCTCGTAGGAAACGGCCTACTCTGGTGCCATCGGTCGTTCCCCTTGTTCTTTCCGAAAAACGAGTTTGATCGAGTCCGTCCCGCGCGGAGTTTCAATTGCACGGTCCAGTTTGAGCACTTCGCGGTCTTCGGAGAGCTTCCAGCGTTCCTTACTGGTGAAGGTTGCGCTGTTTCCCTGGATGTCGACGTGCCGGAGCACGGACAATTCAAGGCCCTTTCGGTCTTTGGTCCATTTGGCTCTGAGTGTGGCCGTGCCCGGCATGCGACCCTCTAGTTCCGCCGTCGTCTCCTCGCCGTCCAGCGAGTAGGTTGCGCTTGGAATCACCATGCCTAATGCCATGAGCCCACTGGGAGGCCTGCCTCCCGGAAATCCTCCACCGCCGGGCCCACCGGGGAATCCGCCGCCTCCGGGTCCACCCGGAAAGCCTCCGCCCCGGGAACCGCCAGGAAACCCGCCGCCCCCGGGGAAGCCTTCGCCGGGCTCGCGCGCGGGCAGCCTGAGGTTGCCCTCCACCTTGGTCTCAACGGTAAGCTGCTGCTCGCTCTGCGTGACGACCATCGTGTAGCCTTCGAGCTGAGACGGCAGGTTGCGGGTCTTCTCTTTGTCCAGGACCCAGGTGCCGGAAAAATCGGTTTGGGCCGCGGCCGTACACAAAGTGCCGAGACTGAATATGAACGTCCCTCCTATGCGGAAGACTAGTTTCGCCTTGCTCATTGGATGCTCCCTTCTCGTTTCCAGAATCGATTCACTTGTGCAGCGGCTCAGACGCCCGTTACGCGCAGGGATTGCGATCCATGTTTCTTGCCAACCCTATGGATCACGCCAATTGCGTCAGTCTGCCTTACGTCGTGAAATCTTTCCCGCTCGTTAAGACGATTGCTGTGCTGGGGGAGTTGCACAAAGATCGTGAAATCACAGTAAAAAGCGTCTTACAGCCTCTTAACATGTGACTGAGGAGGAGGTCGAACGGAGATGGTAGTCGCCGAGTGCCCACGTTACTTGGCGAAGCCGCGCGAGTCCCGCGGCCCGCATCCACAACCAGCGTGTCGTAGGCGAGCAGGGAGAGGGGGAAGAGGACGTGAGCGAACCTTCGAGCACCCTACGAGGAAGTTAGTTCACCCGGCAAACTTGTATCCGAACCCGAGCACCGTGAGAATGAACTGGGGGTTCCCAGGATCAGCCTCCAGCTTGCGTCGCAAGCTGGCGACATGGACGTCCACGGTGCGAGTCAACTGGGCCCCACTGTACCCCCAAACTTCCCTCAGGAGTTCTTTGCGGGAGAGCGTCGCGCCCCGATGTTCGGTGAAGTAGCGGAGCAACTGAAATTCGCGCGCGGAAAGTGCCACTGGCGTCCCGTCGCGCGACACTTCGGTGCGCCTGAAATCCACCCGGATATGGCCGAATTGGTAGATAGGTGATGGGCCGACCGCGGCCCTGGGCGCACGTCTCAGTAACGCCTCAACTCGCGCGAGCAATTCCAGCATGTCAAAGGGTTTGGTCAAGTAATCGTCTGCGCCAATTTTTAACCCAACAACCTTATCAGCGGTCTGCCCGCGCGCCGTGAGCATAAGGATCGGCGTAGCAAAGCCCTGCTGGCGGAGATCGCGGCACACATTCAGGCCGCTTTTGCGCGGCAACATGATGTCCAGAACGATCAGATCGAAATAATCGCTTGTTGCCCGAGTGAGTCCCTCCTCTCCGTTCTGAGCGGTCTCTATCCTATAGCCTTCTGAGCGCAAACGGTCGCCCAGGGTGGCCACCAAACCCGGTTCATCTTCCACGAGCAGAATTTTTTCGTCCATCGCAACTGCACCCCGTCGCAGGCCCCAGATTCCCTGGGACAAAATTCATCCAGCCTTCTCTTTGTGCGGTTGTTCGACCTGCTTCAGCGCGGGCAGACGCACCGTGAAAGCACTACCCTTACCCGGCTTGCTTTCCACGCTTAGACTCCCACCCATCGCTTCCGCGATGGATTTTGCTAGGCTCAAACCCAACCCGGTCCCGTGAATCTGGGCAGCCGTGACGGATTTTGATCTGAAGAAGGGTGTGAAGATGTCGTTCAACTCTGCCGGTTCTATTCCTGGGCCCTTGTCTTCGACAGTGACCTGAACCTCCGGACCCCGAGCGCTGTCGGTTTTCCGTGCGCGAATGCTTACCCATCGGTGATCGCCCCCGTATTTCACGGCGTTGCTGACGAGGTTCTGGAGGCACTGCCCCAAGGCGTTCGCATCGGCCATAACCAGTGGGAGATCAGACTCAATCTGCCTCTCCACCGTGAAACTGGCCGTCTCAATCATGTGTGCCGTGTCTGCCAGCACGCTATCAATGATCGCAGCAATCTGAACGGGATGAATTTGGTAGCGGACTCGGCCGGCTTGGCCTGAGGCAAAAAGGAGGATTTGCTGCACCATGCGCGAGAGCCGCGACCCCTCGCTGCGTATCAGCGCCCCGTAGTGTTGCACCTGGTCCTTTGCCTCGACGATCCCGTCCGCCAGGTTGTCCGCTGCCGAGCAGATGACAGCCAGCGGCGTGCGCAGTTCGTGGGAAACGCCGGCGACAAACTCCATCTGGAGCTCTGCGAGCCTCCGAGCGCGCATGGTCGTGACATAGGCCATCACGGTACTCACTGCAAGGAGCAGCAGAATACCAGAGCTGATACCAAGATTGCGGCGGCGAACCGCCGCCACCACGGCCTCGAGCGAGCCGGACCTGTGCTTGACAACCAGTTGCCAGGGGCCCTCAGAACTACCCATCAAGGACAGTCGAGGAGGGGGCCTCAGCGCACGCCGCATGGAACCGCGACCAACACCAAACTCACGTTCTCTCGAACGAAACCATTCAATGGGGCTCCGTACAGTTTCTTCCAGTTGCCGCGGTGGCCGGCCCCGGAAAGGGGTCTCCGGTCGTGCCTCAAGCAAGTCAACAACAGCATCCCCGGAAAGGAGGTCTTTGCCAGTTCCCTGAAGATTCGGTGGGTAAATGACCCTTGGCGGCTGGCTTCGGCTCACAATCGCGACCTGATACGGGGAATCCTGCTGTCCTCCAAACAAGCGTTGGATCAGGTTCGGAAAGAGCTCCCCTTGGAGATATTCCAAGTTCAACTCCACCATAAGGTAGCCCCAGCCGGGTGGTTCAAACAGTCTCGGATCCTCTGGTCTTGCGGAAAGCTGAAAGAGTGGATGAACAAGCGCGGGTATCTCCTCCGCCATCGTCCACCCAAATGGCGGGAATTCGGGGCCTGGAGTGCGGTGCGGATCGACGCGTCCGCTTTCGAAGAGGCGCTTGTGGAGTTCCACAAACCTCGGTGGCCAGTCCACGGGTTCGAATCGCATGGAGGCCTGATTCAAGCGCAGGAGTTGCGCGTCTCCATCCCTGCCCAGCTTCCAAAGGAACAGGTTGGCCACGAGTTGTGGATGGGTTGCGGTTCGCGTCCAATCTTCGTAACGTTGGGCATACTGTTTTCGGTTCGCCCGAGAGAATTCCACTGGTTCCATCTGAAACGTTGCGCAGACCCGGGCTATCTCGCGATAGAACTCTTCCTGGAACTGACGAGTGGCGGTGTTCAGACCTTTCTGCATCCGCTCGCGTTCCGCTTCACTCACCTGTCCGCTCCACCGGTACTGCAAGACCGCGAGCAGGATGAGAATCGATAAGAGGCCCAGAAGGACACCGAAGGAGAGAATCGAGCGCCTGGATAATAGTCCCATGGTGAATAGCAAAAAGCGGGATCGCATTTCTAACGCCTTCTTGTATCCGAGTGGCTATAGGTACAGTGCCAAATTCTACAATCTAACCCCCCTGCTCCGCCGTGGACGAACGAACCAGAACCTTGAAGTCGAGGGCTGGTTACTTCACTCTGACGTGATCGCGACACCTCAGTTCTAAGGCTTTCCTCCAAGCTGGGCCTCTTCGAGCCTGCGTATTCGCCCCGCGCCCATTTGCGGGGGAAGAGAACCCCCTTCATGTGTTGCGCTCACGAGCCAATAGGCTTAGATGCCTTTTGCCCAAGAAGTGTTACCTCCCGCAAATCAACACCACGCCGCGGGCCAGCACAACAGCCGAGAACTGATCTCCCGCCTCACCGTGATCAGATGGCACCCACACGTCGCAGACCTCTGGCCGGCGTCGGAGACGAGTTCCGTTCGCCGGTCAACATATGCAACCCAATTTGCTCGACCGTGCTCTCCATTCAGCGCCCGCAAAATGCAATTCGAAACACCAACTGTTTCTAGGAAGCGCAGCCCTGGAAGGTTACGTCCTCTATCCAAAGTCTGGCCTGTCCTCAACGCGCCGCCTTGCCGCAGCGAACCGACGGGCTTCGGAGGGGTCGCTTCGTTGTTAAGGCGGCGTAAACGAGGTTTTGCGCGGATTTGACGCGTTCAGTGAAACACTTCTCATCCGATAGGCGTCTTATCGTATCGGAGGTAAACCGAAATGAAGAAGACACTGTTGGGACTGACCATGGCGATTGCCATTTCCTCTGCAGTAGCTCTCGCACAGCAGCCGAGGCATGAAGATTTCGGTCGCGACCCGCAAGGGCGGCGACCGACGAGGATCGATTTCCTGGCCAGAGCTCTGGATTTGAAGGATTCACAACAGCAGCAGGCCAGGACTACTTTCAGCGCGTCGGCGGAGGCAAGGAAAGAGCTGGGGAAGAGCCTGGAGAAGGCACAGGAAGACCTGAACAACGCGGTAAAGACCGGCGCAACCGATCAGCAGATTGAGAAGTTGGCCGGGGCAGTGGGGACGCTCGTGGGGCAGCTCGCCGCAAATGAGACGAAGGCGAGGGCCAAATTCCGCGCCATCCTCACCGCGGAGCAACGCCAGAAGTTCGACCAGTTCCCTGGTCCAGGCGCGGGCATGATGCTGCGCGGCTTCGCAGGTGGGCCGCCGCCGGCTCCAGGGATGGGCATGATGCTGCGTGGCTTTGCAGGCCCGTGGTGCTGCTGTCCGTCGGCCGGCCCTTGGCGGCCAGGGATTGACATGATGATGCCCGGCTTTGGTGGTGGACGCCCACCCGGGCCTCACGGCTGGAATCCGCCGCCTGCTCCGCTGGGGCCGCCCCCATCATCGGAGGATGCTCCGGAATAGAGTGGGACCTTGGCCTCTCGCGACAGTGAAAACAGCGGCTCGCTCGGCATGGAGTGGCTTGGCGGTGCCGGGGCTTGCCGCGACTTCTCCGCGAAACCCGAGGCCTCACGAAGTCTTTCCCTGAGAGGGTCAAAGGATGGCTCACCTGATCAGACAAGTCGCACAGACAGCCGCGTTGTTGGCGCTGCTGCCTATCCTTTCCGCCAGCGCGTTTGCCCAGTCCAGCAACGGAACTATCCGTGGTCAAGTCACCGACCCGTCTGGGGCCACCGTGCCCGGCGCTACCGTTACCGTGACGGAAGCAAAGGGGGCGGTGAAGGTTGCCACGACCCGGGAAGACGGCAAGTACGTCATCGACGGCTTGCCGCCGGGCACGTACACCGTCCGCGTTGCTGCGAAAGGGTTTCGTTTGTTCGAGAAAGCCGATTTGGTAATTTCAGACGGGCGGACCCAAACGTTGGACATTCAACTCGTGGTGGGCATGGAAAAGCAGGCAGTTACCGTCACCGACGTCCCGAAAGTTGACGTGAGCCCTCTCAACAGCGTGGGCGCGATTGTGCTGAAGAGCGAGGACCTAAAAGCCTTTTCCGACAACCCTGATGACTTGCAGGCTGAGCTGCAGGCGCTCGCCGGGCCGGCGGCAGGGCCCAACGGGGGCCAGATCTACATCGACGGGTTCACAGGCGGACGTCTTCCTCCCAAGGAGTCAATCCGTGAAATCCGGATCAACCAAAGCCCGTTCTCGGCCGAATACGACAGGCTGGGTTTTGGCCGCATCGAGATCTTCACCAAGCCTGGGACCGAAAAGTTTCACGGCATGATATTCTTCAATTTCGGTAACTCGATATTCAACTCGCGTAATCCGTTTGCGCCAAACAAGCCACCTTACCAGTCCAACCAGTTCGCGGGTAACTTGGGCGGCCCTCTGAGCAAAAAGGCGTCATTCTTCATCGATGCGGAACGGCGCGATGTGGAGGAGACATCGGTTGTAAGTGCTTTGACACTCGATTCGTCGTTCAATGTGACGCCGTTCAGCGAGGCGGTACTGAACCCCACGAAACGCACTGCGGTCAGCCCCCGCATCGACTATCAGTTGTCCGCGAACCACACCTTAATGGCTAGGTATTCCTATGCTGAAACGAGCCGCGTCAATGAGGGCGTCGGACAGTTCTCGCTTCCCTCTCAGGCCTACAACGTAGATAACAGCGAGCAAACGGTACAGCTAACCGAGACTGCGGTGCTGGGTGCGAAGGCAATCAATGAAACTCGCTTCCAGTACGTCCGGCGGCGCAACGATCAGAAGGGAGACAACTCCCAGCCTACTGTTTCGGTGCTAAGCGCCTTCACCGATGGTGGCGCCAGCATCGGGGAGGGCTCCTCGCACGAGGATCGCTATGAACTGCAGAACTACACTTCACTGACTCTGAACAAGCATATGCTCAGATTTGGTGGTCGCCTGAGGGGCGTCAGCCTGGCGGATCGTTCTACGCAAAACTACAACGGGACCTTCACGTTCACCTCGCTGGATGCCTATGGGATCACCTTGCAGGGCTTGCAGAACGGCCTCACTATGGCTCAGATTCGCGCTCTGGGCGGCGGGCCAAGCCAGTTTTCGATCACCGGCGGGGACTCCCTGGCGAGCGTCAGTCAGTGGGATCTGGGTCTCTTCATTCAGGACGATTGGCGTTTGCGTCCCAATGTCAGTGTCAGTGCGGGGGTGCGGTATGAGACACAGAACAACCTGGGGCACCACGCCGACATCGCTCCCCGTGTCGGCTTCGCTTGGGGGTTCGGCAAGGGCAAGAGTCGCCAACCTCTCACCGTGCTCCGGGCTGGCGCGGGCATCTTCTACGACCGCTTCAGTGAAAGCTTGACGCTCCAGGCTCGGCGCCTGGACGGCGTTACGCAGCAACAGTTCTTGATTCCATTCCCCGATTTCTATCCCGACGTCCCGCCCCTGGAGACCCTCACAGGCAACGAAACGCCGCAGACGATCCGTAAAGTGGATTCGAATCTGTGCGCCCCTTATGTCGTCCAGACGGCGATTGGCCTCGAGCGCCAACTGCCCAAGAACATCACAATTGCGATCACCTACACGAACTCCCACGGCGTCCATACGTTGCGCTCGCGCAACATCAACGCGCCTCTTGCCGGCACCTACGATCCGCTCTTGCCGAATAGTGGTGTGCGGCCGTACGGCGACATAGGCGACATCTATCTGTACGAATCGACTGGCCTCTTCAACCAGAACCAGCTCATTGCGAACTTCAATGCCCGGGTAAGCCGCAAACTTGCTTTCTTTGGCTTCTATATGCTCAATCAGGCGAAAAGCAATACGGATGGAGCGGGCAGCTTCCCGGCCAACCAGTACGATTTGAGCACGGAATATGGCAGCGCGGCTTTCGATGTGCGGCACCGTGTCTTCATTGGCGGTTCCGTTGAGGTGCCCTATGGCTTTCGTCTCAGTCCACTTGTGGTCGTCAACTCTGGCCAGCCTTTTAACATCGTCGTGGGGCGTGATCTTAATGGCGACGCGCTTTTCAACGACCGCCCGGCATTTGCTACGGATTTGACCCGTCCTAGCGTCGCTAGGACAAGCTATGGGGTATTTGATACTGATCCCGTAGCTGGGCAGACGATCATTCCGCGCAACTACGGTCGCGGCCCAGCCGAGTTCACCCTCAACTTGCGCCTGAGCAAGACCTTCAGTTTCGGAGAAAAGGCTGAGGCCAACATGCCTGGGGGCTTTCCCCCCGGCGGACCAGGAAGACCTGGCGGTTCGCGCGGTGGCGGCCCACCGGGTGGCCCCGGTGGCGGCTTGGGTCCCGTCGGTCTCGGCGGAAGTGGGCCCCCGCCAGGCCTTTTCGGCGGCTCCGGGAGCAGACGCTACAGCCTGGAGTTCAGTGTCATGGCCCGCAACCTGTTGAACACTGTCAATCTGGCGCCTCCCGTTGGAAATCTCAGTTCGCCGCTGTTTGGGAAGTCGAACGCTCTCGCTGGCGGCTTTTTTGCCACAGCTACGGCGAACCGCCGGATCGAGTTCCAGATGATGTTCAGGTTCTAGCTGGAAGGGACGGGAAGATGAAGCAGCCAAGCCACGAAAGCACGTATCCTCCGGCGATCAGCACTCTAGCCGACCGGAAGCACGTGATGGATTCCAGCGACCCAGGCGCCCTGGAGAGCGTTGCCACGCGAACAAACACTACTTGGTCAAGCGATCATCATTTGAAAGCAGCGGGTGTTTCGGCGTTGATTACCGTCGAGAAGATTATCGTGTGGACGGTGTCCGTGCTGCTCGCCGCGTTCTTTCTGATTGTAGGGGGAGCAAAGCTCGCGAATCCATCGGGGATAACGGGTGGCTTCAGCCGATGGCCCAATCCAACATTACTTTATCTCTTGGTTCGTGCCGTTGAAATCTCCGTTGCCGTAATGCTGCTCATACCTCGGTGCGCATCGTTGGGAGCCGTCGGCCTTGCTGCCATGATGGCGGGGATTGTCGGCAAGCACTTGACGCACAACGAATCGTCTGAGGCAATCGTCCCTTCCGTACTGCTCGCACTGTTGGGCATCATCGCCTATGCAAGGAAGCCCGGACAAATGTAGTCGCGCCATAGCATCAGGAACGTCATCAAAACTCCGCCCTGAGACGAGCCAAAAGTTATACCATCATGATTGTGACGATATACGTGAGTGGGCATTAACCGGAATTGGCCTTTTTTGTTGACAAAACGATTTCGAATTTCGTACCCTCGCGTGCAAGAGACGTGAGGAGAGGAATCTTTCGCGGTTCCTCGCGGATCAAGCAAGGAGTACCAAGGCCTGCCTAATTAGACCCGGCAGCGAGACTGAAGCCCCCAGCCGGGACACTGCCTGACGAACACAGTCTTCCGATGTTTCAGGAGGTGCCCTGTGGCAGAGCCGCGCTCCATTCCCGAGGCAACAGCCCTACCCAAGAGGAAACTGCTTAGCCCCGAAGAAGTCTCCCTGATAACTGGAATCCCGACGACAACACTTGCGCAATGGCGATACCGCAAGATCGAAATTCCCTATTTGCGGATCGGGCGGCTCGTGCGGTACGATGCCGCCGATGTTGACGCTTACTTGCAGCGTTGCAGGATTGAAGTGCGCGGACAGCACACTGAAAAGCGAGGTGAGCATGTCCGTGTACCGTGAAAGGTCGGGGAATTACTGCTGCGACTTCTGGTTTAGGGGCCAGCGAGTAAAAGAGGGCACGGGCCAGAAGGACAAGCGCCAAGCTCAGCTGATGGAGGCAATGTGCAAGGCCGACTTGGCGCGAGGGATAAGAACGCTGAAACAGAAGGAAGAAGAGAGAATACCCGATGGATTCCGGGAGTTCGTGGAGACAGTTTTCCTGCCGTGGTTCAGGGACACGCACCAGAGCCACCCCCGATCCTATCGGCGGCATGTGACCAGCACGAAGCCCCTGATCCGATTCTTTGGCGACAAGGAATTGAAGGAATTAAGTGCTGGCGACGTGGAGAACTACAAGGCGCGCCGGGCGTCGTCTGTTAGCCCCAAAACCGGTGAGCAATTAAAACCTGCCACGGTTAATCGGGAGCTGGCAGCCCTGCGTGCGATCTTCAACTTGGCGATCAAATTCAAAATCCTCAGTGAAAATCCGGTCAGAGGAGTCCGCTTCCTACGTGAGGGCAATGAACAAACGCGGGTTCTCTCCCACGACGAGGAGGCATGTTATATGAAAGCGGCAAACCAGCGCCTGCGGGAAGTAGCCATACTTATCGTAAACACCGGCCTACGACCCGAAGAAGCGTACCGGCTTCGCCGCGAGGACACGCACCTCGTCGAGGGCTACATTCACAATCCGTTCGGGAAGACTCCGGCGGCAAGACGCAATGTTCCACTCAACGACGAAGCAAGGAAACTACTTGCGGACAGGCTTGAGAAGTTGGGCACTGAGGTCTATGTGTTCCCAAGCAAAAGAGACCCTCGGCGTCCTATGGGGAACATTGCCAACACCCACCATCGGACGGTGAACAGGACGGGCATCGTGTGGTTCCGGCTGTACGACCTCCGGCACACATTCGCAACCAGGGCCGTACAGTCAGGGATGGACCTGCCCACTCTGGCGAAGATTCTGGGCCATGCGAAGCTCAACATGGTGTCGCGGTACGCACATCCGACGCCAGAGCACGTACGACAGGCTATGACGAAACTGGAGCAGTACGTCACCAAAGAACGACTCAAGTCCCACGCAAAAGGTACCACGCAAGGCGCGTGGGTCAACTAGAACTCATGGGGACCCAAGATGTTATGGCTATTCGAGGATGCGGCTGCAAAACCTTTATACGTGGGTTCGATTCCCACCCGCGCCTCCAGGGTTTCTCCTTTGTTTTCATTGAGTTAACCAGCTCCCTTCTGCCGTGTACCTCTGGTGCACCGTTCGTTTGCCCAGACAGCATGAATTCCGTCTTCCAAGTGCCTCGGACATCGGCCTCAAGCTGCTCCTGCTCCCAGGCGGCGTAAATCCGAATCATCTCGTCTTGGCTGAAAGGCATCGTGGGGCGGCCGGTGATCTGCGGGTTCCTGGTCTTGTTCGCGGGGTTGTCGGTCACCCAACCGCTCCGAAGCAGACGCGAGAAAGTGCGCGGAGATATTCCGTTTCGAGAAGGCACAGCGTGGTGCAACGGCGGTTGGGTTGTGCGGAGCCATTTCGCCGAAAACCAGGACTCCAGGCTTGCTCCCTCTGTTCGACTTCAGCCGAGATGAGTCACGGGCGAACTCCCAGCTCAAACCATGGCGTGTCTAGTCTTGCTGAGCGGCCCCATTCGGCTGAACTGCACCGCTGTTTTCGCACCACCCGTGCCGGTTGGAGCTACGGTATTGTGACAAGCCCAGGATTCGTTCATACTTCCTAGCCGCCAAGTGGCAAACCAGACGCCGCACGATTCCATGTCCGCATCCCAGCGGTGGTCCGTTGTGGGCTTGCTCTGCCTGGGGATGATCATCGCGTATTTCGATCGCGTGAATCTTTCCGTAGTGCTGGCACTGAAGGAATTCAAGGAATTCTTTCATCTGACAGACCACGACCGCGGCGTGTTGAACTCAGCCTTCTTCTGGTCGTACGCCATTTTGCAGATTCCCGCTGGATGGTTCGTCGACCGGTACGGTGTGAAATATCCCTTCGCAGCCGGCTTCCTGCTCTGGAGCCTGATTTCGGGGGCCACCGCGATGGCTCGCTCGGTGCGGCAACTCTTTGTGCTACGCCTGATGCTCGGGGTAGGCGAGTCGGTGGTTACTCCCGCCGGCATGCGATGGATACGCTTTCACTGCGCCGAAAACCAGCGAGGGCTTGCAGTGGGACTGTATATGGCGGCGGCCAAGGTGGGTCCGGCAATCGGCGCCCCCATCGCGACGTGGCTGATGATCACTTCCGGCTGGCGCAACATGTTTCTCATCCTGGGCCTCGGTTGCCTGATCTGGCTCATTCCCTGGATGGGGATGGTGAAAGATGACCCCCGTAATCAGGCGAAGGCAACAACCCGGGAATCGGCGGGGTCGGCGATCCCTTTTGGCCAAGTGATGGCCAGCCCGGTGATCTGGGGCACCATTATTGGGACCTTCTGCTACCAGTATTTCGTGTATTTCTGCCTGACGTGGATGCCGGCCTACTTCGTGGAACGCCGCAACCTCTCCCTGGATTCGATGGGCCTGTACACGATGTTCAGCTTTTCCGGCATGGCGATCGTGGCAACGCTGGCCGGCTGGGCGGCGGATAGGATAATTGAGCGCGGCGGGGACCCGGTGAGGGTACGAAAGGGATTTACGATCGCGGGCTTCCTGGTGGCATCGACGGAAGTAATCGGGGCTCTATCTGATTCCTCTTCGGTGGCGCTGTTTTTCGCTGTCTTCTCGTTGAGTGGCCTCGGCCTGACCACGGCCAACTACTGGGCCTTGACCCAGACGCTGATTCCAGGAGCCGCCGTGGGCCGCATTGTTGGCGTCCAGAATTGCGCCGCGAACCTTCCCGGAATCGTCGCGCCGCTGCTGACCGGATGGCTGAAACAGACCACCGGCAGCTACGAAGCACCCATGCAGGCCATCTGGTTTTTCCTGATCACAGGCATCGCCGCCTACGTGTTCCTGGTTCGCCAGAATTATGCGCCCAAGGCGGCAGGCCCCTCTTAGCTTACCCAGAATCCCATGCGCGTAATCCTCCACAACCGTCTGGCTGTCCTAAACCTGCGCGCGTTGACTTGCCTAGGAGGCGCGGCCCATGCGGGCGGCTTAACGCGATCCAGGAACGGAAGAAAGAGGGCTCCGCCCAGAAGCTGTGCTCTGCCCGGGGAGCCACATTTTGCCTTTTGATTATGATTGAAATTGGTTTATAAGTGTCCTTCGCTTCTCCTTCTCGGAAAGACATCGGGATGGAGCGCATGACCTCGCGGCATATTTCGGAGGTACCGGCTATGGACAATCTGAAGAACGACGCCCGGGATGGCTGCTCCCGCAGAGAATTCGTAACCACGGGGGTCGCCGCAGCGGTCGGCTTTACCTTGGGCAGCCAGGTTCCAGCCTCGGCCCAACCCCACACTGCTGAGCAGCCTATCTTCCCTTACAATCCGCTGACCTTTGCGGCCATGCCAACTCGCAACCTGGGAAAGACGGGCTACCGAGTCGGGATCTTCAGCCTCGGCGGGCAGGCAACCATTGAGCAGCCCAACAAAGAGGAAGAAGCCGTCGCCATCGTCAACCGCGCAATCGATCTCGGCGTGAACTATATCGACACGGCAGCGGCCTACGGCCGCCCGGATCAGTGGAGCCACCAGTACATTGGCAAGGTCATGAAGACGCGTCGTAAGGAAGTCTTTCTGGCAAGCAAAACGCATCTCCGCACTTACGATGAGTCGATGAGGCTGCTCGAAATCAGCCTTAAACATCTCAACACCGACCACCTGGATCTCTGGCAGGTGCATAACATCAAGACGACCGAAGAGCTGGACAAGGTGTTTGCCAAGGACGGCGCCATACGGGCGCTCGAGAAGGCGCGCTCCGAGAAGGTCGTCCGCTTCCTGGGGATCACCGGGCACGCCAACCCCCACGTCCTGGCCGACGGTCTGAGGCGCTACAAGTTCGACACGATTCTCATGGCCGTCAACGCTGCCGACCGGCACTATCTAAGCTTCATCGACAACCTGCTGCCGCTGGCTCTCGCGCAGCAACTGGGGACCATCGGCATGAAGATCCCAGCGCGCGGACGAATTCTCTCCACCTGGACACCTCCCCCTTTGGATCAGCAACCTGAATTTGAGCGCGGGGCGACGCGAGCCGGAACCCTCACGATGAAAGAGGCACTGGAGTTCGTGCTGTCGCTGCCGGTGAGCACGGTGATCGTCGGCTGCAACA
>Ga0315314_1002397_pt1 | contig 15534 bp, 14 predicted proteins | sample TDP9_MG_FD_203631 | JGI IMG/M metagenome (GOLD analysis project Ga0315314, IMG submission 203631) | Freshwater sediment microbial communities from Lake Towuti, South Sulawesi, Indonesia - TDP9 | ecosystem: Environmental > Aquatic > Freshwater > Lake > Sediment | place: Indonesia: South Sulawesi...
CTGGATGGTAGGCCCCTGCGGGAGATGGCCCAAAGCATCTCGCAGTTTCATGTCAATCTTGGGGCCATAGAAAACCGCTTCGCCTTCGTCTCGCTTGTAGGAAATGCCGCGGTCAATGAGCACTTTCTCAAGGGCGGATTCAGCGCGCTCCCAATCTTCCTCTGAGCCCATGTAGGCCTTGTCCGAGGAGCCTGCCCTGAGCGAAGCCGAAGGGCCGCGCACGCTCAGGCGGATGTCAATCTCCTCATAGCCGAAAGTCCTCATCATGAAGAGGGCGAAGTCAACACAGCCGCCGACCTCCTCCAAGAGTTGCTCCGGGGTGCAGAAAATGTGGGCATCATCCTGGGTGAAGCCCCGCACCCGCTGCATTCCATAGAGAACACCGGAGCGCTCATAACGATACACAGTGCCCAGTTCGCACAGCCGCATGGGCAAATCCCGATAGGAGCGCAACTGGGATTTATAGATGAAGATATGAAAGGGGCAGTTCATCGGTTTTAGGTAATAGGGGTCGCCCTCAATCTCCATGGGGGCATACATGCCTTCTTTGTAGAAGGAGAGGTGGCCGCTGGTCTGCCAGAGGTTCGCTCGGCCGATGTGAGGGCCATAAACGAGTTGATAGCCGCGGCGGTGGTGTTCCTTTTTCCAGAAATCCTCAATCACCTGGCGAATTATCGCTCCTTTGGGATGCCAGAGAATCAGCCCCGGGCCGATGAGTTCGTGGGTGCTGAAGAGGTCAAGTTCCCGGCCCAGGCGGCGGTGGTCGCGTTTTTGCGCCTCCTCCAGGCGTTTCAGGTAATCCTCCAACGCGGCCTGAGTCGGAAAGGCCGTGCCATAAATGCGCTGGAGCATGGGATTGCGCTCATCTCCCCTCCAGTAGGCCCCGGCGACGCTGAGCAGTTTGAAGGCCCCGAGGCGGCCGGTGGAGGGAAGATGCGGCCCCCGGCAGAGGTCAACGAACTCTCCCTGGCGATATACTGAGACCTTGTCATCGGCGGCTAGGCCTTCGGCCGCCGTGGCGGTCGCCGAAGGCGACCTAGCCACTATTTCCGCGAGAAGTTCAACCTTGTAGTTCTCCCCCAAGGATTCAAAGAGGCCGACGGCCTCCTGGCGGGTAATCTCCTCTCTGCGGACGGGCAAATCCTCGGCGATGATTTTCTTCATCTCCGCTTCTATGGCGGCCAAATCCTCCGGGGTGAAGGGAGGGTTGTCAAAATCATAATAGAAGCCTTCCTCAATCGCCGGGCCGATGGCGAGTTTCGCCTTCGGAAAAAGCCTTTTCACCGCCTGGGCCATGACATGGGAGGCAGAATGGCGATAGACCTCCTGGCCGGCTTCATCGGCGAAAGTGAGGATTTCCAACTTGTCTGAAGACGGGAGGGGCGCGGTCAAATCCAGCAGTTGCCCCTCCGCCCGCGCCGCCACCGCTTTCCCGGCGATATCGGGATGATGCCTGGCGAGGAAATCAAGGATTGATCCAGCCACACGCTGCTCCGGTGGTATGTAAAGGAATTTGCCCATCAACAAGACCGGGCTGTTGGGGGCGGGGTTCCCTTCGGCTTTGCTCAGGGCAAGTGTGAACCCCGCCAAGGGCTTCTGGCGGCCTTCACGAAGGCCGCCCCCACCAAGTCCTCTGCGCCCTCAGCGTCCTCTGCGGTGAGAGATTTTGATGGTGGGCGGTAGTGGAGTTGAACCACTGACCTCTTCGGTGTCAACGAAGCGTTCTACCGCTGAACTAACCGCCCACCTCGCAGAGACTCGTGAGCCTCCGGCTCATTATAGCAGAGAGGCAGATTCTGGCAAATCCTCAGTGGGCCGATAAGTGAGCGATAATGACGCGCTCTTTGCCGGAGAGGTCGGGCAGAATCTGAATCCGCGTGAATCCACGGCTGCATAGAAGTTCTTTGACCGCCGCGGCCTGTTCGGGGCTGATCTCCAGGGCGAGGAAGCCGTTTTTCTGCAGCCAGCATGGCGATTGAGCAATCAACCGCCGGATTATTGTCAATCCATCGGGGCCGCCGTCTATCGCTTCTCGCGGTTCCCAATCCTTCACCTCTGGAGGCAGAAAGGGAATCTGGGCGGTGGGAATATAGGGCAAATTGGCGACGATGAAATCAAGGCAGCCATGCGGCGGGGGCCGGCACCCCCGCCCTACAGTCTCAAGAGGTTCCAGCAAATCTCCGTGAAGGAGCGTAATCCTGTCGGTCAGATTGTGGTGGGAAACATTGCGTCGCGCTACTCTCAGCGCCGCCTCGGAGCAATCCGTGGCAAAGATGCGCACCCCGGGATTGTGATGGGCAATGGCAATGGAAATCGCGCCGCAGCCGCAGCCGGCCTCCGCGCCCTTTGCGTCTCTCCGGTAAAGAAAGCCAAGACAGGCCTCCACCAGGGTCTCGGTCTCTGGCCTGGGAATCAGGACCGCGGGAGAGACCTCCAGTTTGAGGCCGAAGAACTCCCATTCGCTGAGGATATAGGGAAGCGGCTCCCGCCGGCAGCGGCGTTCCAGGAGTTCGCGCAGGCGCGCCTGCTCCTCCTCCGAGAGGCAACGCGCCGCGTTCATCCACAGGCGGCTGCGATCAACGCCGAGGAGGTGCGCGGCAAGCAATTCCGCATCCAGGGCGGGGGTGTCGCAGCCGGCCTCTGCCAATGCTACTCGCGCCCAATGCAGAAAATCGCTCAGTTTCATTGTTTTACCGCAGAGGCGCAAGAGAAGCCAATAGGCACTAGCCACTAGTGGCTTTCGGCTAATGGCTATTGCCTACTTGGCTATTGGCTATTGCCTACTCCGTGCGGTGAAGGTTTTGTTAGGTGTTCTCAGGCCCCGCTTTCATCGGCCACCTGACGGAGGAGAAGTTCCCGCTCCTGTTGGCGAAGGGCGTCAACAATGGGAGAGATTTCTCCCTCCATGATATTGGCAATGCCGTGCCAGTTGCGGCGGAGGCGATGGTCGGTAACGCGGTCCTGGAGGAAATTGTAGGTGCGTATTTTCTCGCCGCGCTCTCCGCTTCCCACCATCTGGCGGCGGCGGGCGTCAATCTCCTCCCGCGCCTGAAGGCGGGCCTGTTCCAGCAGGCGGGCGCGAAGGATGCGCATCGCCTGGGCCTTATTTTGTCCCTGGGAGCGCTGGCTTTGGCTGACAACCACGAGGCCGCTGGGCCGGTGGGTGATACGCACCGCGGTCTCGTTCTTCTGCATATGCTGGCCGCCAGGCCCGGAGGCGCGGAAGGTCTCTATTTGCAAGTCCGCGGGGCTTATCTCCACCTCCACCTCCTCCGCCTCCGGGAAGACCGCGACCGTAGCCGTGGAGGTGTGAATGCGGCCGCTCACCTCGGTCTGCGGCACTCGCTGCACACGATGCACCCCGCTCTCGTGTTTGAAATGGGAATAGGCGCCCCTCCCCTGGACGGAAACGATCACCTCCTTGTAGCCTCCCAGTTCAGCCGCGGTGGCGCTTATCATTTCCACTTTCCAGCCCTGGGATTCAGTGTAGCGGGCATACATCCGCAGCAGGTCTCCGGCGAAAAGCGCCGCCTCATTCCCTCCCGCTCCGGCGCGAATCTCTAGGATGACATCTTTCTCATCATTCTCGTCCCGGGGCAATAGGGCGAGGGTCAGTTCCCCCTCCACTTCTGCTCTCTTCTCCTGAAGAAGGGCCAACTCCTGAGCGAGTTCTTCATCGCTTTCCTCCTTCAGCAAAAGTTGCGCCTCTTCTATATCCTGGCGCAGTCGTTTCCACTGCCGATAGAGAAAAACCGGTCTTTCCAGCCGCGCCCTCAACCGGGAGAGCCGGCGCAGTTCCTGCACATTCCCTGCCACCTCCGGATGAGCAACCCGCTCCCCCAGTTCCTCGTAGCGCTTTTCCAGTTCAGCCCATTTCTCTTCCATGATGCCAACGCCTCATTGTAAGGGCTCTCCCGCGCAGCGACCCACTGCCTCGGAAACCACTCCCTCCGGCCTGGCTGCGGCCTTCAACTCCCCGGCTTCCGCTTTCAGCACCGCCGCAAGAGCAGCCACGGCCACTTCTATCTGGTCCTCGTCGGGAGGCCTCGTGGTCAGCCGCTGAAGCCACAGCCCCGGCGCCGTCACTGCGGCGGTCAACCAGGAGGCCTTCGGAGAGGCGGCGAGTTTCATGATTTCATAAGAAATACCCGCAATCGGCACAATCAGCAGCAGACGCAGCGGCACCCGCACATACCAGGCGGGCCATCCCGCCAGGAAGTGCACCAGGATGGCGATGAAGAGAACCAGCATGATGAAAGAAGAGCCACAGCGGACATGGAGGGTGGCGAAGCCTTTCGCCTCCTCCGAGGAGACTTCCCGGCCCGCTTCAAAAGCATTGATGACCATGTGTTCAGCCCCGTGATACTGAAAAAGGCGGCGGACATTTCCCCAGCGGGAGATGACTGCCACATAGGCCAGGAAGATGAGGATTCTCAACAGCCCCTCCAGGAAGTTCATAGTGAGGGAATGCTTGGAGAGCGGCTGCTTGTCCTGAGCGAAGCCGAAGGAAAGGGCCACACTGGGCAAGATAACAAAAAGTCCGACTCCGAGGGCGAGCGCGCCCAGGAAGGTTAGAAAATAGTAAAAACGGGAGGGAGGGCGCACCCCCTCTGCCTCCAGGGCAACATTGGCGGAATGAATCAGGGCGCGAAAGCCGATTCTCAGCGCGTCAATCAGAGCCGGGGTGCCGCGGATGAAAGGCACAGCAAGCCAGCGATACGCCTGCACCAGCGAGGAGGCGGGCTCGGTGTGGACAACGATTCGGCCATCGGGTCGGCGAATTGCGGAGGCCACTGTGGTCTTGCCGCGAATCATCACCCCTTCAATGATTGCCTGGCCGCCATAGTGGAATTCCCCGGCCAAGACCCGCTCCTTCGGCTGCGCTGGGGGCAAGCCTCTTCGCCATCTTCAGGCTCTGGCTTTGAGAGATGGGGCGCGCGGAGGCCTGCCTCGCCGGTCTTCTCTTTGCAGGGCTACTGCTGGCCGCTTTCTTTCCTCTTTGCTCCCGTCCGATAGCGCGCGTAACGCTGGACGAATCTTTCCACGCGGCCCTCGGTGTCCACGATCTTTTGCTGACCGGTGTAGAAAGGATGACAGTGAGAACAGATTTCCACCCGTATCTCCGGCCTGGCCGCCCGGGTTACAAAACTGTTTCCGCAAGCACAACTCACCCGACAGACCACATAGGCAGGATGAATCCCCTCTTTCATTGCCCTTTTTCTCCCGGCTCTAATCATAGTTGGGGCGGAAAAGGATGTCAATTCCTTCCGCATCATGTATCACGGCAGGAGCAACTCCAAAGAAGCGCCGCGACCCCGGTGCATGCCCCGGGGTCGCGCGACTCTACCTGATGGGTACTTATTTCTTAGTTGGGGCGAACCTTAGCGGCCTGAAGGCCCCTTGGCCCCCGCGTCACTTCCAGTTCAACTTCCTGGCCCTCCCGCAGGGAGCGGAAGCCAGCCACGTCGATCGCAGAGTGATGGACGAAGACGTCCCCCTCCGCGGTCTCAATGAAGCCATAGCCTTTGGAATCGTTGAACCACTTGACTTTGCCAGTCGTCATGCGCGGCTCTCCTTTCCGAAAGTGCAAGCCGGGGGCTCAAATCCGCAGGAGGTCCGCACATGCACTGACCACGAGGGTAAAGCCTGAAGCTCTGCTACTTTCTGCATTCGTGGCTTTTGCCACTATGCGGATTGTGCCATATCTTATACTCAAAGTCAAGGCTTAGTTGTGCGCCTGCCGTTTGGTGCCACAGCATGGTTGCAGGAGGTGGGCGCAATCCTGCCGGTTGCTTTGGCAAGGAGAGAGTAGATTCTGGTCATTGTGGCATTGTAGAGGAGTTCCTGCGGCTGCGCGGTGGGATCCGACCAGGTGAACTTGCCGTATCCCTCCTTTTCGCGGGCAGCGGAATGTATTATCACTGCCTGGCGCTGCGCCCTGGCAAGAGCCGTGCGGTCTCCGACCAGCCAATAGAGGTCTATCCAGGCCTCCACCAGGGTAGAGGAGAACCAGAGGTTATCAGGCAGGCCCCGCTGTGGGTCCCACCAGGCTCTCTCGCAGGCCGCTATCAGCCGCCTGGCGCGGCTCAGGTGGCCCCGCTCCGGGTGCAGGCGATGAAGCGCAAGCCAAGCGCGCGCCACGACTGCCGAGTTGTAGATGTATTTCGTCTTGTCAACACTGCCGTCAAGAAAGGCCTTGTCCCAGTAAAGCCCATCTTGTGGGTCTCGCAGCCTCTGGTGAAGCCAGCACAATGCTCTGCACGCCAAAGCCTCGGCCTGCTCGTCGCTGGTCAGCAGGCGATAGCGCAGAAGGAACAGCACCGCCCCGGCCGTGGCCGAGGTCGCCTTCAGGCCCGCCTGTTCGCCTCGGCGAATCTGCCTTTGGCATGACCATCGGTCGGGCAGGTTACGGTGCTTGCTAGCGTGCCAGTAAAAGCCTCCCCCCAGTTGCTCATCCTGCCCCCTGGCGATGAGGAAATCCTTTACCCGGGAGGCGTATTCCAGATACCACTTCTCCTGGGTTGCCTCGTAGGCATCCAGCAGGGCAATGCCCATCCAGGCATTGTCATCAATGTATTTGTCCTCCAGGCCTGCTGCGAAGGCCTCAAAGCCACCCAGGGGAGTGCCTGCATCCCATTTTTGCCTGACCAGGGCCTGGGCGTAGGCGCGCATCAATTCCCGGGCTTCGCCATTCAGGCAAGTAAAGGAAGCAAGGGCCTGTAACTGGATTGCCGCTGACCAGGCAAAGGCGGGGGCCGCTTCTGATTTTCGCTCTTCTGCTTTCTCCAGGTAGAGTTGGCGCGATGAGTCGTAAAAGGCCTTCTGCACATAAGCGTGTTGCTGCCTTGCCCAGAGGCGAAAGGGCTGCTGAGCATCGGGTTTTCCCGGCAGCGGCGCAGGGTCGGGAACCCGGTAATCGGCAGGCCACTCGGGGCTGACGATGGGAGCCTTGCGTTGGAAGTTTGCGTCAGCCCTGCCGTTGGAATTGCCGGCCGGCGCGCTGGCAAACACCAAGACAAGCGCCATCGCCAGCAACGGAAAAAGGCCGCGGAACCCAGATTGATTCTTCGCGCGCATCAGATGCTTCAAGACATCAACTGGCCGCCGGTTATATTTATCGCCTGGCCGGTCATATAGGAGGATTCTTCAGAGGCGAGGAAAACCGCCACTTGGGCGACCTCTTCAACCGTCGCCGTTCGCGCAAGGGGAATCCTTCCCTCCAGATAGGATTTCACTTCTTCTCGCCGAAGACCGCGCTTGGCCGCATAATCCGCCGCCTGCTGTTCCCACATCTCCGTCCACACCACCCCCGGACAGAGGGCGTTGATGCGTATGCCCACAGGCGCGAAATCCAGCGCGATTGACTGGGTGAGGCCGATTACCCCGAATTTGGAGGCACAGTAGGCGGCAAACCAGGAATTGCCCTGTTTGCCGGACTGGCTGGAGAGGTTGATGATAACCCCGCTTTTCTGCTTTTCCATGATGCGAAGGGCCTCCCGACAGCAGAGGAAAGTCCCCCGCAGGTTCACCGCCATGATTCTATCCCACAACTCTACGCTGGTCTGAAGAAATGGGATTATCTTTGAGATGCCGGCACAGTTCACCAGGATGTCCAGGCCCCCGAGAGCATTGACAGCCTCCTGCACCATCCTCTCTACGCTCGTCTCTTCCGCCACATCCACCGCGAAGGGGAAAGCCTCTCCTCCTTCCTGACGGACGAGGGTGGCGGTTTTCTCCGCTGCCTCAAGGTTCAAGTCGGCCACCGCCAGGGCCGCCCCCTCGCGGCTGAACTGAACAGCGATGCCGCGGCCGATGCCGCTCCCCGCGCCAGTGATTATCGCCTTTTTTCCCTCAAGCCGGCCGCTCATTTTTCCACTCCTCGGTTCTGCTCCCTTCGGCTTTGTTTACAGTGAACGGAGCTGAACTGCTCCGGGCAAGCCTCTCTGGCCGGGGTAAGTTCTGCAATGCAGGAGCCCATGGAAATTACATCAAACACGAAGCGACAATTCTGCCCACAGCAATCTTTTACCTTTCAGTTGCGATTCCTATGAGGCCTAGAACTTATTTCAAAAGTCAAGTCTAGCCGCGAATTTGCGCGGATGAAAACAGATATTTTCATAAATAGCAAAAATCCGCGTTTATCTGCGGCAAAAAATCCCTGCAACCTCGGGGTCATATTGCCGCGAGTCCACTTCTAAAATGACTGTGCACTGTTGCGAAGGTGTGCCATTCTTTAGTTCCCTCCCCGACGGGGGAGGGTGGGGGTGAATCCCCCCACCTTTTTCCTCCCCCATAAGGGGGGAGGAAAGTTGGAAGTGACTCCACAGTTGGAGGGCCGGAGAAGGTTTTCAACAGAGCAAAATGACTTCTAGAGTCTGCCCGTGAAACCAGTCACATGCACGGTGGATTCCACATGCGCAGAATTGATTTTCTGGCTGTAAAGCAGAGGCTGCCCCGTCCAGAATAATACATCCGTTTGCCTTGACAGGAGAGAGAGAGAGAATACCAACATAGAGTTGAGTTGTTCCAGGTCCGAAGGCTTTTTGGGGGGAGAAAAATGGACCGCTTGGAACGCCGCATATATGGCTCAGCCGCGCTTTTTCTCTTCGCGTTGGGCCTGTGCGCGGTAGGCTGTTTTGCCTCCCCGGCGTTGAGCGTGGCTAGGCCCGCTTCGCGGGCCGCCACGGCGGCCGAAGGCCTAGCCGCCGGAGAACCTTCTTCGCGAATCCCCTCCAGTGCCGACGCGGCGAATCTGCTGGCCCAGGCACATTTCATGGAAGCCGCCGCAGAAGTGGAAGACTGCATGGAGGTGCTTGAGGAGATCATCGCCAGATACCCCAATACCTCGGAAGCAGTGCACGCGCAGGCCGACCTGGCGGGCTGGCACTATTCCTTCCGCAAGAACCGGCCAGAAGGCAAACGCTTGCATGAGGCCCTGCTGAAGCAATACCCGGAGCCAATCGGTCGCCCGGAGGTTCTGGTCTGCCAGGCCTGGGATGCCCTGGCCGCCCGCGAATATGACCGCAGCGCCGAATTGGCCTCCCGTGTCATTGCCCGCTTTCCAAACCATGCAATGGCCCTTGAAGCGCGGTTAGTCAAAGGGCTGGCTCTCTACTTCAAGAAGGAAAATGCGCAGGCGATTTCTCTGCTGGAAGGGGTCCTCCATGAGACCAAAGACCCTCGCCTCTGGGGCGCAGCCTTTGATGGATTCGTGAATGCCTACCGGGATATGCTGCACACCTCCGCGGTCCTGGTGGAAGCCTGCAACCGGATTCTCCGCGAATGCCGTCTGGACCCGGCTTCCGAGATGCGCGTGCATAACCGGCTTCTGGAGCACTATCAGGAAAAGCAAAATGTTGATAAGTCCACAGAGATACTTGCCAGGTTCGGATTGCTATTGGCGCTCCCTGAGTTTCAATGGGGGCGCATAGAAAGCGGTATGCGGAGGGCGAAGGACCTTGAGCGGCTATTGGCGGAGCGGCCTACTTCGTCAGAGGCGCGGCTTCTCCAACAGGCCTCATATCAGCGCGTGATCGGCTACTATCAGCAGGTTGTCCAATCTCGCCCGCACTCTCCAGAGGCTGTGCAGGCCCAGTATCTGTCCGGTTGTGTTCACTTGTTGTGTGGTCAATATCGCGCTGCGAGCGAGGCCTACCGCAAGGTGGTGCAGCGCTATCCGACAAGCGCCCAGGCTGGCTGGGCGCTGCTCGCCATCAGTTATGCCTTCCAGGCGGAAGGGAAGAGCGAGGAGGGCAAAGAGTTTTATCGCTCCTTGCTTGCTGGAGAAACGGGGCTCAATTTGCGGGGTCTCAGATTTGCTCTCACCGGCTTTGCGCGCCATGTTGTCAGAGAGCAAGGTTACGGGGCGGCCTATGCTGCCCTCCAGGAGGTGGCGCAGTCGGCCGGTGCCGGAAAGGAAGCGTCGCTCGCGGCGATTTATGTCCTAGGGCTTCTCTACAAAGACCAGGACCTGCCAGAACTGGCCGTGACAACCTGGGAAGATCTCCTGCGCAAGTATCCCTCTGCGCGCATCGCCCGCGAAACGCTTGCTGCGCTCAGTTCTGTCCGCTATGAACTGGGCTTTGCCGCCTACTCCAAGGGCGATTTCGCCGCCGCTGTCCGCCACCTGGCTCCCATGGTGGAATCTCCTGGGATTTACCAGCGCCAACTGCAACACCAACCCAAAACTCCAAAACATTGCCACATGTTTCTACAATGCGCACCCCGAAGCGCCGGATCTTGAATACAATGACATCAGCCTGGTGAAGGGAGGGCTTTTTGACATAAACGGCAACTGGGCCTCTCCTCACGACACGCATCGGGTAGGCAAAAACTGCGACTGCAGCAATTGTGATGAACTGACTGCTGCCCAACGAGACTCGCTCGACACCTGCATCACGGAGGCCGGAGGAACATGGGCACACCACAACTGCAACCACTGGCACTTGTCGTTCTGCCCAGGCATACCGCCGTGAGCGAGAGCAGACTGAATAAAACATCCGAAACAAAGGAGGCGCAAGGATGCGATACATAGCAATAGGGACCCTATCGGTCTTACTGGCCGTGGCGAGCATGGTGGTGGCAATGGCGGTTGAACTGCCGCCGCCAGGGGAGGTGCTGGTGCCTCTGCTGGACACTTCTCTGCCCGAATGGCAGAGGATGGAGGCGGCGGGGGATATCCAGTTCGATCCCGAGACGGGCGACTACCGTATCTACTGGACCTCTGCCGACGGGACTCGCAAGTTCTGGGTCTTTGAGCCAGCAAGTAAGGTGAGAGCCAAGGTTGAGGCAGAAGTATCGCGGGATGCCTCAGGCGCGTATATTTACCGCTACACGGTCCACAACCTGGACTCCAGTCCACAAAACCTTAAGTGGTTCCAGGTCCGATATGACGACACCGAGATCTATGATGCTGTCAAGCCCGGTGAGTTGTGGCGATTCTCTCCACATGTTAGCATGCTGGACGCGCCCGAGCCAGTTGCAACTTGGGCTGCTCGCCTCTGGCCGGACGCAACTGACGCGGATGTGCCTGGAATCCCTCCGGGCCAGACTGCATCTGGCTTTGGCTTTACCTCCCGGCAGCCACCCGGCATCGTCATCTGCTATGCCCGGGGGTATGTGCGCGGAGTGGTAATCATGGATCCAAACCCGGAAGCGGCGGGGGACCCCCGCCCCAATATGATGGGCGACTGTGCTATAGGAACGACTATCGGCCCCGTGCCGCAGACAAGTGCTTTGTCGTCGGCTGATGGACATAGCAACCTCACACTCGCGCAGCCCCGCAATGTCCCCCAGGCCCGCCTGTCACAAACCACGCCGCGCGGCTGTTGTGGCGGCGATGCCGCGGCGCAGGCAAGTGCGCTGGTTGCTTCGGCCGATAATGCGGTTCATCAGGAGGCGAACCTGGTCGGCTGGGTGGGGCTGCGCGAGGCGTTCGCAGGCGCAGGCTCGCAAATCTATTGGCAGCCGCGGGCAGGCCTGGCGACAGTGGTCAATGGCAGTTTGCGTGCTAGGGTATGGGTTGGACGCGAGACAGCATTCGTGAATGGCCGGGCGATTCGGCTGGCTGCTCCGCCCAGGTTAGTCAACGGTCGGGTAGAGGTGCCGCTGTCTTTCCTCGTGGAAGCAGAGAAGATAGCCAGAGGCACGGGCCAGCCTCTGAGTCTGGGTTTGATTGGGCGAATTGAGCCCAGTTGTCAGAAGTGTCACAAGGCCCCTGGCTCCGCTGAGGCCAAGGTTGCAAAGGCGAACTGAAGCCCTTCGGCTTTCCTCAGGACAGGTCCGCCAGAGGTGGGCAAACCTCTATCAGGACTTTCAGCGATTCGCCCCTCTTCATCATCTCAATTCCCTCCACCACCCGCTCCAGGGGGAGGCGATGAGTGATAATAAGTTCACTGCGGATGCGGCCCGAGGCGAGCAGGGCAAGCGCTTCGGCAACATGCCTGGGAGTTGAATCCGAGGCCCCCACTACCTTTATCTGGCGGTAGTGTATCCAGCGGCTGTCAAGGGTGACATGGGGGGTATCTTTTGGCACACCAGCGAACAGGCTCAGCCGGCCGTTCATTCCCACCAGGGGCAGCGCCTTTTCCTGCGCCTCGGGGCTTGGGGCAGTTACGATAACTACATCTGCTCCCCGCCCTTCCGTGAGATTCATTATCCCGGCTTCGGCCTCCTCCGGGGAAAAGACGACATCCGCGAACTGGCGCGCCAGTTCGCGCCGGTGGACAGAACGCTGCACGGCCGCGGTTCTGGTCGCGCCCTTTGCCCGCGCTGCCTCAAGATGGAGCAGGCCCATGGGCCCCGCTCCGACAACCACAACTGTGTCTCCCTTTCCCACCTCGGCCAGATTCTGGGCATTTATTACACAGGAGAGCGGTTCGGCGAGACATCCTGCCTCCGCGCTCAGCCCCGCTGGCAAGGGCAACACATTTCCCCCCAGCACGGCGCGGGCGGGAATCGCCAGCCTCTCCGCCAGGGCGCCGGGAAAATCCGTGCCAATGCACATCCTCTGCTCGCAGAGATTGCTGTAACCCTTTTTGCACAGATAACACTCATTGCAGCCGATGGTGGTGGCCATGGTGACCCGGTCGCCAACGGCGAGCCCGCTTGCTTGCTCGTCTCTCTCCAGCACCCTTCCCACGAATTCATGCCCCAGAATGATGCCCGGCCTGATGCGGGGATTTTCAATATAGTAGGCCTTCATATCTGTGCCGCAGAGCAAGCAGCACTCCACCTCCACCACCAGCCCCCCCGATGGCAGAGAGGGCGCAGTCACGTCTTCTATGGCGATTTTGCCCGGTCCCCTGTAGATGGCAGCCTTCACTTGTCCCTCAACCTCCTATAGCCAAAACCGCGAAAGTATTTCTTCGCTGCCTCCACTACCACCGGCAGCCAAACCTGGTCTCTGCGGTGGGTGTGGGTGAAATGATCCAGCGAGGGCCTGCGGCCGGCCTGCTTTTGGCGGAAGGCGCGAGTAATTATCCCTTCGGCCTCCAGTCGGGCGATTTCGCCCTCCGGCAGAATCCAGCCCAGGTCTTCCAGGGTGGAGCGCGCCAGTGCCTGGCCGGATTCTCTTTCCAGGGCCGTCCACACATTCACTTTTACGAAGCCGTCCTCCTTGAGCACTTCCAGTTCCTCGTCAGAAAGGCTGGAGGTGCCGTGCAGGCAGAGAATGGGGCCCACCCGGCTGGCTATCTGCCGCGCCCGCTCTCCATCATATCTGACCCTCCCCGCCAGCGCGGCGCGATGCTCGGTGCCCACATTCACCACGATCAGGGCGACGCCGGTCTCTTTCACGAATCTTTCCGCCTCTTCTGGCGCGGTGAGGTCGCTTTCCGCCCATGCTTCTTCAAAGGCGGGAATCTCATCCACGGCTCCTTCCACGAGGAATTCTTCTCCCCGCTGGCGGACGAAATCCGCCACCCGCCGTCGATTCTCCGCCAGCGGCAAGGCAGAGCAATCATACATGATGCTTCCCACCCAGCCGGCACATGCTTCAATCACCTCCTTATCCCCCTCCGGCTGGGCGTGGTCAAGATGAACCAGGACCCGCAGGTGTTCGTAAGGGCCCGGGGTGCGGCTGAGTCTGAGGATATCCTCCTTCAGGGCAAGCAGCCCCTCCATCATGTCCCGGCGGGAAGTGTAGTGCAGCAGATTACTGCGGCCCGGATAGGCGGCAGTAAAGCCGATCACCAGCGGGGGATTGCGAAGGCCGAATTCCTCTCCAATTTCGGCCGCGGCGCGGAAAAGCGCCTCCGTGGTATCGCGGTTTTCAGTGCCAAAGGCGGGAAGGGCCACTCCCCTATCTGCCGCCTCAGCGAAGAGGGCCTGCGCCTCTTTGGCACTCAGAATCAACCCCATTGCCTGCCTCCCGTGAAGGAAGTGCCATCCTCTGCCCCGGGCGTCCGGCCGGCGAGGATGTTATACTCTTCTCCCTGCTGCCTGGGGCCGCCTTCTTTCCTGGGAAAAGAGGCAAACCCTGCTTGGGCGCAGAAAAAAGGAAAGCCATCTTGTCCAAGAGGATGGGGAGATGAGATACGGGGTGATTTCCGATATCCATGGCAACCTGGAGGCTCTGGAAACGGTGCTGGGCCGGCTCCGTGAGGCGGAGGGCTTTATCTGCTTGGGAGACCTGGTTGGCTATGGGCCCAATCCCAATGAGTGTGTGGAGATAGTGCGGCGGCTGCCGAAACTGCTCTGCATTGCCGGCAATCACGACCTTGCCGCGGTCGGGAAATATGACCTCAACTGGTTCAATCCCTATGCCCGGGAAGCGATTGAGTGGACCGCGGAACAACTTTACCCCGAACACGCGGAATACCTCGCTTCTCTCCCCCTGCTTCAGGAGAAGCCTCCCTTCACCCTCGTTCACGGCGCTCTTCCTGAACCCATGGAATATGTCCTTTCTCCGGAGGAAGCGAGGCTGACCTTTCGGGAGATGACCACCCCGGCCTGTCTCATCGGGCATACCCATATCACGGAATACTATCGCCAGCCCCTGGGGACAGAAAGTGTGGAAGGATTCTCCCTCCGCTCCGGCGGAGAAGTGCGCCTGGAGGAGGGTTTTCGTTATCTCATCAACTGCGGAAGCGTGGGCCAGCCCCGGGACGGCAACCCCCAGGCCTGCTACGGCCTGTGGGATGATGAGGCCAAGACCATTACCTTGCACCGCATTCGCTATGGAGTGGTGGAAACCCAGCGCAAGATGGCGAACGCCTACCTGCCAAAATACCTCATCCAGCGGCTCGCCGCGGGGAGGTGAAGTCAGGCTATCTTGGAGCGAACGAATTCGCCTATCATTCTTGCTAAATCAAGCGCCTGGCGGGCGTCCCCTATAGTGTACTCCGGCTCTCCCAAGGGATATCTTGGCCCAACCGCGAACGGCGTCAGGACCTCAGCCGCCACATGGAGAGCGCGAAAGGCTGGATCAAGATTTGCGCACTCCTTCAGAAGCACCTCTAGGTCATGAGTGCGCGGGGGATGGATGCCGCGAGAAACAAGGTAGGCCTTCAGATATTTTTCGCCCGCCTGCTGGGCATGAAAACAGGCGTCGCTCGGCAACGGGTCATCGCCGCCCAAGGCCTTCTCGCCGGCCCGCAAGTCCAGGTCGGCGAGCCGACTCCAGATGGCAGCATCCTGGCTATTCTTTCTTTCGCTCATAGAGCAGCCGTCCAGTGCGGTGCACTTCGTAGGGCAGCCAGCCAACGCGATCTTTCAGTCTTTCCCATTCCTCGGGCGTGTATACGATGATGTCCATAGGCACTTCTAGGTGCGATAGCCGCGAACGAATGCCCCGGGCGCGCTCAAAATAACGCGCCGTGGTCTCTTGAATGATGACTAGGTCAACATCGCAGCCCGGCGCAGGCTTATCACTGGCCAGCGAGCCGAAAAGAATAATCTTCTCCGGCGAACGCAGCCGCACTATGGTCTGCGTTATCTCCGCCAGGATGCGCTCCCGTTCTTCTGCCGAGAGGGTGCTCAGGTCAGTCATGTTCATCTTCATCCAAGAGTATTTTGAACAATCTTGCTAATGTC
>Ga0315314_1002398_pt1 | contig 15533 bp, 12 predicted proteins | sample TDP9_MG_FD_203631 | JGI IMG/M metagenome (GOLD analysis project Ga0315314, IMG submission 203631) | Freshwater sediment microbial communities from Lake Towuti, South Sulawesi, Indonesia - TDP9 | ecosystem: Environmental > Aquatic > Freshwater > Lake > Sediment | place: Indonesia: South Sulawesi...
CTCCCAGAGTTCCGGGAGTACGAGCGGTTGAGCACCGTCACCATCAACGCCTACCTGGGCCCCGTGATGGCCGAGTACATCCGGAATCTGGAGCAAAAGCTCGCCGGACTCGGCATCTCCGTCGGTGCCTACATCACGCAGTCCAATGGGGGCATCATCTCGCTGGCGACAGCCCGCGACCACGCCGTTCGGACGGTGCTTTCGGGACCCAGCGCGGGCGTGGTGGGTGGCACCTACGTCGGAGGGCTGGCAGGCTTTCAGAACGTGATCACCTTCGACATGGGGGGAACCAGCACCGACGTCAGCCTGGTGGAAAAAGGTCACCTGAAGGTGTCGGGCGAGATGGAGGTCCAGGGATACCCCATCCGCGTGCCCATGGTGGAGGTCAATACCGTGGGCGCCGGCGGCGGAAGCGTGGCCTGGATCGACAGCGGAGGGCATCCGAAGGTCGGTCCGAGGAGCGCCGGCGCCGAGCCGGGGCCGGCCTGCTATGGACTGGGAAACGACGAGCCTACGGTCACCGACGCCAACGTCGTGCTCCGGACCCTCAATCCGGAATACCTGCTCGGCGGCCGGATGCGCATCCACGCCCGGGCAGCCAGGGCGGCCGTTCAGCACCTGGCCGATCGCCTCGGCATGACCGTGATGGAAGCGGCGCAGGGGATCATCTCGCTGGTCACCTCGAACATGGCGCGGGCCATCCGGGTCGTTTCGGTGCGAAAAGGTTATGACCCCCGGGACTTTACGCTGGTCGCATTCGGGGGGGCGGGCCCGCTGCATGCCGCCCGCCTGGCCCGCGAGCTGTCCATCCCGCGGGTGCTGGTGCCGGCCGCGCCGGGCATCCTGTGCGCCTTGGGCCTGCTGGTGACTAACATCCGATCCGACTACACTCTCACCCATATCCTGCCCGCCGATGACGCCGACCCGGCGGAGGTCAATGCCATCTTCGCAGCGCTCCAGGCTCAGGCCGATCAATGGCTGTCGCGCGAGAGGGTGGACACGCCGGACCGCATCTACCATCGGTCGGTGGATATGCGTTATCGGGGGCAGAACTATGAGTTGCAGGTCCCCATGGGAAGCGGGGAACTGACGCCCGGCGATCTCGCCGCCCTCGTAAGGAGCTTCCATCGCCTGCACGAACAGAATTACGGCTATGCTGCAGAAGAGGAACCGACGCAACTGGTCACCTTTCGGCTGGAGGCCCTGGGCCGCGTCCCGAGAGCTGCGCTCAGGAGCCATCCCCGGGACGGCGCCGACAGCCGGCACGCACTGAGCGGCGAGCGGAGCGTCTTCCTTCAGGAAACGAGGGGCGTGGTTGCGTGTCCAGTGTATCGGCGGGATGCGCTGCAGAACGGAAACGTCATTCGAGGACCCGCCATCGTGGAGCAGATGGACTCCACCACCCTGATCCTCCCCGAGCAGGTAGCGGGCGTCGATCCATACGGCAATCTCCTCATCTACGTCTTCGGTCGCGATGAAGCGCGCGGGGGGTAGGGGGTGGCATCATTCGTCCTTCGCCGCCTGGTCGTGGCCCTCCTCCTGATGCTGGGCGTGGCGTCCCTGGTCTTCCTGGTGATCCACCTGATTCCGGGCGACGTGGCAAGCATCATTGCGGGGGAGCGGGCTACACCCGACCAGGTGGCCAACGTCCGTCGGGCCCTCGGGCTCGACCGCCCCCTCGCCATCCAGTACCTGGACTGGTTGTCCAAGGTGGTCCGCGCTGACCTGGGGAATTCCCTCGTGAGCGGCCGGCCGGTCATGGACGATCTGGTCCTCCAGCTCCCTCGGACCGTGGAATTGATGGTCAGCGCGCTCTGGATTGCCGTTCTCATCGGCATCCCGACCGGTATCCTGGCTGCCATCAGGCGCGGGAGGGCCACGGACCTGGTGGTCTCCAGCCTGGGCCTGCTGGGCCTCTCGGTGCCCGGCTTCGTGGTGGGGACCCTCATGGCCCTGGTCCTCGGCGTGTACCTGCGCTGGCTGCCCATCTCGGGCTACGTGCCCTTCGACGAGGATCCTGCGCACCACCTGAAGCTCCTGGTGATGCCCAGCCTGGCCCTCGGGCTGAGCATGGCAGGCGTGGTGATGCGCATGACCCGGTCCGCGATGCTGGAAGTCCTGGGGGAAGACTACGTCCGGACCGCGCGGGCCAAGGGGCTGGCCGAGCGGATCGTGTGGTATCGGCACGCGCTGCGAAACGCCGTGATCCCTGTGGTCAGCGTGGTCGGCGTTCAGGCGGGGACGCTCCTGGGCGGCACGGTAATCATCGAGTTCATCTTCAACTGGCCGGGACTGAGCAGCCTGCTCATCCGGGGGATCTTCCAGCGGGACGCGCCGCTGGTGCAGGGCGTGATCCTGCTCATCTCGGGAGCCTTCATCCTCATCAACCTGGTGGTGGACGTGGTCAATGGCCGCCTCGACCCGAGGATCCGCTATGGATAGCCTCGCCCGGATCGCAGAACCCGGGCAACGATCGGCGAAGACCCCAGAGTTGGGCGTGGCTCCCGGCGCAGCCGGGCGGCGCGGCCTTCTGGCCCGGGGGGCGACATTGGCGCTCCTGCGACGAGCCATTGCAAGCCGGCGTGTGCAGGTGAGCGGGAGCCTTCTGGCGGTCCTGGCGGCGATCGCGATCCTGGCACCGGCGCTGTCGCCGTATGATCCGCTGCACATGAACCCACCGGCCAGGATGCGGGCGCCGGGGCCCGGCTATCTCCTCGGCACCGACGAGTACGGGCGCGACGTACTCAGCCGGATCGTTTGGGGAGCGCGCATCTCCCTCGGCGTCGGGGCGGCCGCCGTGGCCCTGGCGGCCGCCGGGGGAGTCTCCCTCGGACTCCTGGCCGGCTACTTCGGGGGACTCGTGGATTCCCTGATCATGCGCCTGATGGACGTCATCCTCTGTTTCCCGCCCATCCTGCTGGGGATCGCCGTGGTGGGTTTCGCCGGGCGTAGCCTCGTCAACCTGATCCTCGTTCTCGGGCTGCTCTTCATCCCTCGCTTTGCCCGGGTGATCTACGGAAGCGTGCAGTCCGTGAAGCAAAACCAGTACGTCGAGGCTGCGCGAGCCGTCGGTGGGGGCCATGTCTACATCATGCGCAGGGAGATTCTCCCCAACATCTTCGCGATCATCCTCATCCAGATCACCCTGAACTTCGGCTTCGTGATTCTCCTGGAAGCCGGCCTGTCATTTCTGGGGCTGGGGACCGTCCCGCCGACGCCGAGCTGGGGAACCATGATCGCCTCGGCCAGGGACTACATGGAGATCGCTCCCTTCCTCGTTCTCTGGCCCTCCCTGGCCGTCGCGTTGACGGTCCTGGCCTTTAACTTGCTGGGAGACGGGCTGCGGGATGCCCTGGACCCCAAGCTTCGAGAGGGGTAGTCCCGGCTGAACGGTGGAAGCCCTCGCCGAGGAGCTTCGATGAGAGGAGCCCCATGACGGTTTCGACCAGGGCGGTCGATCCCATCACCGTGGAAGTCATCGGGAACGCCTTCTCCTCCCTCGTGGAGGAGATGGGGATGGCGCTCATCCGGGCGGCCTACTCCACCAACATCAAGGAGCGCCGCGATTGCTCCACCGCCCTCTTCGACGCGCGCGGCCGGATGCTGGCCCAGGCCGAGCATATTCCGATCCACCTGGGTTCGCTTCTGGGCATCGTGGGGGAGATCGCCCGCCGCTACTCCTCCTCCCAGATCCGCCCGGGAGACATGTTCGTGGGCAACGACGCCTACAGCGGGGGTGGCACCCATCTGCCCGACATCGTCTTGGCCGCCCCGATCTTCTACCAGGATCAGATCGTGGCCTACGCCGCCAACCTGGCCCACCACGCCGACTTCGTTGATCGCGGCCATGCGCACATCTACCAGGAGGGCCTGCGCATCCCGGTGGTCAAGCTGTACGACGAGGGCAAGCTCCAGCAGGAGATCCTGGAGATCATCCTCCTGAACTGCCAGGTGCCCAAGGAGCGGGTGGGAGATCTGCGCGCGCAGTACGCCGCCAACCGGTTGGGCATCGCCCGTTTTCAGGGCCTGTGCGACAAGTACGGCCTGGCGACGGTGTTGGACGCGGCGGAGGAATTGCTGGATTACGGCGAGCGGATGACTCGGGCGGGCATCGCAAAGATTCCCGACGGCGTCTACCGGTTCGTGGACTCCTTCGACAGCGAGCAACTGGAACAGGCGCTGAGGCTTCAGGTGGAGATCACCGTCCGCGGCGACGAAATGCACCTGGATTTCGCCGGCAATCCGCCCCAGGTGCGTGCTCCGCTGAACATGGTCTGGACGGCCCTGCTGGCCACGGTCTACTACGCAGTGAAGACGGTGGTGGACCCCACCATCCTCCCCAACGCCGGCATGTACCGGCCCATCAAGGTTTCAGCCCCCCTGGGGAGCATCGTAAATTGCGCCTCCCCTGCGGCCATGGACATGCGGACGCAGATGTGTCAGCGGGTGGTGGATCTCATCCATGGCGCCCTGGCCCCCGTGGTGCCCGACCGGATCATTGCCGCCTGCAATGGCGCCAACACGAGCCTGCACCTTTCCGGCGTGGACCCGCGCACGGGGGGCTATTTCGTCTACATCGAGACCATCGGCGGCGGCTTCGGCGGGCGCGCCACCAAAGACGGGCTGGACGGAGTGCAGGTGCACATCACCAACACGTCTAACCTTCCTGTGGAGTGCCTGGAGAGCGAGTACCCGCTGAGGGTGGAGCGCTACGAACTGATCCCGGACTCGGGGGGTGCTGGCCGTTGGCGGGGCGGCATGGGCATTCACCGGCAGATTCGCGTCGTAGCACACGACGCGGTTTTCCGCGTGGCGGGCACCCGCCAGAAGACGGCTCCCTGGGGCCTCTTCGGAGGGAAGGCGGGCGCCAAAGGCTCCATGGTGATCTTCCGCGAGGCGGCAGACGGCAAGCCGCGTGGCCTGAAAGAGCTGGGGCCCGGCGATGTCCTTTCGATCCTGACCCCGGGAGCCGGAGGATATGGCGACCCTCGAGAGCGAGAGAGGGAGTTGGTCGGCCGCGATTTGCGAGAGGGAAGGATCTCTCTCGAAAAGGCGGTGTCTGAGTACGGCTTCATTCCGAATCCGTGACTCCTTCCCTCCCGCAGGTAAATTGGGGTCATAAATTGGGGTCAGACATTGTTAATTTTATATCGTGCGAAAGCAAATTACAAATGTCTGACCCCAAGCACCTCTTCCGATCTTGTTGAGACGAATCGAAGCCCTGACCGGCTCAAGGAACTCCGGATAGTCCGCGGTGCTGTGCGTATCCCAAAACTCCCAGAGTTCCTCGATGGTCCGGAAGTTCTCCGGGATGGGGTCCCGTTTCGGGTTTGCTCTACTTGCAGCGGAAGGCGGCGCGTTCTTTCTCATCCATGTCCCTCGCACTTGGATCGGATGGAATCCCGATGTGATCGCCGTGGCTCGCGTGATTCCCGCCGGGGCAGTGGTAATCTGGCATATCGGTTCCGAGACGGGAAGCCGGGCGTTCCGAGCGTCAGGATTCCACTTGACACCTTGCTTCCTCCTCGCGTAGCATCGCGCGGTCTTTTTGCTTTCGGCTGGTCACTGATCTTCTCTGGATTGGCCATGCGCGCCATCATCCTGGCTGCTGGCGTGGGCTGGCGGCTCAAGCCACAAACTGACACTACGCCGAAATGCCTGCTGGAGGTCGGAGGCAAATCACTCCTGCTACGCTACCTGGAGACCTTTGCGGCCGTGGGCGTGTCGGAGGTGGTCCTGGTGGTCGGGCACCTCAAGGAACTGGTCATGGCCGAGGCCGCCCGCGGCCCCGCCGAGGTCGAGGTCCGCTTCATCGTGAACGAGCAGTTCACCCGCGGCAATATCCTCTCCCTGTGGCATGCGCGAGAAGAATTCGACGATGACATCCTTATCATGGATGGCGACATCCTCTTTCCGCAGGAACTCGTGGCGCGCCTCATTGCCTCACCCCATGGAAACGCCATCGCCGTGGACGAGCGATTCACGGACACGGGGGAGGAGCAGAAGGTCGTGTGCGAGGACGGGTGGGTGGTCGAGGTGTCCAAGAAAGTGGGTGGCGATCCGCGGGTGCGCGGCGAGGCGGTCGGGATCCTGCGCCTGTCCGCCGACGCCGCCGAGGTGCTGCGGGGCATCCTGGAAGAGTTCATCGAGACAGGCAAGGATTCGTTGGAGTACGAGGATGCTTTCCGTGAGCTGGCCGCCGAGGTGCCGATCGGCGTTGTCGAGATCGCGGACCTGCCCTGGATCGAGATCGATTTCGAAGAAGACCTGGCGCGCGCCCGCCAGCAGATTCTGCCCGAGGTGGACCCGCTCGATCGCGGTCAGAGTCTCCCCTCTCCCTGATCGGCACTCCGGCACTCAGGCGCTCTGGCAATTGGGAAGGTCTCTGTCTCCGCCCGATTCTGCTCCGATCGAGGGCGGTCGGATTGTCGGCGTCGGTCCCGATGGCCCAAGTGCCGAATTGCCTGACTGCCCCTACGCGGGGAGGAGGTGCGGGTCTTCCGGCAGGGTCAGGGTGACCTGATCCCCTTCGCGGAACATGGCGGTGTGGCGGGGGTCGTACAGATCCACGGTGAGGCGGCTTTCACCCACCCCGACGGAGTAACGGATGAGGGCTCCGGTGTACATGGCGTTCTCGATCCTGCCCACCACCCGGTTCGGGCCGGTCCCGTCCTCAGGCGGTCCGAGGCGGATGGCCTCGGGGCGGAGCACCAGGCAGACCCGGTCTCCGGATGTCACCCCCTCCACCACGGACCGGATCAAGAGGGTTCCCAGCGGGGTCGCGACCGTGGCAACACCGCGGGTGCCGTCGGTCAGGATCCCTTCCAGGAAGTTGACCGCCCCCACGCTCCTGGCGATGAAGATCGTGGCGGGCCGCTCGTAGATCTCGCTGGGCGTGCCGGCCTGCAGGATCTGCCCCTGGTACATCACCATGATCCGGTCGGAAATGCTCATCGCCTCTTCCTGGTCATGGGTGACGAACACCACCGTCTGGTGCAGGTCCCGCTGCAGGCGCTTGATCTCCGCCCGCATCTGCACGCGGAGTTCGGCATCCAGGTTCGACAGCGGCTCGTCCAGGAGCAGCACCTTGGGCTGCAGGCTGAGGGCGCGGGCCAGGGCGACGCGTTGCTGCTGGCCGCCGGAGAGCCGCGCGGGGCGGCGGCGGTCGAAGTCCTGGAGCTGCACCAGGGCCAGGAGCTCCTCCACGCGTCGTGCGACCTCGGCCTTGGGCCGCTTGCGGATGGCCAGGGCATAGCCGATGTTCTCTGCCACCGTCATGTGGGGGAACAGGGCGTAGTTCTGGAAGACCATGGCCGTCGGCCGGTGGTTGGGGGGCAGGGCCGTGATGTCCTCGCCATCCAGGACGATCCGCCCGGCATCAGGCCGAAGGAACCCACCGATGAGGCGAAGCAGGGTGGTCTTGCCGCAGCCGCTGGGCCCCACGAAAGACACCAGCTCCCCCCGCCGGATGGTCGCGTTCACATCCTGGACGGCGACGACGCTCCCGTACCGCTTGGTGACTCTTTGCAGATCCAGCAGAGGCTGATCCAGCATCCGATCCCCCGGTGACGTGATCAGGTGCGGGCGGCCAGCATCGCCATGCTGGTGCGCTTGGTGAGGAGCGCCAGGCCCACGAGGCAGGCGGCGACCGTGGCGATCAGGATAACCGAGGTCGCGCACGCGATCCCCATATCCCCCTCCCGGGCCCGATTGAAGATGTACACCGAGGCCAGGAGGTTCCCCGGCGCCACCAGGAAGATGGCGGCGCTCAGGCTGATCATGGACTGCATGAACGTGAACAAGAACCCCGCGACAACGGCAGAGGACATGAGGGGGAGGATGATCCGCCGAAACGTCGTGAGGATCCCCGCCCCCAGGTCGGCCGAGGCCTCTTCGAGGCTAGCGTCGATCTGGTGGAGCTTGCTCACACCGGCCTCCAGCCCCACTGCCAGGAAGCGGGCGATCATGTTCAGGATGAGGATCGCCAGCGTCCCCGTGAGAAAGATGGGCGGCCGGTTGAACGCCAGAATGTATCCAATCCCCATGATCGTGCCGGGCAGCGCGAATCCTATGAGCGTGACGAACTCCAGGGCGCCGTGCAGCCGGATCTGGGCCCGCATGCATAGATATGCCAGGGCCACACCCAGGAAGGCCGCGGCCGCGCCCGCCGCCAGCGACACCTTCACGCTCGTCCAGATCGCCTCCAGGCCGACGTCCTTGGCGAGATGCTCCAGGGTGAACGTGTTGTCGATGCCCACCAGCTTGGTGAACGCCCCCAGGGTGATCACCAGGTAGCAGACCGTCACGACCACCACGTAGGCCAGACAGGGAATGGACAGGGCGCCGAGCAGCCAGGGGCTGATCCCTCGATCCTCTGCTGCCGCCGGCGCCCCGCCGACCGTGGTATAGGTCTTGCCCTTCAGCCAGTAATGCTGCGCCAGGAAGATGGCCACGCTGGGGAACAGCAGCACTACGGAGATCACGCTGGCCATCTCGGTATTCCATTCCCCGGTGATCATCAGGAAGGCGTCGGGGGCCAGAAAGGAGAGGCCACCCCCCAGAAGCACCGGATTGCTGAAGTCGGCGATGGACAGGCCGAAGGTCAGGAGGGCTGCCTTGAGCAGACCTGGTGTCGCCAGGGGAATGATCACGGTCTGAAGCAGCGTCAATTCCCCCGCCCCCAGGTCGCAGGCGCTGTCCTCCAGGTTCGGGTCGAGCGACTGCAGCACATTCTCGATCATCAGGAAAGCGACGGGGAGGAGCGAGAGGACCTGTGCCACGATGACCCCGAGCCATCCGTAGATGGGCAGCCGCACGTCCAGCAGTTGGGCGATGAAACCCCGGCGGCCGGCCACGATGATGAGGGCGAGCCCGAACACGTAGGGCGGCGCAATCAGGGGAGCAAGGCTCACGGCCCGCGCGGGAAGGCGGAGCGCCTGAGGCCCCCGCGTCACCAGGTATGCCAGGGCAAACCCCAGCGTCGTGACCACGAGGGTGACGGTGGCTCCCAGGATCAGGGTATTGTTGAGCGAGCGCAGGAAGTAGGGTTTCCCAAAGAAGGTCCGGAAGTGGTCGAGGGTGAGGCCTCCCCCCTTGGCGGCCACACTGCGAGCCAGGACCGCCGCGACGGGGTAGGCAATGAAGATGAGCAAGCAGGCCGCCAGAAGCATCGCGAGCGCGACTGGCAGGTGTCGGCCCGCGACCTCTGCCTCCAGATGATCCCGCCTGACCGAGTGGGAGTACAGAAGCTCTGTGGGCATGTGTCGTGTCGGCCCAGCCTGCGGCCCAGGCCGGATGAGCGGGGTTACCTTCTGAGAAACTTCGCCTTCCAGGTCTCGATCACTCGGGCCTGGTTATCCGCTGCCCACTCGTAGGAATAGCTCACGAACTTAGGCTTGCTCGGATACAGGGGATTGGGCGCGTCGCGAGCCGAGAGATACCCGAACTGCGCCAGCCACCGTTGGAATTTCTCCATCCCGGCGAAGTTCACGATCTTCTTGGCGGCCTCGAGCTGCTTGGTCCCCTTGACGATCGCCACGATGTTGCCTTCGTAGCCGATCCCTTCCTTGGGGACGGACCAGTAGATCGGGAAGCCCTGCTGGAGCCGCTGCGGGACCTTCTCGTCCGAGGTGATCCCCAGCATGAATTCGCCGCGCCCGACCTGCTCCAGCGGTGTGTTCCCGCTCTTGGTGTACTGAGCGACGTTCGCGTCGAGCTTCTCCAGGAAGTCCCATCCCTTGTCCCAACCCAGGAGCTGCAGGAACGAGGCGTTGATCATGAAGGCCGTACCCGAGCTCACCGGCGAGGGCATTACGATCTCGCCTTTCCACTTGGGGTCGAGCAGGTCGAACCAGGACTCGGGCATCTTGTGTCCCTTCTTTGCCAGGAGGTCTTTGTTCCCGACCAGCACGAAGGAGAAGGTGCCCACATCGTACCAGGTCCCGTCCTTGTCCTTGTACCGCGCATGGATGTCGCGCCACGCAGGCGGATCGAGGTACGGCTCCCACAAGCCTTCCCGTTTTCCCAGGATCGCCGGGCCCGAGCCGAACCCGAAGAGGAGGTCGGCCCCGATGTTGGGTTTTTCCGCCTGGACCCGCGCCCACATCTCTCCGCCCGACAGCCCCAGCGTCTTCACCCGCACCCCAGTGTTGTCCGAGAGGAACTTTGTGAGCTCGTCCTGGATCACCAACATGTAGGTGTAGATGCGCACCTCCTCTGCTGCCTGCACGGCTCCGATACCCCACCCCAGCAAGAGCGCGATGACCAGAATTCCGATTACATTGCCTGAGCGTCCCATCCTCTTCCTCCTCCGTTTTCAGCGCCCAAGGAGAACCAGCTTATCATTCCCGCGCACTCCGCGTCAAGGTGGGGGCAGTCCGATTGACAGTCTCCATCGAGGTCGCAGGCGCGACGGCCTGGGTGCGGAAGAGGAGGAAGAGGATAGAGGCGGGTCAGCGAACCTCGGGTAACGGCATGGCTCCGCGGCAAAGGTGAGAACGGACCGTGCGGGTGGTGGACCTCGCTTCAGCGGGATACATCACAAGACCCGGTGGTACGAAGGGACACCACCAGACAGGGGGGTCAGGATGTGCACCTTCGCCCCGTCCTTGATCAGCGCATCGAGCGTCAGGATATCACCATCCATGATCACAGCCACGACATGGCTCATAAGGTCTTCCTGGAGGCCCTCTTGTGGAAGGTTCGCGCGAAGCCGGGGGTAGTCAGCCGCCAGCCGTTTCCATAGATCACGGACCGTCAGTGTCCCCTCCCACGTCAGGGTCAGCGTGCGCTGTCCGATGTAATCCTTGAACGGATTGGCAAACCAGAAGGTCGCCTGAGCCATCTCGCACCTTTCCAGTCTCTGTCCCGGACAAGAGTGGCAACACTGTCGATCTGGATTCTGAGTTGCCTCTCTCATGAAGTGTGGTTTAAGATACATGACAAATCAAGCAGAAAGGATCCGATTGGGTCGTGTCCCCTCAGTATTCGCTGCGTTCCTCGAACCGGGTTTTTCCGCATGCCAGGAACAATTGACACTGCCATAGTCGTCTGTCCGCAACCAGGGCTGCCCGAGGCGGCGGTCCTGGGGGTCCAGGTGGCCGGGATGCCCCTTCTCACTCGCACCCTCCTCACCGCCCAGCGCGCCGGGATCGAGCAGTTTGCTGTGGTGGCCTCGGACATTCAACAGCCAGCACTTCGCGCCCAACTTGAAGACGATCCGCGTCTTTGCGGAAGGATCCGATGGCTCACGCCGACGGAAAGCCTCATGCCAGAGTCGGCATTCAGCCTCGTCCTCTCGCCTTCCCTCATTGTTGACGCGGGGGCGCTCCGGGCCTGGCTGTCCCGGGTCTCCGACGCTGGCGCGGTGACGGCGCCTGACGGCGCGAGCCTCGGGCCCCTGGCCGTTCCTTCGATCCTCATATCGTCCTGTATCGAGGCGGCCCTTGGTGGGCACACTGGCCTGATGGGATTTCTGGAAACGCTTCACAGGGATCGCCGGCTGGAGCGCGTTCCATGGGAAGGAGTGAAACACCAGCATGTTCGATCCGTGGGGGAGGTGCCGTCGGTCGAGCAGGCGATGCTGGCAGCGCTGCGGAGTCCCGAGGACGGGCCGATCGTTGACCGCTATGTAAACCGCGTCCTGTCGGCGCGGCTCACCCGGTGGCTGGTGTCCTCGCGTGTGACGCCGAATCAGATCACGGTAGCGAGCCTGATGACTGGGCTTCTCGGTGCGTGGCTGCTGGGGAATGAGGGATGGCTCAACTCGCTGTGGGGCCTCGTGCTCTTTCAGCTCTCCGTCGTCCTGGACCACGTGGACGGGGAGGTGGCCCGACTGAAATTTCTCACCTCCAGGCTGGGCAAGTGGTTGGACAATATCAGCGACCACGCCGTGGATCTGGCGGTGATCGCCTCCCTCACCTGGCGCGCCGCGGGGAGCGGCTCCCCCACCCAATTCACTATTCTCGGCCTGGCAGCGGCATTGGGTGTGACCCTTGCATTTGTGGTGGTGTTCTGCTGGTCGGTCTCCGGGCGCCGCTTGGAGGTGAGAACGACGACTCCCTCACGCCTTTTGGCGCGCGCACTGGCTGTACTTGCCAACCGGGATGGCTTTTGTCTCTCATTATGGGTAACGATTCTTCTGGGTCGCCCAATGTGGTTCCTGTGGGCGCTTGCCCTGGGGGCAAATGGTTACTGGATAGCGTGGGTGCAAATCTATGGACTGCCCCCCCGGACCCGGATTTCGATGGACCGAGGACACGGCGGCCGGCCCTGAGTTATCGCGACGATGCGACGACAGAAGAAGAGAGCAGCACCCTTACGCACCGGCAAATCGGCATCCCCGACCGAGAGGCATGTCGTGGTGTCTGATCTGCTGGAGCGCCTCCGGCAAGAGCAGGGGGCGATCTGCCGGGCATGGATGGCGGCGATGACGGGGAGGGGTCTTTTCAAGGGCCTCAGCCCGCAAGAAGCCGAATTGGAGTTTGCCGCCATTCATGACGCACTAGTGGAATGCGCGGAGACCGGAAGGTATCAGAGCGCCCAGGCGTACGCCCAGGACATGGCGGAACGAGACGTCTTTCGCGGCATCGGGGCCAAGCACGTGATCGGCCGGTTGCTGGTCCTCCACGACGTGTTGGGCCGATTCCTCCAGGCGAGCTACCGGCGGCGGCCCGAGGAGCTCGAGCAAGCGCTGGACTTGTACGAGCCGGTGATGAACCGCATGCTCACCATCGTGGCCATGGCATTCATCCAGGAGCGGGAACTGGCCGTTGGCCACGGCCGCGAGCAGCTTTCGGCCCTGGTCGAAGCCGGAATGATCCTCACGGCAGAACGCTCGCTTACATCCGTGCTGCAGCGAATCGTGGAGGTTGCGTGCCGGTTGCTCCAGGCGAGGTACGGGGCGCTGGGGGTCCTGAACGGCAAGGGCGGGCTGGAACAGTTCGTTACGACGGGCGTTGACGAGGAGACGAGGACCCGCATTGGCGCCCTCCCCGCCGGCAAAGGGATCCTGGGCCTTCTGGCGCGGGAGGGGAAGCCGCTTCGCATCAGGGACGTGACCCAGGATCCGCGGGCCCACGGCGTTCCTCCGCATCACCCCGTCATGCATTCGTTCCTCGGGGTTCCCATCATTTCGAAGGGGAAGCTCTTCGGGAACCTGTACCTGACAGAAAAGCAGGGGGCAGACCAGTTCAGCAAGGACGACGAAAAGCTGGCCGTCACGCTGGCCGCCCAGGCAGCCGTCGCCATTGAGAACGCCAGCCTGTACGAGGAGGTGCGGCGCTCGTACGAGGAACTGAAGCGCTCGCAGCGCCTCTTGGTCCGTCAGGAAAAGCTGGCCTCTCTGGGGCGGCTGGCGGCCGGACTGGCCCACGAACTCAACAACCCGCTGTCCTCCGTGGCCGGGTTTGCCGAGGCGTTGCAGCGTCGGGCCATGGAGGCTGGGATGGCAAGCGTGCCTGGATCGGCGGAGATCCAGGAATATCTGACATTGATTCAGGAAGAGGTTTCTCGTGCTGCAACCATCGTCAGGCGCCTCTTGGACTATGCCCGGCAGCGCGAGCCCGCCTTCGGCGTACTGAATCTCAGGGAGGTGGTAGCGAAAGCGGTGTCCTTTGTGGAGCGGCAGGCCCGCCTCGCAAATCAGCGCATCGTCCTGGAGCCGTTTCCCCAAAAGAGCCTGGTCCGCGCCGACGCCCAAATGCTGCAGCAGGTCTTCCTCAATCTGCTCACGAATGCACTGGATGCCATCGAGGGCGGAGGCGAGATCCGGATCAGCGCGGGCCATCGGCGCGAGGGCGATGGCCACGCCTGGCTGGACGTGATGGTGGCCGACACAGGCACGGGGATCTCTCCCGAGGACCTCCTCAAGGTCTTTGATCCTTTCTTCACCACAAAGGGGGTAGGCAAGGGAACCGGCCTGGGCCTCGCGATCTGCCAGAGCATCGTCGAGCAGCATCGCGGCACCATCGAGGTGCAGAGCGAGGGTGTGGGGAAGGGGGCGGCCGTGACCGTCAGCCTGCCCTTGGTCCAGGGAAGTCAATTCGTCAAATAGTCGATTGATCAATTAGCCGGCTGGTCAATTTGACCAATTGATGATCCTCAGTTCGGGAGAAAGCAGGAGCATCATGGCGCAGAGTCAGGAACGGGCCGGATCCATTTGCGTGCTCGTAGTCGATGACGAGCGGCCCATCCGTCTGCTCATAGAAAGAGAACTCCCGCGGGCCGGGTATGTTGTCCTCACGGCGGAGAGCGGGGAAGAGGCGCTGGAGAAGGTCCGGGCGCAAGACGTCGACGTGATCCTGCTGGACTTGAAGATGCCGGGCATGGGGGGGATGGAAGCGCTCCGCCGGATCAAGGATTCCGGGGCGTCGGCCGAGGTCGTCATTCTCACCGGTCACCCGGACGTGGACAGCGCCATCGCGGCGATGAAGCTCGGGGCCTACGACTACCTCACCAAGCCGTTCAAGCTGTCGGAACTGGAAGAGGTGCTGCGGCGCGCGGCCGAGCGGAAGCGCCTCGAGCGCGAGAATGTGGCTCTCAGACGCATGGTTGCCCAGCGAGAGCCGGCCCCCGTCCTTGTCGGGCAGAGCCAGGCCGTTGCGGCCCTGCTTGCCACGGTGCGGCGGATCGCGGGAAGCGATGCCAATGTCTTGATCCAGGGCGAGAGCGGGACCGGCAAAGGGCTGGTGGCCAGGATCATCCACGAGCAGAGCGCGCGGGATAAAGGTCCGTTTCTCGTCATCAACTGCAGCGCGTTCCAGGATCAGCTTCTGGAGAGCGAACTCTTCGGCCACGAGAAAGGGGCCTTCACGGGGGCCAGCACCGCCAAGCAGGGCCTCTTCGAGGTGGCTGAGGACGGTACGCTCCTCATGGACGAAGTGGGGGAGATGAGTCCAGCCATGCAGGCCAAGCTCTTGCAGGTACTGGACACGAGGGAGTTGCGCCGCGTAGGGGGCACGCGGGTGCACCGCGTAAACGTGCGCATTATCGCCGCTACGAACAAGGATCTAGCCCAAGAGGTCCGAACGGCGCGCTTTCGCGAGGATCTCTATTACCGATTGAACGTGGTCAGTTTGACGATTCCACCGCTTCGGGAGCGCAAGGAGGACATTCCCGGCTTGGTCGAGCATTTTGTGCGGCGATTCGCGGTTGACTACGCGTCGAAGACTGCCTCTCCAGAAGCGCTGCAGGCCCTGGTGGAATACACCTGGCCGGGCAACGTCCGGGAACTGGCGAACACCATCGAGCGACTGATGATCCTCGCCCCGGGCGAGATCATCGGCGTGGATGACCTTCCGCCCAACATCCGGCAGGGTGGCGGCCTGCCGCAGGGTCCCAGTTCCCTGGCAGAGATGGAGCGGCTGCACCTCATGCGGATTCTGAAAGAGACGGGCGGGAGGAAGATGCAGGCAGCGCGGCTCTTGGGCATCGACATCAAGACCCTGAACAAGAAGTTGCGCGACTATCACATCACGCTGACCGCCCCCTGAATCGTCTTCAAGAGGAGAGAGGGGACGTAGCGCACATACGAA
>Ga0315314_1002399_pt1 | contig 15532 bp, 14 predicted proteins | sample TDP9_MG_FD_203631 | JGI IMG/M metagenome (GOLD analysis project Ga0315314, IMG submission 203631) | Freshwater sediment microbial communities from Lake Towuti, South Sulawesi, Indonesia - TDP9 | ecosystem: Environmental > Aquatic > Freshwater > Lake > Sediment | place: Indonesia: South Sulawesi...
AAACCTCAGCGAAAGATTGGCACTGAACAAGACCGCCAAGCAACTGCAAATAACCGACGTCGGCGCCATGGGTCTAGCACACAGGCTCGTTTGCGAAACAATGCGGAGAAGAAACTATCTCGACCGCCTCATCAACCACGTGCTAACGCCACATTCGATTGGCGATTACGACCTCGGCGTGCGAGCGTTTCTGAGGCTGTATGCTTATGAGACAAGATTCGAAGCCAAAGGCGACGTACATAGAGCAGCAACGGAAATCGCACGCATGGGACGTTCAATCTTAAGATGGCAGACGCTTCAACCCGTCGAAAAAGCGTTGGGAATACTATTAAGCTTGAAGTCAGAAACGGCTTTCAAAGGATTAAATGATGAGGAAAAAGTAGCGCTGCAAACCTTTCATCCAACATGGTTCGTGAAGTATTGTTTCAAACTGTTTGGAAGAAACGAAGCGCTCGAGCTTTTGGAAAGCGCCAAAACTTTCCCGCCTGTTTACGTTCGATTCAACATGCTCAAGGCTTCGGAAGAGAGAATAACAAAAACGTTACGTGCTGATGGCGTGCAAGCGGAACCCGTGCAAGGGCTAAATCATACGTACAGAATAATCAAGACCAAGCAACCATTAGCGAGAACAAAGAGTTTCAAGGAAGGACTGTTTTATGTTCAAGACAAAGCAAGCTGCCTCGCAGTCGAGGTAATGGATCCAAAACCCGGCATGACAGTGTTCGATGTATGTGCAGCGCCCGGCGCCAAAACCACCCATTTGGCCATGTTGATGCGGAACACGGGCACAATCTATTCGTTGGACTATTCAAGACGCAGGATGAGCGCGTGGGAGCAAAGCGTCGCCCGCATGGGTGTCGAAAACGCTTCGCCCATTGTCGCAGACGCATGCAGAACCCTGCCCCTTAACGAATCTGCGGATTTAGTTGTCTTAGACCCGCCTTGCACGAGTACGGGAGTTTTTGCGCGGACGCCTTCTGCAAAGTGGCGGTTAACGCCGCGGTCGATTCGGAAAATGGCTGAAATACAGTGGCAGATGCTACAAAACTGTGCTGCGAAAGTGAACGATAACGGGTGGCTTGTCTATTCCACATGCAGCATAACGGTTGAAGAGAATGAGATGCAGATTGAGCGATTCTTGAGGTTATACCCAGAGTTTAGGCTTTGTGAAACAAAACCGTGGATTGGACAAGTTGGGCTTAGAGGGCTAACAAAGTGTCAAAGACTTTATCCACACATGCACGAGTGCAACGGCTTCTTCATCGCGAAACTCCAAAAAAGACCCTAAGATTTTCTCGCTTTCTCGATGCTGCATAAGGTTTCGAAGAGGGTTCTCGCAGCCAACGCCGCAGTAATGCCACTATCGTAGTGCGGCGCAACTTCCACCAAGTCCAACGCGATTATTCGATCGTCGCAAAGCGAATGCAAAAGGTCCAAGAAAACATCGGTAGACAAACCATCAGGCTCAGGGTTCTGCACTGCAGGTGCGTAAGCGGGGTCTAGGACGTCCATGTCGATGGTGAGGTAGATTTTCTTGCAGCTTGCAAGGGTTTTCTTTACGGCGGCTGCAGTTTTTTTGACGCCTTCCTTCCGTATTTGTTGTGTCGTGAAGAATTTGATGCCGCTTTTTTTGGCGTAGTTTAATTCTTCCTTGCATACGGCTCTTGTGCCGATTTCGATTATGGCTTCGGGGCGGGCTTGTTCGTTTATTCTTCGCATGAAAGTCGTGTGTGACGTTTTCAGTCCCATGTATTCGTTGCGAAGGTCCAAGTGCGCGTCAAAATCTATCACTGCTGTTTTTGCGCCTAATCCTTTCACAGCACCAAGAGTAATGGTGTGTTCTCCGCCGACGATGACGGGAGTTTTTTTGGCGTCCAGAATGTCTTTTACAACTAGGGTGAGGCGCTCCAGTGTTTCTATTGTTTCATTTACGACATGCAGGTCGCCGAGGTCGTGAACCTTCAAACCCTCAGCATCCAAGCCTGTGCGAAGGCTGTAGGTTTCAATGTTGAGCGATGCTTCTCTGACGGCTAAGGGTGCGAACCGTGCGCCTGTTCGGTACGTGCTCGTGATGTCGAAGGGCACGCCCACGAAAACATACTCTGCTTTTTCGAGAGGCGTCTGGATGCCGCTAAAAAATGGAGTTCGAGAAACATGAAATTCCATGTAACTCATATTGTCACTTCCATGCTTGCTCTTAGTAGTGGAGCGGTGTGTTTTAAAATGTTTTTTGGCTGTGTGCGACGCTTCTCTCTCCTCTTCACTGTATGATCTAAATATGTTTAGACCTTTTTGTCGCTTTTTAGGCTTAGATGTATGTCGCCATGCTTCGAGCCTCTGTGAGGGAACACACACGCCTCCCCCTAGTCTAGTATCGTTTCTGCATAGCACAATGCAGGCGGGCTTCAAATTTCTGTGAGAGCACATGAGGGTCTCTAGGAGGTTCTACTGCGTGATCCAAATGTGCTGCAAATATCTCTTTCAAAGTATAATGTCAGCTTCATATTGATTTTAACGTTTTCGTTGAAAAATATGAATTTTTTTGACACAAAGTTGACAAATACTTTTAAATACACCTTCCAGACTGCTATTTCATTTTGTCTTCAAGGTGATAAGAGATGGGTTGTACAGTCGTGGTTGGAGCGTTTTGGGGAGACGAGGGCAAGGGAAAGATAATCTCCTACCTAGCCCTCAAGGACAAAATCGACGTCTGCGTGCGAACGGGTTCTGTAAACGCCGCCCACACCATCATTCACGAAGATAGAAAATACGCGTTACACATGGTGCCAAGCGCCTTTGTATACGAAAAGAGCCGCTTGCTGATTGGCGCAGGCGCGAATGTTCACATTCCTCAATTGTTCAAGGAAATCGAAGAAACCAAAGTCAGAAACCGCCTAGGCATCGACTACCAATGCTCAATCATCGAAGAAAAACACTCCCAAGCCGACAAATCCAGCACGCATCTAAAGGGCATTGGCACGACGGGCTGGGGCGTCGGTCCGGCACAAGAAGATCGCGTGAGACGTGTTGGTAAATTGGCTCGCGACATGCCCGAGCTCAAGTCCTATTTGACTGACGTTGCCTCAGAGGCAAACGAAGCCATCGACGCTGGAAAGAACGTCGTCTTAGAAGGAACCCAGGGCTTAATGCTCTCCCTCTTCTTCGGCACGTACCCCTACGTAACCAGCCGCGACACGAGCGCCTCAACCATATGCGCTGAAGCAGGAGTAGGCCCAACAAAAGTCAACCGCGTCATCGTGGTCTACAAGGCTTTCATGACCCGGGTAGGTGCCGGCGAATTGCCAAACGAGCTTCCTAAAGAAGAGGCAGTCAAACGTGGTTGGTTCGAAATCGCCGCTGGCACAGGAAGAGAACGCCGCTCTGCACCATTCGATTTTAACCTAGCCAAACGTGCAGCGATGATAAACGGCACCACAGAAGCCGCAGTAACAAAACTGGACATAGTGTTTCCCGAAAGTAAGAACGCAAAAACTTTCGACGAACTACCAGACGACGCAAAGAAGTTTATCGCCCAGGTTGAAGCAAGCATCGGCGTGCCAGTTACTATTATCGGCACTGGACCCGCAGTGTATGACATCATCGACCGATGTTGAAAAAACGGTGAGTTGGTCGGGTTCGTAGTAAGAGAAAATTGTTAGGAAGATTGTCTTACGGTGGCTGTGTATACGAAGGAGTAATCGCCACTGGCTCTAGCGCCGAACCACACTCGTACGAAGAACCTGATAGTTTGTAACGGTTCGAGATTGAAGCTTAACACTTCAGCGAGTGCGAGGGACACTTTCTCATACTTAGCCGGCGTTGTCGGGGTTGCGCCTTCGACTCCCCAGTCGTAGCCGAATGCTTGGAAGAAGAACCCGATGTTTTTGTCTCTTTGCGCTCCTATGTAGCTGAATGGAATTGCCCACGTGATGTTTTTTCTGTCGTTCGAAATCACCACGGCGACTGGCATGGTGGAGGGTGAGACGTTTTCGTTCCACGAGTACTCGGTCGCGGTCGTATTCCATGCTGTGGCGTTTTTCGGCGTGTAAATCTTTAGCTGGTTTATGCTTGATCTTTTTGGGTTGTTGGTGAAATTGAACGCCTTGTCTTGGGCGTCTAGGGTGTTGTTTCCGTTGCCATCAAATGCGAGATAAGCGAAAACTGTTTCGCCGTCCACAGTGGCGTTCCTTCCAGTGAACACAAAGTTGACGTAAATCATGCGGTCTGTGTGCGTTAGGGAGACGTAGTAGAAGGATGGATCAATTTTTTTCAGCGAGGCATAAGAGAACCGTGAAACTTTTGTCTGGTTTCCCATGGAGACGAGTATGGTGGCTACGTTCTGGTTGACGAGCCAGTGGGTGCCGTTGAACTCCATTGTCCACTGGTTTGTGGAGGTGTTATAATGCCACACGTTGAAGGTGAACTGTGCTCTCATCGGGTTGATTTCTTGGTTGATCAAGTCGTGAGAAGGTGATTCAATCATCGTGCCGTTAACCGCTGTAGCATTCAGCGTTAAAGGTGTGGTGTAGTGGTTTGCGTCGATGAAGACTTGCAATGGTTTTGTTTCTTCCGGGCGAGTCGAGAGAAAATACCAGCCCAAAACGCCTACGATAATGATGGCAATTATGACGAGTGCGATTAACCGTTTTCGTTCCATATTGTTCTTCCCCAGTTTGTGGTTCTATGGTGTATCGAAGTAGAGGCACATATAGTTTTTGTTGGCTTCTTCGACCCGAAACATGAAAGGGAATAAACGATTTTCAGAATGCGAAGTTAGGTTTTTAGGATGTTCTCGATTTGGGCGAGGTGTTCGGCGATTTTTTCGCCTTTTTGTGTGAGTCTAAACTTTCTTGTAAACGGGAATGGAATGTTGAACGTCCTTTCCACGGGCTAATGGCTATTTTTTGACGAGGGCGTATTTTCGGTTTTCGCAGTTAATTATTTCTTTTTCGAAAAGTCTCCTTAAAGCTCTGAACACTGCTTTTTCTGGTTTTCCGAGTTTCTCGGCGATTTCCCCTAAAGTCAGGGGAGGAGAGGTTTTCAACAAAGCCTCCACATCTTCGTCAAGTTTTGCCATGATTCGTCCACCTTGCGAGCAGAGACTATTTTTCTTCCGAGAAGGGGTATTTTAGTTTTCGCATCTTCTTTGACTAGAGGTGAAAAGCATAAAGCCCTCTTGTTCTTGTTTATGAAACAAAACCACGCGTAAGATGGGATGCAAGAGTTGGCGCGTCTCAACTACAGGCGGATATTGACGTTTGGGTTTCCGTTCGAGGACCTTAGCCGAGACGTTAAGCTCATCTGCCTCTCCAACTTTATCGGCGCCTTCGGTGAAGGCCTGTACGTTTTCGTGCTTCCGCTTTACTTGCTTCAACTGCAAGCCAGCATAGTCGACGTGGGTGCCTTCTTCTCGATAATGTACCTCTTCTCCGCGCTTGCGCCAATTCCGGGCGGTTTCCTTGCTGACAAGTTTGACAGACGTATGGTGGTTTTCTTCTCTTGGGGCGTGTGGACACTAACGCCGTTGATTTATGCGTTTTCGAATAATTGGGTGGAAATGATTCCCGGCGCCATACTGTGGGGCACTTCGATGCTGGGCGCACCTGCGATAAACGCTTACATCGTCACATCCGCAAAAGACAAGAGCAAAACCGCTACACTTCTCGCTTCTTTCACTTCCACGTGGGCGTTGGGCTACATTTTTTCACCAGCAATAGGCGGCTATCTTACAACCGTGATCGGCATGAAGCAAGTCCTCCTCATAACCACCGTGTTCGCCGCTGTCTGCACGAGCATATACTTGTTCATAGGCAGCCAGCACGCCCCGAAAAAGACAGAAAACAAAGAAAATCAACCCTCAAGAGACATTTCCAGTTCTGCCCGCAAACGCCTCTTGGCTTGGTCGATTTTTTACGCTCTCCTCGTGTTGACAATGCAAACAAGCCGCACCTTCATGGCGCCCTTCCTAAGAGACACTGTGCACGCTGAAGAGTTCTACGTGGGACTTTTCGGCTCGATAAACTTTGCAGGCTTCGCTATTCTCGGCTTGCTCGTTAGCCGATTGGGTGACAGGTGGGAAAAGATCGACGCCATCCTCGTCTGCATCTTAATGTTCGCCCTTTCAACCATGGCAATCTTGTTTTATCCTAACCCGGTTTTCCTACTTCTTGTGGCCTTTTTCTGGGGTGGCGCTATAGCCTATGGAGCCTTGATAAGCTCTATCATAGGCGCCATAGCACCAGAAGCCTCACGCGGAAAATGGATCTCGATTCTCATGACCAGTTCCATGATCGCAGCAGTGATTGCGCCCTACGTAGGCGGTTATCTTTACGAGATTTCGCCCTACATGCCCTTTTTTGTCGCGCTTGTGGTAGCCTTTCCGGTTACTGTTCTGGCTTTAACGAAATCTTTCAAAGAATAACAGGTTACACCCGCTATGCAATATCAATGACTTGCTCTTAACAGTTTTTTGATGTGGAGTTCAATCAGAAGCGTGGTTTGATTACAAGTATTCGAAAGAGGAACTAGAGCCTTGGGTTCCAAAGGTTGAGGACGCTTCGACGAAAGTGAAGAAGGTCTTCGGTTATTTCAACAATCACTTCCATGGATATGCACCGGAGAACCGCTTGAACCTTATCGAACGACTTAGGTTAATAACTGAGCAACAGAAGAAGGCCAAGGAAAGGACTTTAACGAAACAGGCAGGTCTAGCGGATTTTTTCAAGAAGTAGTAGTGGCATGCGTCTTAGTCACTACTACTTCTTAGAGGAATAGGGATCTATGGAGAAGTTTTTGACGTTCTTAGGATGTACGTCGCCATGGCTGAGGGTGTATGTGTAAAAAAGAATTCTTTTTTTGTCATGCAGGTGACGATGAATGTGGAAACGACTGAAAAAACCGAGGGGGGTAGGGGGCTCCGCAACATTAGGGTCAGACAAGTTTTTGTGATCAGTTCAAGTTGATGAAATTGTTCATCTTGCCTTCTTGGCCGTAGTTTAGCTTTAGTAGTCCGAAGGGTTTTGGGGTTTTGAAATTGGGCTTGGACTGACCTGTGTGGAAGAATATTAGTACGTTTCTGATGCTTGTTTTGCCCTGGACTTTCTTGCAGCGGTTGAGCAGTTTACTGAGGACGAATTCGAGGTTTTCCCCGAGCAGGCTGTCTGGTGGCGCGATTGGTCTGTTATGGAAGCTCTTTTTGAAGTCTTTGCTTTGTTCTTCTGCGAATTTTTGCCATTTGCCGCCGTATTTCTTGTCCCAGTGTGTTATGTACCATGAGAGGATTTCGTGCCGCAGTACTTGTATGGGTTTGATTATTTGTTTGAAGTTTTTGGCTTTGCCTGCGTTGTCCCATTTGCTTTCGATTAGGTAGATTTTTTCTTGGGACGCAACTATGGCGTCAAACTCTCCGAATTTGAGCTGTTTTTTCCTCCGGCTCTCCCGAAGCTAGGACGATAGAAAACCAAGCACTTCTCTGGACAGTCTGGTCCCTGTACTCTTTCAGAAGCTTAGGCAAATGATGCTTCAGCGCCCACAAAGTAAGCGCATCCTCACCATAACCATAAATTCCACTCATAGCTGACTACCCTAGACTGACTTTCAAACCAGTCTTCATTATATAACAGCATGTCCGTCACCAAACATTTTCACCCAAGCCTCACAGTACACAAACACGTCGATAAACGTGATTTACTTGAGCAACCAACTATCTTTCAGCAAGCTAGGCCAGAAACATAGCCAGTTTCTGCGAGCCGCCAGTCGACAAAAAAAGGGGGAACAGTATGGTTATGATTCGTGAAGTCTTGTACATGCCCAAAAACCTCCGAGACAAAGTGAAACAAGTGGTGAAAGAATTTCAGCAGGAGGAGTTGAACAAAAACTTGCTCGCCCAAACAGACATCCGCGACGTAGTCATAGTCTGCGTAGCCCAAGCCTTGCCGAAAGTTAAGGAAATGTCTTTGCAGGAGTTTAGACAAAATGTTCAAACCCTAAAAGCAGAAAAGTGAACAAACAGAAAATAGGCTAGAACAATCTTTTCCTGTACCTGTAAACCACGACCACTATAATAAGCGCTATGAATGCGAGTATGAGGGTTTCCAACGGCACGCCTGTAGCCTGCCCTTGTACAGAGAATTGATAGAAAGGCGAAGTCTGCTTGTTCCCTCTTTCGTCGTAGGCTTCGATGTAGAAATTGATAGTCTGTCCTCCGCCGAAGGGACCCATCGACGGAGCCACAGGAGTACGCCACAGACCTCCGCTCGCCGTCATGTTCAACGTCTTGAACGACTGATCCCCTAGGGCTCTATAGTAAAGAAAAACCCGTGTCACCTTGCTTGCATAGTCAGGTTTTGTGACGGTAACGTTTACGGCAACGATCTGCTGCGGTGTGGGCGAGCTAGGAAACCACACAGGCGTTCCTATGGTAGGCTTGATCGTGTCTAGAATAGGGTTCAGAAAAGGCGGCGAGAGATACTCCCTAGACTCCGCCACAAGTGTAGCATTGACTAACTCGTGAGGAATGTGCGCAGGATAAGTGGATATCTTGAAAGATGACTTCGATTCTGGAACAATCTTATCTGGACTCGTGGTGCCGCGGGTTGCCCAATAAATGCTGCCGTTAGTGTTGTAGTGGTAGATTATCGTAAGCTGTGTGTTTGTCGCGTTGGTGGATGTTGTTTCGATGTTCTTGACGATTCCTGTGGTTTGGGTCAGCGAGTCTTGGATAGAAGCGCTATATTCAGTGTAGTAGGTGCTGTTTAAAATCTGGAGCTTTTGAGGTTTGGCTTGCGAATCATTCCAACCGTTGAGAGAAACCGTGAAGTTGCCTACAAGATTTGCGGGAACTGAGGCCGTGCCCGCGTAGCCAGCTCTGAAAGGCGCTTTGGTATTGGGAAGCACGCAGTCTATGAAAGTTGCCGCAAATTCGCTATCGATTATCGGCCCACCCGGACTGTAACGGAACACGACCGTTATGTTGATTTTGTTTGCGGGCGCGTCGCCAACATTCTTCACTTCGCCCACCACGTTGTATGTGCCGTAGGCTCCAACAGGAGCGGGCGTATAAAATCCCCGATGACTGAGGAGTTGAATTTGGGCGGCGGCTTTTGCAGATGGAACGTAATGCAGTGCCGCGAACGCCGCGAGGATAATCAGGCACAACAGCGTCAGTGTTATTTTTCTTTTCATTTATTCTCTTGTTCCTGTCTGCTTTTTTTGAGGCTCGGATGCACAAAGTTGCATTTTGTCTTTTTTATGAGGGTTCATGAATATTTGAAGTTTCCGTTTTGCAGAGTGACATCTCGACTCAAAATAACCAAGAGTGTACCCGCATACTTGGGGCATATTTGGACCATATATGGAAGAGGGTCTAGACCTGCGTCGAACAGTCACGCACGCTGCATTCTTCTATGCAAAAAACTACCTATAGAGGGGGAGGTGTGTGTGTCTTCGCTAAAGCTCTATTAGAAAGGGCTCTCGACAACGCCGAGCACGTACACGACACAAAAACCATTTTCTCACTTCTCTTCCTTTTCTACCTTGAACATTTCGCAAAGAAGATTGTACAAATCCTCCCCGCCCTCCACCTTGCTGAACATGTCCCGCTCCACCCGCAAAACTTTCTGCATGGTCTCATAATTCTTCTGCCACTCCATCTCCCGCCAAATCAGCTTATAATTCTTAAGCTCAATCCAAGCCCGAAAAATAATCACCAAAAACATCCCCACTGTCACAGCCAAATTCAACACATAAATCTCAAACAACTCAACCATAACACTCACCTTTTAACAAAACAATAGAAAACAACCAACAATTAAAACTATTTCTCCACCCAAAAACTCCTTACCCAAGACTCAGAAAACAACCTAAAACCCTAAAACAAGAAAACAACATACACTAGCAACAGATGAAACAAGAATGAGCGAAGTCGTAGTCCCCCTAGTCTATCAACTGACCATAGGCGGATTAGGCGGCTACCTCCTCGGGTTCGCATTGAAGAAAATAACAAAGTTCCTCGCCTTTCTTATCAGCGTCATAATTCTCGCCGTCATCTACCTCGCCTACAGCGGAATACTAGACATAAACTACGAAGGATTCGTGAACGAAGTCAAAAACGCCTTAGCATACCTTGGCGAAGGACTAAAAGCACTCACACCATTCATCTCAAACCTCCCCCTCGTCGGCAGCTTCCTCCTCGGACTCTTCATCGCCTGGAAAATCGCCTAAACACGAAACCAAAACCCATCAAAAACCATTCACTACGGAACCTTTCGCTCCCAATTCAACCCTACAAAAGTAGCATCCTTTACGTTAACTATCCCGTCAAAATCCAAATCCACAAAAGGATTGTAAAGCTCTTCGCCGTTGCCCCGCATCCATGCTTGAACCAATGCATTCGCGTCGGTGCCGTTAACTGTGCCATCATGGTTTACGTCGCCGGGAATATAGAAATGCATTAACGGGTATCTGTCACGATTGTTTGTATCCAACACGTATTCCTGGTCGCCAATCCCATCACCATTGACATCTATGCCAGCGTAAGTGTCCCAATGGTTCCCCTCAAACCCCGTATCCCAAGCACCGCCGTACCACTGGTAAAGGTCTGTTTGCAAGCTTTGGTTCATGAAATTGTTGCGGAAGAAACTATTCCCAAACGCGAAGCTTCCCACCACGCCCTTCATGCTGTTGCTCACAGTGTTTAGGCAGAAGGTGTTGTTTCCCGAATTCTGGATGAAGATTCCAAAAGTGTTGTTCGCCAAGGTGTTAAGGATTACACGATTGTCGTAAGCCTCGAAAAATTGGACGCCATACAAGTTAAGAGACGCTTCAAACCTCGCCAGAACGGAATTGTTCGTATACGCAAAGAGAACCCCCTGCCCGTTGTTAGAAAGAAACAAGTCGCTGACCTGAACCTCAGTGGAATTAATGACCGCGACATACCCAGCATCCAGCGGCACTCGCACGCCATGCTTGCCTATCCAATAGTAAATAGGCTTCCCATCGACCCTGTTAGAAGCGTCAACGTCATTCAAAAAATCCTGCAAGCTGACTCCGGCAACCCTGAAATTGTAACCGTTTTCAACCATTGTGTTGTTTCTGAGAAGATTATTCTTGGAATTGAACAAGTACACGCCAAAATTTCCGTTAGCTCTCTCGGTGTTATTGATGATTCTGTTGTCGTCCGACTGGTAAAATTGCATGCCATGCCAGCCATTATTCGCCAAAATGTTACCGCTTAAGGTGTTGTTCGCAGAGTTGATGAGGTAAAAACCGCTGTGATGATTATCGAAAGCAGCGTTTCCAGTAACCGAATTGTTTCTCGACCGTTGCAGGACCATCCCGTCATCGTTAGATGTTGTGATGTTGTTGTTTTGGATTGTGTTGTGGTTTGAATCCGCAAGAAAAATCCCAGTGTCATGGTTCGCCGTAGGGCTGTTGCCTATTACCCGATTGTAAGTCGAGTTGTCCAGAAAAATTCCAAAGTCAACGCTGTTGCTGACAACGTTCTGGCTGATCGTGTTGTTGGTCGAGAGGACGAGATGAATGCCTTCAGTATTGTCAATTAACGTGTTATTAGCGACTATACTGGTTCGCGTTCGGTTGAGGACTATGCTTTCCCGAAGGGTTTGGGTCACGATGTTTTCTGTGATTCGGCTGCCACTCGAGTCTTGAACGACGACGCCGATCAACGCGTTTCGGATCGTGAAACCAGTCACGACTACATTATCCGAGGTTATTCGCATGCAAACGCCGCTCGTGTTGCCGTCGATGATTGTCGTGGTCTTGTTTTCACTGTTGAGCGTCAAGGGCTTATCGATGGTTAACTGTTCATAATAAGTGCCGGCTGCAACCAGAATCAAATCCCCAGACGCGGCGTTGTCTATTGCTTCTTGGACTGTTGCAAAGTCTTCAGGCACCTTTAAAACGTTGAGCATTGAGGGTCCCTGCGACCGCTGAACCGACGCTAGGGGCACGAGACAAATCATGACAATTATGAAAAGTTGCCTAGCGTACATGGTTTATCCCAAAATCGACTGGAGCGTGTGTAGCAGTTTTCCATACACTCCTAAGGAGCCCCAAGCTACTTATTGTTTACGAAACTATCACCCAAACCCCCTGAGCCGAAACCAAAATAGCGAATGAGAAACATTTTAAGAAACTTTCCGCTAACATCAAGCAACGTTCAAAAAAGCAGAGAGGGCCGGTAGTTCAGCCTGGTATGAATGCCTGATTTGCAATCAGGAGGTCGCGGGTTCGAATCCCGCCCGGTCCACCAGCGAAATTGTTACTTGTTTAGAAGATTGAGGGGGCCTTGTACTCGCCGTAAACCATTCTTAAGACGTCGCAGATTTCTCCAAGCGTCGCGTATGCTTTAACTGCGTCAAGGACTGGTGGCACAAGGTTTTCTTTTTTTTCTGCGGCGTTTCGTAGTTGGTTGAGTAGGGTTTTGACTTTCTTGTTGTCTCTTGTGTTTTTCATGGTTTTTAGCTGTTCCTTTTGCTTCTTCTCCACTTCTGGGTCTACGCGGAGTATTTTGATGGGAATTTCTTCTTCTGTTTTGAACTCGTTGACGCCCACGACTATTCTTTCCTTATTCTCTATCTCGCGTTGAAGCATGTAAGCAGATTCTACGATTTCCCTTTGCATGAAGCCCTTCTCTATCGCAGCGGTAGCGCCGCCCATGCGGTCGATTTTTTCGATGTACTTCATGGCGTTTTCTTCAATCTCGTTGGTCAATGCCTCGACAAAATAAGAACCCGCAACTGGGTCGACGGTGTCGGCTACCCCGCTCTCAAAGGCAACTATCTGTTGAGTACGCAAAGCTATGCGCACCGCTTCTGCGCTGGGCAACGCATATGCCTCGTCGAAACTGTTCGTATGAAGCGACTGCGTACCGCCGAGTGCGGCTGCGAGGGTTTGAATCGCAACGCGGACGATGTTGTTGTGCGGTTGCTGGGCGGTCAACGCCACCCCGCTGGTCTGAGTGTGAAAACGAAGCATACACGCGTTTGGGTCTTTGGCTTTGAACCTTTCGCGCATGATTTTCGCCCACAACCTGCGGGCGGCTCTGAATTTGGCAACTTCTTCTAGAAGGTTGCTTGTAGCATCAAAGAAGAAAGAAAGTCGGCTGGCGAACTGGTCGAGGTTCAAACCTCTTTCCAGCGCAGCGTCCACGTAGGCTATGCCGTTGGCTAGTGTGAAGGCGATTTCCTGTACTGCGGTGGAGCCGGCTTCGCGGATGTGGTAGCCGCTGATGCTTATGGTGTTCCATCTGGGCATGTTCTTGGTGCAGTATTCGAAGATGTCTGTGACGAGTTTCATTGAAGGCTTCGGCGGGTAGATGTACATTCCCCTTGCGACGTATTCTTTCAAGATGTCGTTTTGCACCGTGCCGCCGAGTTGGGCTTGTGGGACGCCTTGTTTTTCTGCCACGGCGACGTACATGGCTAGGAGCACGGCTGTGGGCGCGTTGATTGTCATGCTGGTCGTAACTTTGCCTAATGGTATGCCGTCAAAAAGCGTCTCCATATCCCTCAAACTGCAAACACTGACGCCGGCTTTCCCAACCTCGCCTGCTGAGAGGCTGTGGTCGCAGTCGTAGCCGATCTGGGTTGGAAAATCGAAAGCCACGCTCAAGCCCGTTTGTCCCGCTTGAAGAAGATACTTGAATCGCTGGTTAGTTTGTTCAGCTGTGCCAAAACCAGCGTACTGCCGCATCGTCCACATGCGGGCGCGGTACATGGTCGGATAAACACCACGAGTGTACGGGTACTCGCCCGGAAAGCCCAAATCACGAAGATAGTCAAAATCCTGAAGGTCGAGAGGCGTGTAAACTCGGTTTACGGGGGCGTTTGAGGTGGTTTGGAATTCTTTCTTGCTTTCATGCATGCCAGCGAGGCTCTTGGCTAGGGTTTCTTTTTCCCACCGTTCTTTTTTTGCCTTGATTTCGTCCAAGCTTTTGTGGGGCATCTTGTTTCACCAAGGATAGATGAATGGTTATTCCAGAAGAGCCTAAAAAGAATTAAGGCTAAACGAGTTAAAACTCTAAAGCATGCCACGAACAAAACCATCAAAACCTCTTTCTGTTAGTGTTTTAAATTGGCTCGAACACCGAAAAGCAAGAAAACAAGTCGTCGTCATGCCCGACTTCTTTTTTGACCGTTTTGTCCATTTTAAGCATGATGTAGGCAAGTTTATGGAGGAAGCCCAGAAGGTTGTACGTCGCAAAGGTGGAAGCATCGATAACATCCGGCAAGTCGACTTCAGAGGCGGCAACGCAGCAAACACTGCCTCAGCACTCTTTAAACTAGGCGTTCAGACGGTGCCCATTATCGAGACCGACAATTTCGGGCACTCTCTTTTGAAACGTTTTCTCGAACCCTTAAGCGTAGACCTTTCTCATGTGAAGATAAGCGGGAAAGCTTCCATCACCACCGCCCTCGAATTCAAACAAAACGGCTCCAAAGTCAACCTAATGTTGCGCGACTTGGGTTCACTAGAAAAGTTTGGACCAGAAAACCTCACGGTAAACGATTATAAACTCTTAGCCACGGCGGACTACGTTTGTATTTTCAATTGGGCTGGCACACGAGAGTATGGGACAGAGTTAGCGGAAACAGTCTTCCGTTTCGTGAAGTCCAAGGGAAGGGGCAGAACCTACTACGACACTGCAGATCCTACGCCGAACAAAAACAGAATCCCAACGCTCGTCAAAAGAGTCCTTTCAAAAGACTACGTTGACATCCTGAGCCTTAACGAGAATGAGGCGATTCAGTATGCGACATACATCAGCCCAAAACAAGTAGAAACGTTGAGAAAGAGGCATAAAAAACTCGAGAACCTCGCCCTCGAATGCGCCGCCATTCTAACGGAACACTTCACGTCGCGGATAGACCTGCACACGACTGCTTATTCTGCAACATTCCACGAGAACAAAAAACCACGCATAATACCATCATTCACGGTAAAGGCGCTTCGGGCAACTGGCGCGGGCGACGCTTGGAACGCAGGCAACATATACGGCGACAGTCAAGGCTTTCCGGACAAAATTCGTCTGGCTTTTGCCAACGCGGTCGCGGCGTACTACGTATCGAGCCCAAGAGCAACACATCCTACGCTTAACCAGTTGGGAAAATTTCTAAAAACCCATTCCAAAGAATCATAACAGCGCAACAATGAACACGCCCGCTAAGCCCAGAATAATAGAAAAAGGCAAGCCGGGGAACATGCCTTTCTTTTCCAGCATCTTAAACGACAAGAACGAACCCGCCAGAACCCCTACTGAACCACCAACCGCAGCGAGCAGTCCGAAGAAAACGAGGGCGTGGCTGATTAGCATGGAGTAGAACGTCAAGTCGCCCAGCCCCATCTGGATGTCCCTGAAAGAAAAACTCAACCCCCGCAGGTGCTCCAAACCCTCCACGGCAATCTTGCCAACCGGTCCACGAAAAACAGCCACAACATCATACACCGCCAGAAACAAGAGAATCAACACCGCACTAAAGGTAGGAATGGATGCGCCGAGAAAAGCGCCACG
>Ga0315314_1002400_pt1 | contig 15527 bp, 15 predicted proteins | sample TDP9_MG_FD_203631 | JGI IMG/M metagenome (GOLD analysis project Ga0315314, IMG submission 203631) | Freshwater sediment microbial communities from Lake Towuti, South Sulawesi, Indonesia - TDP9 | ecosystem: Environmental > Aquatic > Freshwater > Lake > Sediment | place: Indonesia: South Sulawesi...
CCTCTTGGTAGCAGCTTTCTTTATCCTAGAATATACAAGCTCATCAGAGACAGTCGAAGAACCCCATCGTATTGAAGAAACTGAGGCAAAAGAGAACCAGCGAGGAACTGACCATTAAATATAAATGGCAGTTACGGAATCCTTTATAAAGAAGTGTTTAGCCGAAAATTCGTTAAAATTTTGCCTTAGAAGGGATAATTTCATGCCGAAAGTTCAAGCTAAGGTGAAAATAGAGAATGTGGTTGCCTCCGCAACTCTGAATCAGAGAATCGATCTGAAAGCCGTGGTAAAGAGCTATCCTGGTGTCGAATATCGACCGGAACAGTTTCCAGGTCTCGTCTTCCGGCTTAAAAGACCGAAAACGGCCACCTTAATCTTCAACTCGGGCAAGATGGTTTGCACTGGCGCAAAATCTGAGAAAGAGGCTCGGGGCGCCGTTATGAAGGTTATCAGGGAACTGAAGAAAAGCGGGATTGTGATCGTCGGTAAGCCTGAACTCAAGATACAGAACATCGTCGCCTCAGCTAACCTAGGCGGCATGATCGACCTGGAGAAATCAGCCTTCACACTTGGAAAAACAATGTACGAGCCTGAACAGTTTCCCGGCCTAATCTTCCGCATGGACGATCCGAAGGTTGTGATCCTTCTCTTCGCCAGCGGAAAGCTTGTCTGCACAGGCGCCAAGAAAGAAGAGGATGTCTACAAGGCCGTAGATAGGTTGCACGGTAGACTAGAAGACGAAGAGCTAATCTACTATGGATGATTCTGGGGTTATACCCGTCTTCAACCAGTCAACGGAAACGCCCATGGTGCCAATCCGATACAGCCATAACATGATACGGGAGATTTTCGAGGAGCCTGCCGTAATCAGAAAGACCATCGACGAGGAACGTGAGAGAACCCAGAAGATAGCCCACGTGATCATATCTGCCGGCTATGAAATGATCTACATAACAGGTAGCGGGACAAGCTATCATGCAGGGCTCGCGAGCCAATACGCTCTGGCAAACCTGACTGATCTGATGACGAGCATAATACCGGCCTCGGAATTCCAACGTTGGGTGCCCTCAAAGATGGCCAGAAAAGTTCTTCTGATGGCCATATCTCAGTCCGGCGAGAGCTCCGACCTTCTTGAGGCGGTCCATGCAGCATTGGACAGGGGCATGACCGTGTTAGCAGTGACAAACACGCCCGGAAGCAAGTTGCAGCAGCTTTCGAAATATTACCTCTTGCCCAGATCCGGCAAAGAAGTAGCCGTTCCCGCGACAAAGACCTACGTCACGCAACTCATGTCAATATTCATGCTCTCAACAGAGCTTGCCACCCAGACCATCGACCCAGAGGAACTTGCGCGTGCAAGGAACGGGCTTTACGAGGCGCCGAGTCTTCTCGAAAGGACGCTGGAGTCTTTGAACAGCCGCATTCAAGAGATAGCGGAGAGATATCGGGAAAAGAACCTTCTGTTTCTTTTGGGCAGCGGCCCCAACTACGCTACAGCCTTGGAGGGCGCGCTCAAACTGAAGGAGACCTGCACCATTTATGCCGAGGGATTTGCCATAAGAGAGTTCCTTCACGGTCCTATGAGGCTGGTCGATGAGAGGACCCTCGTCGCGATGATAGTTTCGCCAGACGAGATTGGCACCTACTCCAACCTCGGCAAGAGTCTTAGGAACTTCGGCGCCCCAGTCATCTTGATCTCCGAAGAAACTGAGACTTCGGCCAAGTCAAGCGAATCCTGGGACGAGACCATCCTAGTTCCTCCCGGATTACCAGAAGTCTTTTCTCCAATCTTGTACATAATCCCCCTTCAGTTGTTTGCTTATCACAGTGCGGTGTCTAGGGGGTTGAACCCAGACAAGCCGGAGAAACTGACAAAGGTGGTGAAGTGAACTTGAAGGTGAGGGCGGTTGTCTTCGATGTCGACGACACATTGTACGACTCTTCGCTCCAGATGAGGATGACTCGGCTGAACGCGATCAGAGCCATGATCGAGGCAGGCCTTCCCGCGGATTTGGAGATAGCGTACAAGACGCTGGAAGAGATAGCGGATCAATATGGTCCTCATTTCACGCGGCATTTTGACAAGCTGCTTGAACGTCTGGGGTTGAAATGGAACCCAAGAGTCATCGCAGCCGGCGTCGTCGCTTACCGAGAGACAAGCGAGGCCTACCTGAAGCCTTTCCCAGACACCGTGCCGACACTGGTTAAGCTAAGGGACCTGAGATACAGACTTGGAGTAGCCTCTGACGGTAGATCAGTCAAACAGTGGCAGAAGCTCATACAGTTGGGGATTCATCACCTCTTCCATTCGGTGGTGATATCTGAAGATCTGGGAACCGAAGAGTTCAATGTCGACGTGTTCAAGGAATGTCTAGAAGAGCTAGAGGCAAAACCGAGAGAAACCATTTACGTAGGTAGCAAACCGAACGAAGGCATACTCTACGCCAACAAAGCGAGAATGATCACGGTCAGGATCAGGAAGGGAGACTCGGTCGCTGAAGAGCCTGCGCAACCTGAAGGTAAAGCCAAGTACGAGATGGAGCGGCTTTCCGAAATCTTCAGGGTGCTGGAAGTTTTAGAGCGAGCTTCAACGAAGTAACAGGCGCAAGTTCAAGAAAGACTATTCTCCTACTTTGAACTCTAAGTCTCGTAAACGGTCAAACTCTGAAGTGTTCCCATCCTCTTCTCTCTATCAGCTTTGCCTCTCCATTCATCCTCAGCTCAATCTTCCTCTCTTCAATCACTTCCCCTATCTTGGTTAGCGGGGTCTCAAGTCCCGTGACAGCTTTGCAAGCTTCTTCCCATAGCTCGGGTTTCACCGTCATAACCAACTCGTATTCTTCTCCCCCATAGAGACCCAGCTCCAACGGATTAAATCCGTGACCCTCCGCGAATCTGACGGTTTCCGGAGCCACAGGAACCGCGTCGATTGTAAAGCCTACATTACTCGCTTCAGAGAGCTCGTACAAACTCCAAGCCAATCCATCGCTGGAGTCTATGGAGGCAGTTAGCGCGCCTGTCTCTGCGAGAACCAAACCTTCCGCAAGCCTTGCTTTGGGCAAGAGGACGGCTTCCGTGAGAGCTTTCCATAACCCTTTTGGCACTTGTAAGCCTTCGAGGAGGATTTTCAGTCCAGCTGCGGTCTTACCGAAGAGTCCTGTGGTGGCTACTAGATCGCCGGGCCTAGCTCCGCTTCGTCTCACTAGGAGCCTTTTGTCACATACCCCCAGGAGCGAACAGCTGATGACTAGGTCGGATGACTCGTTTGTGTCGCCACCGATAACGTAGGTGTTATATTCTCGGGCTCCTTCATTCAAGCCTAAGCCGATCCGCCTTACGTCTTCATCTGTGTAACTCCTAGGCAACCCCAACGATGATAGGACGGCGAGGGGCTTGACCCCCTTAGCTGCGAAGTCGCTGATGTTCATCACAACGGCTTTCCGGGCAGCCTGCCTCAAACTCATGCCTAGAGGGACATCTGTCTTCCCAACAAGCATGTCAGTTTTCACGACGGCCAGCCTGTTTCTGTCCAGTTCGACCGCTGAAACATCGTCTCCAAACGGAACAGGCATATCCGGCATCTTGTCCAAGCAGTCTATGATCGCCTTGATTACCCTCTTCTCGCCAAGTTCCGCGATTGACTTCATGAAAGAAGCCTCCCTTAACGAAGAATCTAACCAGAGAACTAGTACTCCCAGCTTGTTTATGTGTGTTGGCTTACTCAGCTTTAGAGAAAGGAGAAATACAAGTTTACCCAAGTCTTTCCTATAGGGATCTTTGTTGCCCCGGTGGCTCAGTGGTCAAAGCAACGGCCTCGTACGACCAGGCAGAGAGAGCCGTGGATCGCGGGTTCAAATCCCGCCCGGGGCTCTTTAAATCAAAGGTGTTCTCAACTTGTCTATTGAAAGTAGTCTTCATTTGCTTCCATATCTAGAATTCATAACGCGGCGCAGGGTTAATATTGAATACGCGTGAATCCGCCAGTGAGGTTTGAGTATGAATCTTTCTTTGCACGCATGGCTTCGGTCCAAACAACAGATCTCTTCTCAGAATAAGACATCCTAACAACATTTCTCGACTGGAAAACCAGAGATCATTTAGTTTTGACCTGAAGCATTTCGCGGAGAATCTCTTTTATCTTCTCTACCTCGCCCGGATAGCCAAAGAATACTCGCTTCCCGTCGAGGAATATCCCTTCTAGGTCGCCGAACATCTTTACCTCTGCTTCATCCTTCACATCATGCTCCCTAATAACAATCTTGTCGGTGAAATCCATGGCCGCCTCCCTTACGAGTCGTCGAGTTACATAGGAGGTGGGACACTGGCCATCGTCAAACATATCAATCACCAACTTTCCTGCTTCAAGTTTAGGCGTGAACCTTCTCTTTTCTCCAAGGGGAGGAACCTTTTCTTCTACGAACTTCATAACCATAACAGATATGTCCGCTTCTGGGTCTGGGTCCACAAAACCACACCTCTTGAAGAAGCCCTTCGGCATATGCTCCCATACAGTGGCACCAACTAGAACTCCCTTACTACCTCTGCAATCCTTAAGACAAGCGTTTACGAGTGCACGGCCAACCCCTCGACCGCAGTGTTTCTTGTCGACAAGTATGCAGTTAATTCGAAACCAGCCATTCTCCCAAGGATAGTAGTCAATCCAGCCCAGCTTCTCCTCTTCAAGAGCTATCTTCCCACGAACCTTGCCATGTTTCAGTTTCCAGAGCAGAAACTTCCGCCTCTCCTCGACGCCTTCTTCCCAATAACCCCCATAGGATTCGCAACAGAGCGCTAGCGAAACGTTCTCCTTCGTCAGATCCACGATCTCCAGATTAGTTCTGCCTCCTAGCTAAGAGTCGTAGGAGCCAATTAAAATCTTTTATCCGCACGTAGTGTAGCAGAGAATGCTATGAACGGCAGTCAAGAATGCTATGACGTCAGCCTATTTTCGATATGAAGGCAAGAGTGTATAATTTAAACGTATACAGTCATCTAGCCCGGGGCTCCAAATTTCGCCAGAGACTTGCTATGGTTTTATTTTTGGCCTTTTCTCACTTTTTTAGAATTTTCTGAGAGAACTCCTGCTGCCACTCCCTAATCATTCAAAGAATGCGTGAAGAAAATGGTTTAACTAAGACAGCGCGCTAACCATCTATACGCGTATTGGCGTTGTTTTTCTGAGAATTTGTGTCCGTGGTTGGGCAATCGCAGCTCGATCCTACGTGGGGGAGCTTGATATAGACGGCACACGTTTCTAGCCCTTTCAAAAGCCCACCGTATCACTTCGTTTCGGTCTTCAGCTGTGTCGAAGTCACCTTGCTCGGGAAATGGTTTGTCATTGGCACCTAAAACCATAAGGAAACCTCGAGGTGGAATCAGTTGTAGTAGTTCATGAAAGTATAACCCTTGCTCATCTTTTCGTCGATAGAAGAGACCCCAACCATTTGAACTAAGTCCCCCGAGAAAGTGGCAACTGGCTACGCCACATTTAATCCTACTGTCCATTGCGGTGGTCCAGAAAGTGGTGCCGGCTCCTAAAGAATGGCCGATCATACCGATTCTGTGTCGGTCTACGAAGTCTAATGTCTCCAAATAGTCAACCGCACGCATAGCGTCGTAGATATGCTTAGCATAGAATGATCTGAAACCCAAAGATTGAACGTAGGGAAGCGCTGCTCCCCAACATTTGCTTTTGTCCCGTTGTCCCTCCTCACGCAAGCCCCGAATATTTCGTTCACCGCAATTTATCGAATCCGGAGCGAGAACCACAAAGCCTTGGTTAACCAGCTCAAAACCGTAAGCTTGGTCTGGGCGCAGATATGCCTTACCGACAACAGCATCCTTGCCCACATCACAGTCTACAAAGCATTGGTGTTGAGCTACTACAGCTGGGAAAGGCGGAGTGCCAACATTAGGCACAAGTAGGTATGCTGGAACCACATCACCTGGCTGGCTCTCATACGTTAGGTGAGATTCTGTGTAACCTGAGAACCAGCTCAACCTGCGCCTTGAAACCACCTTTGGATTAAGGTTACATCTTTCTGGGAAACTTCCCAGCAATCGTGGGTACTTTTGTGACAATTCATACTGCATTTCCTTGGCTTCCAACAGCGAATCTGGCACCCTTGCTGGAACAAATTCAGGGATCAATGAAGGCTTTAATCTTGTTTTCGACATTCTTATTCAGTCCAGATCAAAAGGTCCTTTCCTTCGTTTTAACTATTCCCTATGCAGACGAAGACGTAAATCAATAATTGGTGTTCTCGAAGCTCAATGGATTGGAAAAGCTCCGTGGAATGAGATTCATTGACGGAAATATGAACCTCGCTCAAGGAACAGCCTAGTACGCCCTAGGCAGAGAGAGCCGTGGATCGCTGGTTCAGCTCCTCCCCGGATCTTTAAGCAACTTCGAAAGGATTTCTGCTGCCTATTCTAGATTGCTTCTGGAAATGCGATAGTGATAGCCAACATCATCCCGATGGCTGGCTGCATGAAAAAACTTAAGACTTAGAACATACTCCACCCTCGGAATGGAGAGGACGGGGAATGTCTGCAAGAATCCTTGTTTGCGATCGTATAGATGATAAAGGTATTGAGAAACTGAGGCTTAAAGGCTTCGACGTTGATGTTAAGCCCTCAATCAGCAAGGAGGAGCTCGCCAAGACTGTTCACGAGTATGATGTGCTTGTTGTTAGGAGCCGAACCAAGGTAACTCGGGACTTTATCGAACATGGAAAGAGGCTGAAGGTCATAGCCCGAGCCGGAGCCGGCTTGGACAACATCGACATAGCAGCCGCTGAGGAAAGAGGAATAACGGTACTAAACACGCCCGAAGCGCCCGCTGAGTCCGTTGCCGAGTTAGCAATCGGGCTAATGTTGACACTTGCTCGCAAGATCAGCCTCGCAGACACTTCCATGAAGAACGGACAATGGCTCAAGAACGAACTGGAAGGCTACGTGCTAGAGGGGAAGACTTTGGGGCTGATTGGGTTGGGGAACATTGGCACAAGAGTGGCAAAGATTGCTAAGGCGATCGGTATGAGGATCCTTATCACGAAACGGACTCCGCCAAGCCCGGAGCTGCTTGAGGCTCTAGAAGCCGAGTTTGTACCGTTGGAGGAGCTGCTGAGACGAAGCGATATAGTGTCTATCCATGTTCCGCTTTCAAATGAAACAGAGCGAATGATCGGCGCGGCGGAAATCAGCCTAATGAAGGAAGGCGCATTCCTCGTCAACACATCAAGAGGCGGCATTGTCGACGAAGACGCCCTCCTGACCGCATTGAGAACTCGGAAGCTCGGGGGAGCTGCCCTGGATGTGTACGAATTTGAGCCGCCGAGGAAATTTGAACTGGTCAGATTGCCGAATGTCGTGTGCACGCCGCACATCGGGGCTCAAACTGTGGAAGCACAGAGGGCTGCGTCCACATTGATCGCGGAGAAGATCATACGGTTTTTCAAGGGTCCCTCAAGCTGAGTTTGCGGGACTTTCTTCTTCCGGCTCGTTACGCTTAAATGGGGTTTCGTGGAAACTCATAAGGCGTCTGCAGGAGAGAGGTCTTCGTGGTCGAGGTCTGGCTTCCATACGGCAAAACCGAAGTCTGTGTAAGAATCCCGACCAGAAACCTTGCGGCCGTGATCGAGCCGAGGGAGAAGGAAGGAGCTCTGAACCCTCAGGCTGAGATCGAGAACGCCTTGACGAACCCCATTGGCGCGAGACGGTTAGCTGAAGCTGCAAAGCCCGGAGACAAGGTAACTGTAGCCCTGAAAGACTCCGGTACGTCGACTAACCAGATCATCGTGTCAGCGATTCTGAAGGAGCTAGCCACCGCCAACGTGAAGGAAGAAGACATCACCATCATCGCTGCCTACGACCCTCTCAGAACCTCTTCGCCACCATCGGAAGAACCTTTTCTGAGCGATGACCTCTCATCCAGGATCACAGTCCTACGCCACGATTGCGGAACAAGCGAATGTGTGGGAGTTGGGAGGACCTCTCGCGGAACAGATGTTTACTTGAACAAGCGGTTCCTGGAGGCTAGGCTGAAGGTTCTTGCAGGGGTTGTTGAGCCTCACCCTTGCATGGGGTACAGTGGTGGCCGTGAGGGAGTTCTTCCAGGAGTTTCAAGCATGGAGACTGTCCAGCAGAACCTCTCATTGAGTCTGAACCCGAAGGCTGAACGGGGGTACCTCGAAGGCAACCCGGTCCATGATGACATGATGGAAGCAACCCGACTCGCTGAGGTAGATTTCACTCTTAACGTTGTCCGGAACCATAGGCTTGAGGTTGTTAGAGCCTTCGCAGGCGATCTGAACGAGGCTTTTGGCGAATCCGTGAAACTCGCAGAGGATATATACAAGGTGCCTGTAGAGGGTCGGGCTGACGTGGTTTTTATAAGCCCAGGCGGCTATCCCTTTGATATTGACCTCTTCGAGGCCTCAAAGGGAATCGATGGTGCTGTCGCAGCCACAAAAAGGGGGAAGGCGATAGTTCTGGTGGCTGAATGCATGAACGGATGCGGGAATAAGGAATTCCGTGAGGCCTTGTCCAAATTCAAGGATCCGAGTGCCTTGGAAAGATCGCTGAAGAAGCGTTTTAGCATGGGTGGCTTAATGGCTTACCGGATGCTGACAGCTCTTCAGAAGACGAAGATGGTTCTGGTCTCCGTGATGCCCGAGTATCACATTCCCGAAGCCCTCGAAGTGAAGATGGCTAGGACGGCTAACGAAGCCCTTGATTACGCCTTCGGTATAGTTGGCAAGAATGGGAGGGTCTCGACGATTCCCTACGGAAACTTGACGACGCCATTCTTAGGTGCACCAGAACAAGAGCAAGATGGGAAAGAAATAAATCTTCCAGAGTCTTCTTAGAGAGGATATCGGTCCCAGCTGGGTTCGAATGTGGAACCTCGCTTCTCGCTAAGAAGCTTCAAACCGGAAGACTTGGATCAAGTGGTATACATAAACCAGGCCAGTCTTCCCGAGAACTATTCAGACGGCTTCTTCATGGACCTTTACGAAAGGTTTCCAGAGACCTTCATCGTAGCCGAGAGCGACGGAACAATAGCCGGCTATATAATGTGCAGGATAGAAGGCAGTTTCCCCAGTCTGGGGTTTAGACCCTTCAACACTGGAAAGAAGGGACACATAATCTCGATCGCGGTATTGCCTGAACACCGGAGGAAAGGTGTGGGACGCGCCCTCGTAAATGAGGCTCTTCGGGCCATGTCTAATCGTTATGGAGCCAAGAGCTGTTACCTTGAGGTACGCACAAGCAATAGGAGCGCCATAGACCTCTACAAAAAAGAGGGTTTCCAGATAGAAAGAACAGTCAAAGGATACTACTCCGACGGAGAAGGCGCTCATATAATGAGCCTGAGTCTGGACTTGAAGGGTTAGCTTCAACTTCCCTCTGAGCCCACCTTCGGAATCCCTTCCTGAAGCGACCTTGGTTATTCGCAGGATGGCCAAGCCTTCGCCTTAAGGGCTTCCTTCGGCGGATATCTGACCCTAAGCGCAAGTTCCTTTGTTGCCAGTTCCTCGGGGCCTATCCAACGCCGCCTCTTCAGTTCATCTTCGCTAGGGATCTGTTCGAAGTTTGGGAGCCACCTCTTCTGGTAATACAGCATAAGGTTCATCATGTCCTCTATGGCGTCAGAGTCCTCGATGACCCTGCACATCGGATCGTTCAGCAAGACCAGAAGGAGACCTTCCTTGTCACCCTTAAGAGCCGCCTCGACTATAGGGCGCTGGTTCTCGGCATGGGTTCTAACCACCCTCGCTATTTCCGCTGGAAGAGAACCGACTGAGATCCCGGTCATTTTCCCATCGCGGAAGTATCCTGGAACCTCTACTACGCAGTCGCGGGGAAGGTGCGAGATCAAGCCGTCATTGGGAATGTTCACGACGTGGCGGTTAGGCACGTTGAACTTCCAGTCCGTCGTCATCATCATGGCCCTTTCTCCTCCTTCATTAGGCGTAGGCAACCTTTTCCTGTACCATTCTCTTGACATTGCAGCGAATAGGAGAACTGTCCATTTGTGGCTGAGATCCAACTCCTGTACATCACGGATCACGGTGATGCCAAAAGGCGACTGAAGATAGTTGAAATAGTTGTAGTATCGCGGTATGAACTCAGCTATATGTCTGCTTCCCGGATAGGGGAACAAATCGTACTTTCCCAGTAGATAGAAGTTGAAGCCTCTGCCGCGGAAGCCAGTCTTGACGCATTCTTCTTGCTTCCCACGCAACAGAGGATAGACATCTTCGCCTTTGTAATGGCAGGTCATCAACCAGCCCAGATGGTTAAGCCCACCATACGTGATGTCCATGTCCTCCCAGCTCTCGATATCGTACCCGTTCGTCCGCATCAAGGCATAAACCGTTTGCATACCGCCAAAGAGCTCGTGGCACAGACCTATACTCTGCACATTTGGCGCAGCCGTTCTTGCAGCCAGAATCAGCGTAGACATCGGATTGGTATAGTTCAGAAGCACAGCCTTTGGACAGGTTCGAGTCATGTCTTTCACGATCTCTGCCACGACGGGGATGCAACGAAGCCCGCGGAAGATGCCTCCAGGTCCAACAGTGTCGCCCGTGTTCTGCGGTATTCCGAACTTCAGCGGGATGTAGATGTCTGTCCACTCAGCTTCTTGGGCGCCGACTGATATTGAAAGGTAGACGAAATCCGCATTCTGGAAGGCTTTCAACCGATCGGTTGTGCTCTCAACCCTGACGTCGACCTTGGCGTTGTCAGCCATGTTCTGAAGAATCTTGTGCACGTGTCGGAGCAGCTTCTCGTCGATGTCCACCAAGACAACGTCCATGGGATGAAGAGGGTTCGCGGCGACAATATTCCTAAACAAGCCAATCGAGAATCGGTGCGAACAAGCTCCAACATAGACGAGCTTGAACCTCTCAGCCAACCGTCACTTCCCCTTCAGCGCGTCAATAGAATGGTCAAGACCCAATAAAAGCTTTTAAACAAAGACCACAATCCCGAACTTGAGGAGTCTCTCATGCTGAGAATCTTGCTTACGCAAAAGGGGCAAAGAGTCGATGAGATAAGCGACTTCAACAGACTTTGGGAGGAAATCGTGGGATTCAAAGAAAAGAACAAAGCTAAGGAAAGCCCAGACTTTATGGGCCTTCAAGACAAGGGTGGAAGGATGTTTCTGCTTGCCCTCTACGATGAAGACTATTGGGTTCTTGAAGTCCTGCAAGAAGATTGGGGTACCCAATTCGGCAAGATTGACTTGGCGAAGGGCTTTGACGTGAAAAACGCTCTACTGAGCGACCAAGATCTAAAAGAGACACTTAAGACACTAGTGACCGAAGGGAAACTCTCAATGCCATCCGATGCAAGAAAACCCGGATAGATGGCTAGCTGTTTAGCTGCTTCCGGGCAGAGCTAAGAGAGATGAACCAGGATGGAGACGTTTCAACACCCTTAAGGCAGTTAATGTTATCCATCTGCTTGGTTTCCCCATGGTCTCGATGTTGGCATGCATTCTGCCTGTGGGAGCGCCTTCAAGGATCCAAGTTCCATCTGGGCGGCGTTTCTGCAACAGAACTTGCACGGCGTCGTCCAATCGTTCATCCTCAACATAGCCTAGCTTGGTCAGAACGTCCAAACCTCTCAGAATGTTGTATCCATAGAACCATGGGAAGCTGAGTTTCAGCCACGACTTGTTGATCACTTGGAAGTTGTGGTGGTCCGCCTTGAAGAGCCGATGCATGAGAAGAAATTCCGCTCCTCTTTCTATCGCGGGTTCCATTTCTCTTGTCAGAATTTCTCTCGGAGCTTCGCTGAAGGCTTCCATTGGAGAGATTGCGCCGTAGAAACATCCATGCGTGTCCCTGACATGCGCTCGCCAATAGGGGCAGAGCCATCCGCCATCCTTATTCTGGATTCTCACTAGCCATTCCAAAGCCTTCAGTACTCGAGGGTCATCAGCATATCCCATTCTGATCAAGGCCGCTGCCATGTTGCCAGTTAGGCATGAGTACTGATGCTCACAGACTGTTGAGGTTGCCCATTCACTAGGCGTGGGCAACCTCTTCCCTTTCTCACGAAGATACTGATACTCTTTCAACGCCCTCTCAGTCGTATAGCTGGAAAAACCGCCCCCGTCCAGTTGAAACTGGAAGATGTGCTCGCATGCCCTTCTGACTCTTGGATCGCTTTTGTCCATTCCCAGCTGTCCAAGTGTCATTAGCTGCCAGTAGGAGGATTTGTACTTAGGATGGTAGGGGCTCCAAGGTTCTTCCCAGTATCCCTCTGACTTCTGCTTCGAGAATATCTTTGTCACTACTTTTGAGCTTGAGATCGCAGTTTTGGCTACCCGTAACTCAAGATCGTCTTCCTTTCGGCCCAAAATATCTCTGAGGGTGAGATAGCGGATCGAAGGGCTGTCCTTTTCGAGCAGCCAGTCAATGAGACTTTGCTGGGCACCTCTTTTCATCTACACGCATCCGATCGTTCTAGGGATTCCTCACATTCTTCGTATGGCCATCTCTGCAGCCAGAACAACAGGCTCCCAAGTCTCGTTCAGAGGCGGCGCGTAGCATGTATCAGCCTTAGCTAGCTCGTAGATCGTCATCTGCTTCTGAATCGCGATTGACAAAGCGTTTATCCGCTGGGTGACTTCCTCGCCCGCAATTATCTGAGCGCCAATCAGCCTCTTAGATTCAGCGTCGACTACAAGTTTGACCCGTATTGGCAACGCGCCTGGAAAGTAGTCTGCCCTAGTCTTCGAGCCAATCTTTCCCACAACAGTCTGGAAGCCGCTCCGCTCAGCGAAGAACTCATTCAGGCCAGTCACACCAACCTCGAAATCAAACATCCTCGTCACGGCTGAACAGAGCGCTCCCGCATAAAGTGCATATCCGCCCGCCGCGTTTATGCCAGCCACCTTACCCTGCCTAACAGCGGTTGTTCCGAGCGCTGGGACAACCGGCGTATTGGTGATTAAGTGGACTGTTTCTGCACAGTCGCCGGCAGCGTACACATCCTTCACGCTTGTTCCCATTCGAACGTTTGTACTGATGGCTCCCGTCTTACCCAAGGTTATCCCGGCCTTCTGAGCTAGGCTCGTGTTCGCTCTGACGCCGCATGCGTTTATCACGAAGTCGACAGGCATCTTCTCCCCAGCGACTGATACCGCCTCAGCGCAGCCTTCTCCAACTACCTCCTCAGCTGCACGACCAACTATTATCCTCATGCCTTTCTCTTCGAGGAGTTTCTGGACCTCATCTGCCATATCCTTGTCCAGTAGCCTCGGAAGGCAGTAGGGAAGCATCTCGACAACAGTGGTCTTGACTCCTCTCTCGACAAGGGCGACCGCTGCCTCAAGCCCAAGAAAACCCGCTCCAAGGACTACGGCGGAGTCTGCGCCTTCCCTGATCATGCGGTCGATCTCTTTGCCTTCCTCAATCGTGTGGAGAAGCATTACCCCTTTCTTGTCTATGCCCTTGATGGGCGGGGTGAAAAATTCTGAACCCGTGGCCAAGATGAGGCTGTCATACTGCAGAGATTCGCGTTTCCCATCCTTCGTTTCAGCTTCGACCACCTTGGTTTTTGTGTCGATGTTGGCAGCTGTGGTCTCTAGTCGTAGGTCGAATTTCATCATGCGATAGAAGTTGGGCGGATAGACGATCAGGTCCTCGAAGGACGGTATGTGGCCACCCAGAGCGAAGGGAAGCCCGCATCTCGAATAGGCCCCAACATTGTCTTTTGTCAGAAGCGTGATCTCGGCTTCTCTATCTGTCTTTCTGGCAGCTACCGCAGCGTCGACGCCAGCTGCATTCGCTCCGACGATTACTATTCGTCTGGGCATATGTTTAGCTTTCCTTGGCGAGCTCCTTGTGCCACTCTACAGCTTTCTTGAAGTCCATGAGGGTTTTGAGTTCCTCTTGCACGTTAGTCGGAGAGATGACTATGAGCCATCCCTTGTTATACGGGTCTTCGTTAAGCATCTCCGGGCTGTCTCTGACTTCTCCGTTGACCTCTTCAATTCTCCCCGTCAGAGGAGCAATGAGGTCTGATACGGCTTTGACCGATTCCACGGTTCCGAAAGGCTGGCCCTTCGTGACCTTGTCCCCTGCGCCAGGAAGTTCAGCGAAGACTACCTCCTTCAGCTGTTTCTGGGCGTAGTCTGTTATGCCAATTCTGGCTTTGCTGCCTTCTATCTTAGCCCACATCCAGTCCTTCGAGTAATAGAGCCCTTCGACAACTTCAAAATCGCCCACTTTAACCAAGATTTTCCACCTCGAACGGAGATAATTCTGCATAGGGTTGTATTAAAACTAACGGAAAGGTCCCAACCCTATGGAGGATGTGCCATCGCTTCATCTTTGGTGTATACTTTGCGTGAGTATTCTCGGTGAGATGCTCTTTTAAACAACCGTTCTGTAACCTCTCACAAACACAAAGGGGGAATGAAGAATGAAGACAGATTCGAAAGCGTTGGTCGGCATGATACTAGCGCTCGCTATAGTGTTGCCTTTGATGGGTAGCGCCCTAAGCGTTGAGGCGGACAGCAGCGAACTCGACGAACAATTGAACCCGACGCTGAGGGGAAGAGCTCTTCAGCTGATGACGAACCAGGGACCTCTCGCTCGAAGAGGAGCGATAGTAAGGAGATTCCTCAGCGAAGCTGAAGCCGTAACCGTCGAGGGTGAGGTGATAGCTCACTTCAGACGCATGTTGATAGTTGACTCCGCTGGCAAAAGACTAGACATCGTGTTACCCCGAGCTTGGAACGTGAACAACGAGGTCATCAACGTTTCGCAGATGTTCGAGGACTATATCAGTGCAGGAGACATGGTCTCAATAGGGGCTCTGCAAAGCGAAGTCACCAACAAACAGGGAGTAACCTTCAGGGCTATACTGGCCTACGAGATTTCGAACGGTGAGCACACGTTCTACGCCGTCCTGCCCTTCAACATCGAAGCAGAAGACTAGAAACCGGAAGGAGACGCACTGGTCTTCGGTCCAGAATCGACCAGCACTGTCAAAGGATCTCCCCTACCTTTTTTCTTGAGGATCGAGATGTGCGAGTAAGCTCCCTTTTCGACGATTCAACGGTCACTCAGAAGGGCATCCTCAGTGTGCACGATTCTTCAGCCTCTTGAGGACCTCTTTGTTGACGAGGTGAAGGGGAATCTGTCCGGTTAAAGCCCTTGCGATGTCCTCCGCCGCTTTCTCCTGAATCTCGGCAAGCGAGCTGGTGGAGTACCAAGCCACGTGAGGAGTTAACACTATGTTGCCTAACGACAATAGCGGATTGCCTCTTTTCGGCGGTTCGCTCTCCAACACGTCAAGTCCAGCTCCAGATATCCATCCCTCTTTCAGGGCTTTGTAAAGGGCTTTCTCGTCGACTATCCCGCCTCTTGACACGTTGATTAGAAAGGCGTCCCTCCTCATCTTCTTGAGCTCTTCCTCCCCGATCATGTGGCGTGTCTCCCCTGTCAAGGCGACATGAATTGTAACGATTTGCGACCTTTTGAGGAGGGTTTCAAAGTCCA
>Ga0315314_1002401_pt1 | contig 15524 bp, 18 predicted proteins | sample TDP9_MG_FD_203631 | JGI IMG/M metagenome (GOLD analysis project Ga0315314, IMG submission 203631) | Freshwater sediment microbial communities from Lake Towuti, South Sulawesi, Indonesia - TDP9 | ecosystem: Environmental > Aquatic > Freshwater > Lake > Sediment | place: Indonesia: South Sulawesi...
GAGCGTAGATCTCGTTTGGTAAGCTCTGAGCTCTCGCAACAAAAGCTTCGACCTCTATTTCCGGAAAGTATGCATCGATCAGCTTTTTAACCGAAGCAACCTTACGCATGCCAACATGCTCAGGTGAAATGAAAACTCTATTTCTATTTGACCCCTCCCATCTGTCAGGATCGACAATTGTGAGTTTATTTACTCCCATGCACGCTAGAGCAAAGGCGATTAACGTATTTCCTCCACCCATGCCAATTAACAATACGCGAGTTGAGGAGATCAGTAGTTGCCCATCTTCTCCCAGAAAGCGTATCTGCCTGTCGAAGCGCTGAAGATTCTTGCTATTAACTATTCTTTTCTCCACTCTTGTCATAAAATCTCCAGAAATTTTAAAGAAGTTCAGGCTCTCATGACCGTAGATTCCAGTGAGTTGATGCGGATAGAATTTTAAAACCGTTTTGTGCGTTTCTTCGATGTCCGGATAGCTTGGTTCCTCCACCCAATGTGGATGAGAGTGTATGGTTGCAACTAGCGTTTTTCCTTTTCTCAAAAATTTTGGAAATTCTTTAGCAACGAACTCAGGACTTACATGCACGTATCCAAAGCTTCTGCTTGCATAGTCTTTGCCTGCGGGAATCAAGACATTTGTTACAAGCAATTTTTTTGCTTTAACCTTGCCAAAAAAGAAGACAACAGACTCCAACATGGAACTTTGTAAAGCATCTACAGCTTTTTGTCTCGTGTAATCTGCTATGATTATGGCATCGATATCTTGAATCAATAGTACTCAGGCTCCAAATCCTTTAGAAATTTTAATGCTAGGATCACAAATTCTTCCAGAGTGTTTTTAGGAGACCAGTTCACTTGCACGCACAGCTTAACCCAATTCTTGTACAGCATCTCAGGTTCAGTTAAAGCCTCATCTAGGTGAGTGCTCCTTCTTCCATGAACTCTAAGCCTTCTGTCAACGTAGGCGTCGGGAGCCTTGTAGTCAGAGTAGTTATCTATTTTCATTAGAAGAGGGATTGAGGGAAGATTGAACTTTGAAGGTAGCCTTATCTCTGGAATCAATATGAGGTCTTTGGTTCTGGAAATCCACGCGTCTGGAAAAGCCATTTGGATTTTATTAAAGCCTTTCATTATCTTTTCTTCTCTCATTCCTCTCACCAGAAAAAGAAAGAAGGGGAAGCTACCAGTACCTGAAGTCGGGGTAGCTCGCCATTGCTTCCCCATCCTTAACTTGGTCTCCAAGCTTGCCTTTGATAACCTTGCCTTGAGAGTTGATCAAAACTTCATTTGGCGGTAAGTCCATAGCTTTCTTCGCCTCTTCTACGCTCATCTGGTCGTCAAGCTGGTAGGTCTTCCCATCCTTCTTAAGGTGTATTATTCCCATCTCGCCCCTTCACCTCCTTTACCTTTTTACCGAAAAGACTGTGAGGACAGTTCCAGCATGGAAGAAAATGGAGAATGTTTTTCTCCCCTTTTACATTGACAACAATATGAAGAAGCGGGCGTCCTGCAATCTCATCAACTATAAAGGCTAGTGCTTTATCTTCAGGTGAGAACTCTAAGTTTCCGCTTGGATGCGAGTGAACCATTAAACATGCGAATCGATTCTTAAGAACTTTCTTAATGTCTTCGATAATGAAGCTAACGCTATACTGACGAAATAGGTTGTATGCCGGAAGGTCTATAAAGTCTTGCACATAGAGCATCGTGAAACGTTGCCCATTATCCTCTATCTCCTGCATTTTTCCGACACCAATAGAACCCAATTCTACAGGCGTTTCTCCATTTTTCCCTTCAGAGCTCCAAAGTTTAACTCTCTCCCAAAATCTCTTCTCAGCATCTTTCTCGATGCATAAGGCAATTTTCAACTCAGAGCGAAGCTCTTCCTCCTCTTCACCTTCTATCAGTTTTTGGATCTGCTGGTCAAGCACGTTTTGTTTACTCAAATTAAATCACCTTTAAGACGACTTACTCCCGAAAAACCTGAACACAAGAGCAAGCGGAATTCCTATAATCACGGCATAAGCGGCTAATTTGCCCATTAGGGGTAACTTCTCTGCTATCGTATAAGCTCCGTAAAGTGTAAGCGCCAAAGCTATGATTGTAGCGGTTTTCACAGAAAAGGGCGCACCACTACCACGGCTGAATGCCTCCTTGATGCACATAAGCATGAGTAAAAAGCCCAGCGTAAATGCAGCCGCTGGCTCAGAGATAAGATAACCAATAAGCAGTTTTAGTGCCTCAACTATCGGCTTTATAGCCTCGATGATTTCTTGAACCAAGCTAGCAACATCTTCCAAATTTCATCAAGAATTCAAAGCGTAGTTTTGACTTATAACTCAGAATTTCGTTCACGATGAAATTTCAGAACCAGTGAAATGCTCATTTAGGTTTTGTCGGATTATTCGATCTATTTTCATTGATCTTCTCGAGGACGCTGAGCAAATTAAAGCCGAGATCGGTAAGCACGTAGTACTTTTTGATGCCAAAGCCATACTTTAGCCTTTCTGTCTTTACCTTTCTTATAATCCCCTGACGTAGGTATTGTTTAAGTATGCTATGAGCCGAGGAATGAGGATATTTCAATTCTTTGATGACATCATAAACCGTTGTAGGTTCAGAAAGCTTCCTCAAAAGGTTAAGGTCATATCTTATGAAATTCAATCTATGGCTTCTTTCATTTCGTCTTTCAATGTTGAAACCTGAGATGAAATCACCAATGCATAAACTAAAATGGAAGAGGAAATAGTTGATGCATGCACGGGTTGCCGTTTTTGTTTAAGAATGTGTTCAAGATTTTGGAAGCTAAAGGAAAGACAGGTCAGATATGACTCTTAAGTAAATTTTTCTAAATTAGGGGAAACGTGCTTTGGTGATCTGAGTACTTCACCTTTCATAAAATGCTTAGAATCTTCGAGTGAAATTAGCTCGCAGCGCTCGCGGTCCCATACCTTTAGAAGAAGCCGATATTCACACATAAGCTCATAACGTTCTCTTTTGGCCTGCGAGTGCTTTGACTTAGGAGAATGTTTATGTGGTATGACAATCACCTCTAACTTCAGCCACGCTCTTGTCGAGGCGACCGGAGCCAAGATTTTCTATACTCTAGGAACGGTTTAATCCAAACCGATTTCTACTGTAGAGATGGTCAATAACTTTTGTTTTAATCATGATAGAAGACTCCACAGAAAATGGGCATTTTAAGGATCAATGCATCGCCGGAGTTTTTTTCTTTTTGTTTCAGCAAACTAAGCAGAGCAGCTATCAGCGACACAAGACTTGCTAGTAGCTGTATAACGCACCTAACCCATTCGGCTTCCGTTGACATAGGCACCCCATCAGCCGTGCATACCCATCATACCATTAAGGTATGACAGTGATATTTAAGTCTTTTGGAACAACAATATCTATAGTCAGTTGTGCCCGAAAGCGGTTAGAAGTATGTCTCTCTATATCGAGATGAAGAGTAAAGAAAAGGCTAACAAGATTTTAGAAGAAATACTAAAAAAATATTCTGAAGATGTAATTACATATTATTTAGAAACGGATACCCTTCCTTTAGAAGGTACAAAAGACATAGAACTTTTTATTAGAAGTGTCATTCCAAGGGGAGGTAGTAAACAAACTATAATTCCTCCGGAAGTTGCTGAATATTTAGGGATAGAGGCTGGAAAGCATGTAGCTTTTGTTTTAAATAGAAAAATAGGAAAAGTCTATCTCAAAAAACCAACTTATGTTTTGGTTAGCGACGAACAACGAATAAGAGTTAAATAGTTCGTACCCCGCGAGGTTCGTCTTCATCTTAACTCATAGAACGAAAAATTAAAATATGTGTTACATCATACTCTTATGCTGAATTAGGTATGAATAACCAAAACATGATTATTATAGGTTACAGATCCATCGTTAAAAGAGGGGGATCTTTTCAGGTTATCTTGCCTCAGGAAGTCGCCAAAAAGCTCGAATTAGAAGAAGGGGATATAGTAGCGTTTGTTTACGACGCAAATGCGGATCAAATTTTATTAGCTAAACCTGTTAAATCCACATTAATTGGGATCGGAAAAGAACCTACATCACTACCCTTCTCCGTTTCTTCGGAGCTTGCTAAAAAGCTACTTAAAGAAGTTCCTCCCGTGTCGTCGAAGGCAAAAACGTCGTCGTTGAAAGCAAAAATTAAAGTAAACCGCGAATTTAGAGAATTGTGAATTTCTAATTGAAATGGCATGCTACTGTTATCGGTAGATGAGAAAGAGCATGTACACACGTGGTAAAAAGAGGAAAAAATGTATTCAGGACGAAATCGATGAAAAATTGGAGAAGGGCGACATTGATGACTTTGTTTCTCGATTGAGAAGAGGTATACGTGACCCGCGGATTTCTCAACGCCCTTATGCAATCTCATTTGAAGAATCCTCCTATAAGTACATGGAAAAGTATGATGATGCACCCACTTTTGTAGTTATATGCCCCAGTCCTCATAGCCTTTATTTCAGGTCGCTAGAAAGATCTATCGTTGAGAGAATGATTGATTTAGGGTTACCTTTAAAGCCATTAGTTGTTTATGCCTCTAGCGAAACTGATTTTTATGCTCTAGCCCAAATCATCAGAGACAGCATCGAGATTAAAGCTAAATCTATTTTGATTCCGCTTGGCAATGTAATAGATGAGTCCGGTAACGTTATAGATGAAGATGTAGAAAAATCACTTAAAAAAGCTGCTTCTGAAAAAATAGATTTAATTTTTTTACACATTAGGCCAGTTCCAAAGATCAAATCGATTAAACTTCTGGGAAGTGATAATTTTGAGGCTGGAATATTGCTGGCCAAAGAGATTTGTGACCAAATCGGTGGAAAAGGCTTGGTTATACTAGGACGAGGTATAAGAAGCAAGGCTGGTTCAGATAGAATTAAAGGAATGAAGTCAGTTTTTAGGAATTATTCTAAAGTGGATATTTATGAGATCCCTGAGGAAGAATGGGAAGGGAAAGACTGGGATTTAGGGACTGCCTATGATATTATGGCGAAACACTGGGATGCGATTCGTAAAAAAATAGAAAAAGCAGAGAAGAAACTCAAAAAGGAAAACCTTTTAGATAAAATAAATGGAACAAAGAAACCCAAAGGTAAACCCTTAGTAGCAGTGGCGACTATAAACGATGCTGGGGGAGAGGGCGCGGCTAGGTTGATTTCTGTATTATATGGTGTCAAATCAGCTGAAATTTCTAAATTATGTCCAATTGTTTCAAACGACTTAACTGTACGTGGCAGGTATTTAGTGGACAAAGGTGTACTTGCCGGAACTGTAGACGGGTTTATGAAACATAAAGGAAAGTTGATTGCAGATGCTTGTATAAAGAGATATTATAATCAAACCAATTATTCCTTCGTTGATATTCTTAAACCTAGAGTTTATAAGCCATGGACATAGAGGAAAATTGTTTTTTCTTCGAAACAATTTCATTTCCTTTCAAGTAATAATCTTGTTTTTCCAGCAGTTGTTACAGGTAAAGGCATCGTTGTTATTATGAACGGATAATCGTTCGTTGTCTGTCCTATTGTTAGGCAAGGTCTAGGTGGCAGAACTATTTCTGTTAGAAGCATTGTGAAGAGGTCTAAGGAGGACCTTCTTTCACTCTTTGCCAAATGAATAAAAAAGGTGAACAGTTAAATATTAATACCTTGCCAAATATATATTAAAGGTGAACAAGATGCCGGAGTACTTGCAACGCCTCCATAACCAGTTAAAGGAAATGTTTAGCGGGAGCTTGGTTAAAGTCGAGACTGTCAAAGAGATAAAGCCTAACGCAAAGGAATACTTGAACAAGTTAGCTAAAGCTGGATTGGTCGAAAGGGTTAGATGGGGATGGTACTGGGTTCCGGCTGAAGTTAAAAACGCCTGGGATTTCTTCGAGAAAGACAAAAATTTTAAGGTAGTTTCCGCTCAAACCGCTGCCTCGTTGTGGAACTACGATTTCATCCACAGAGACGTATACGTGTTGAAGGTAACGGATAGGTCCTACGGCAAGGCGTTAGAGGAGTTCGCAGAAAGAAGGGGTTGGAAAGTCCGCACAGAGTACATAGACAAGCCTTCTGATGTGAAATATGAAAAGGTTGGAGGATTGTTTGTTGAGAGTGTAGAGGAGACAGTAATTGAATGCATGCAAGATTGGGCTTTTACAGATGCCTTCGCAACCTTGTACTCAAACAGAGACAGAATTAAATTGAAGCGTTTGTCAGAAGAGGGTTACTGGAAGAGGATATCGGGAAGCAACGTAAGGGTTAGACAGGCATTAGAATATGGTTGCCATTTAACCAATGAATTGACTGGCAAAGAAATTTTTGATGTCAAAAGACCAAGGTTAGACGATGATTACGTGAAGAGGGAAGTTGAGGAAGCAATTGAGAAGGTAGTTTTACTTGCCTAAGTACGTAGACATAATGCAAGCGAGAGAAGAAGAAATTGCGAGGCTAATTGATTTTCTCTCCGAAAAATCAAAGGGTTTTGAAAAGCCAAAACTAATTTTAACTGGTGGCTACGCGCTACGAGCCTTTATACCGTTTACAAGGTCAACCAGAGACTGCGATTTTGTTCTTCATAAAAAGAATGGCTGGTACTTGGATGATATAAGGAAATGGTTCGATAACGATGTCTCCATTGAGGCCTTTGAAGAGAAAGATGAATCCGGTTTCATGCGGTGCATCAAACTCATCAAAATCGGTAGAAGATCCGTGCGAGCTTCCTTAGACTTCATGGAAGGAGAAGTGACTGGTAGGAGTGAAAGAGACAGAGTAAGGATTGGCGATAGTTTCATAGCTAGCTCTAAGAGGGTTAAAATCAAAGTAGCTGATAAAGAGTTTGAAGTAAATGTTCCCAGCTACGCAGACTATTTAATTCTGAAGGTAGTTTCAGCTAGACCAAGTGATGTAAGGGACATAGCAACGATGGCTTGGAAAAAGGGAATACCAAGAGGAATAAGGAAGCGAGCAAGGGAGATGATGCCTTATCCGGAGGTGTTTAGAGAGAAGATAAGGAAGTCGATACTACCTGTACTTAGCGATAAGAGATTCCTACACTCGTGGCGCGGCACTTTTGCAACAACCGAGTTTGATGGAGAAGTGAGGAGTAAGGTCATAGACAAGCTAAACAAGCTGGCTTAGGGCTTTTCTGATTTCTTACATTTAAGAATGAGGCTTAAGTAGCCGGAGCGAAGCAGAGCCCCCCTTTATTTAGATTTGCTCTCTCTGAAAGTATGCCTGTAAAATTTAGTTAAAGACCTTCTAATCGGATAATCTCCAAAACTTTTCTTTCATACAAATCGACTTTTAGAATCGGTGTTCCGTAATGAACCATGGTAAAAATTGAATCTTCAACCTTACATTCTAAGCCAAGCTTGCTTAAGCGATAATTCCTTTTGTTTTCAACGGCTTTACTTATTACTTCATAAGCCATGAAAAGAGAGTATTAAATTGGAACGATAGAATTAATTGATGAACAAAATTTCCGTAAAAGCAGATTATTGTTCAATTCATAAGGAAAAAGTTTCTGTTCACTCAAGGTAATTATTGAGGGATTTTTGCCTTAGATGTGTGATACAACTCTGTTATTCCATATTTTCGGCAGTAATCATTTAACTCTTTCTTTATTCCTCTTCCTGTATCCTTTCTGTTTATGAAGTAATAGTCATCGAGTAGAATATATGCTAAAGAAGAGCAAACGTTATACTTCTTTAGAGTGCGTAACTTTTTCATATCTTCTTCGATTCTATTCCAAGCCACAGAATAGCGGAGACATTTCGCTTCAGCGCAGAGGATGAATAGGTCGCTTTCGTCTTCAAAAGCAATAATCAAGTCAATCCTTGGAATTTTGTTCAACTCCTTTTTTACCTTTTCTAAATCCTCATAAAACACGTAGTCATCAAAGTTTTCGGGTTTTAAACGTTCATTTATGTGCACTTCTATATTATTTAAGCCACTTTCTTCTAATCGTTTATAATAAAATCGAGTTAATTGAGTTAACAAATCAAATTCTGACCAACAAATCCAGTGAAATTCTTCTGCCTCCTCCTTTCCCATTCCTGCCGAGTAACGTTTACACTTTTCGTCAAAATAATTCTTGAAACCTTCCCACGCCTCTTTAAAGAGTGATATAGGTTGACGCTCCTTTCTTCTCATGATGCGATTTCTCCACTTCTCCAAAGTATTGTCTTCTTATATAAATCTGAAGACCGAGCTATAAAGCTCATGAAGACGATCAATTTTGTCGATAAGCAGAATTCCGTTATTGTCATTGCTTTTAAATCTATGAAAGCTATAACGACTTTAAATTTCAATTTTAGCTAGATAGAGTGGCTTAATTTCCCAGAGATAGTGAAAAGCTTAAGTTTTTGCTCTTCTGACCTGATTAGATATTTTGAATGACTCAATCAAAGGCTTCTTTGATAGCCTTATCCGCCCGATTCATAGGCGGAAACTCATCATGTTCACTTATATACTGACGAAGTAAGTTATGTTCGAGAATTTTTGGCTCATCGTTTAGGCACCAAGCAAACTCAAGCTTATAACCTTTTGTAAGTAGCTTATAGATGCGCTGGTTTGTCCATTGTGTAGGTCCCGGACGTAGGTACTGTTGAAGTCTCTTTTTTAGCCTCCTAGTTGTGCTACCTATATACATGATATCCGATTCGCCTCGTAGACGACCAAAACGCTCTCCACCAGCTTTCCGGATGACATAGGTACCCTTTTTGGAAGGTGCATTCTGTATAGCTTTATCATTAAGGAGATGCCATTCTGAAAAATTACCGTAGCTCCATTGCTTAGACCACGTGGAAAGTTGTGTCGAATCCATAGTTTTGCTTTTTTATTTTGCTCATATTAGTATATTGGCGTTTAAGACTTTGAGTGTTTTCGTTTCATCAATTTCTCTTTCGAACCACCCATGCTCAAAACAAATCTCCGAAACCTTTCCTTAACCGTTCATCTAGCTTCTTCTCTTATACTTATTAACATGACAGCGGGCAAATTCTAAGATATCTTCCGCAAAGCTTTGTCTTTGTATTCAACGAAAATGTCGAAGATCCCTGCACTACCTGTTGGATAGAGGTCTATCGAAACTTTGTCATTCCTATAAATTTCTTCTCTAAAGCTTACAGGAACAACCTTCAATTCACCGTAAGCTTCTCTGTAAGCCTCAAGAACGCCATAAGCAAAAGAGGTGAAGTCGATAGACTCAGAATATTCGGCTACTTGATCCAAAGTATCTCCTTTAAGACTGACCAATGACCTTTTGTTGTTCCAATCTAATTTGAGCGAAATCCTCTTAGGTTTTGCAGAAATATATCGTGAGACTAAATTTCTTACAAGTTCTATAGAGTTTCTGTCGCTCATTCATTCACCTTTCGTTCAACTCCTTTTTTGCTTTCAACCTCTTCTGTAGCTCTACTAATGCCTTGTCTCCTAGTTCTTCTACGAGCTTAACAGCATCATGATCCGTCTCTATTTTTCTTTCAGGGAACAACTCAGTTAATTTCTTCAATGCCGATTCGTCAAAGACTATGTTCCTGTACCATTTTGGGTTGTTGTAATCTACCTCGCCCTTTGCCTTAGCGACCAGAAGGCCTGCCAGAAGTACCTGATCCTTCTTTACATAAAGATCGTAGTTTTGATAGAATACGTTTGAGCTTCTTGCAAAAACCCTCGCATATTCTATGTCGTGCTCATCGAATAGTTCTCTGATTCTTTCATCAAATTTCTTTAGCATCTTTTCGCTCTCGTGATAAGCCAAAAGCTCAGCGGAGTTCACCAAACTGTACTTTTCGCTCTTGGTTTCGTAGTATCCTCTCCAAGGGTCAGTGCTTTTCCAATGAACAGTGAAATCTCCCTCAGTCTCATTCCTAGTCTCAGTGATAACATAGGGTTGATCGTCTCCTCTGTAGAAAACTGTTGCCGCTGGTTCATTTTCATAATAGCATGATTCACAAAGTGGTTTGTTCTTGTAAAGAGTATCTACGTCACCGAAATAAACTTCAGTCTTTTTTATTCTCTCACCGCATATCGAACATTTCACTAAACCACCTCAAATTCTGCCGGAGATTTAACAACGAGTATCGATTTCTGTTTCAGTTCCTGTTTGAGTCTCTCTAATCGATGCTTGAGAGCGATGTCGTAGTTCAAGAAAGCATACAGGAGAATCGAGTCTTCAGTGATGCCGTTGTAATAACCTTCACCTTTAACGATTGTGTAACGATCTGGAAAAGTTTCATTTGCCCATCGCCTAACTTTCTTTAAGTATGTCTCACTGATCTTCGAATCGTTGTTGCTGCCTATGTATATGCCAACTTTATATCTAGCCTTGTACTCCTTCACTCTTCCTTCTTCATTCACGTACTCACCTAAAAAGAATGGAAAATTAATGGAATGAGTTTTACCGACTCATAAAATTCCCTTATTGCCATTTTTTCAAATCATTTTCCTTTAGGAAACCTTTCTCATGAAATCATGTCCACAATTTAAATAACTTTGGTGCTAAAAATTAAGATGTGGTTTAATATGGGTCTCTCACTATCAGGAGGTCAATCGTTTTGAAGCAGGAATATCCACGTTCGTCCACAAAAATGAATGAAGATAAACCAGATGAAAGTAGAAGAGAATTTGTCTGGGCTGGTGTAGGTGCGGTTGCAGGAATTGCTGCAACCCAGTTTTATGAAACGGCAGCAAGGTTAGATGAAAGGTTACCTTCTACGATTAGAGGACTATATCGCACTGATATACTGCCTTATTTAGAGCAAATAAAAACTTGTGAGAATAGAATTACTGGAATTCAAAGTGAACTTTCAAACATGGTTTTGCTGGAAACTGACTATAATACTGAGTTGAAAAAAGCTTATGAAAATTTAGATGTAGCAATTACTGGTGCCGAGAGTGTTGTTGATAAATATAAACCTATCCTTGGTTCGGATGCTTTACTAGTTGAAGATACGATGCTTGGTTTATTAAAAAAACATAAAACAGAGCGTTCTCAACATCAGGAACAGATAAACCAATTAAATTCTCAGATTGATACTTTGGAAGATAGAATAGAAGGTTTCGGAAGAAAAACTAGAAAATGCTAAAAAATATTTATCGCTTATAAACAGCACACTTTATATCGTACCAAGTCTTATACCAGACTTTAAACCATTTGAAAAAATACCAGAAAGAATTTATCAAGGAAGAGATTTAAGTGGATGGGAAATTACCGTAGGTGATGCTGTCTGGGTACCTCAAGGAGAAAAGCCCGTTACTATAGAAGATATAGAGACTATTCATTATGGTGATTTTAGCGAAGTAAGGGCTAATGTTTATCACAGACCTATAATGGCACATAATATAACACACCATAAACTTTATGATGAAAAAATTTTTGATTATGTTCATATATTCGGCTATAAATTTAGACATCCTTTTATGCCCGCAGCAAAAGAACAAGAGTTCAATTCAGAAATAATAGGAGGAGGGCTTCACTCTTGGTATGGTCCAGAAAAAACAGGTTACGATATCGGTTTTGGATGGGCTTTAAACCCTTGGGCTCCTTGGTATGGTAATATAAACGTATGGGAAGTTGAAGAAAACGGTGAGTTTAAATGGGTAGACAATATGAAAGCAGATACTGATTGGCATTCTCTCATTGGTATTATGGATAAAAAGAATGATTGCGGATTTGTAATTGTAGATAAAAATGTTTACAAGATAGCGAAACTTCATAAAACATATCATCCAGAATTTGGTGCAGATATTTCTGCGGGTATAGTTTGTGAAGTAGTTAGTATATATCCTGGAGAAGAAGCCGCATATGGTGCTACTGGAAGAATGCAAGTTAAAGATTGGTTTTGGATTTGGTTACCATATGGTGAATAAAATTATTTATGCAAACGCGATATTAACCCAGTGATTATGGTTGTTGAAAGTTAAGCAATTATTTCATAATTTTTCCATCTTCCAAATCCTTCTCTTCATATAATTTCTATAAGCCCTAGCAACAACTGGTTTAGAAACCAGCTTGCAATACTCCCTGTAAAGCAAGCCTGAGGGCATTTTCATTTCTTCTCAAGTATCTCATAGATGATTTTCTGATGTTCGTTTAACATTAGACTTAAATCAGACCCTAATTTACGTATTTATGGAGAACAGAAGTCTTGGGGAGAGTTCTAACCGCAGGAATCATTGTCGGTCTCATTCTGATGTTGCTTTGCTCGACACTCCAGGTTTTTACGTCACAAGTGGAAGCTGAGGCATCTGAAACCTATGAGTTCTATTGCGATTGGGTTAGTGTAACTCCAATAATTGACGGATACATTCATGAGGACGAATGGTTAGATGCTTACAAGAAACACATTTACTTGCATTACGAAAGTGAGTCTGGCCCCTCCATAGAATATTATGTTTATTTAAAGAATGACGAAAACTTCCTGTATATTGGCGCTGATGGACCCGACGACAACGTGGATGACCCTGCGTTAATTGGGAGAATGGCCTTCGGGTTCGATGTTGACAACGATAACAAACTTACGGAGTGGAAGGATACATACTACACATTTGATCGATATACTTTGAACCCTAGGCATACGGTATGGGATGGTAGTACATGGCTAACCCACTGTCAAATTAATGATCCAATAGAAATGGCAAGTGCATTTTCGGGTAGCCCGAATCTTGCATCATCTCACTGGATGTACGAGCTTAAAATTCCGCTTCAAGAGATGGAGGGAATTAAAACCGATCCAGGACAAACTGTTGGATTTGGACTTAATAAAGAAGTTTATCACTCTGAATGGTATCTCTATTGTTGTCCACCCATTGATGTCGATTCGTGGGCGGATTTAACTCTAGCAGCGCCATTAACAACGCAAGAGCTTTACCCCTTGCCCGCAGGTTGTAAGAATATAGACCCTTCCAATATCGTCTTGGATGAGACAAGATTGCTTATTAACATTGACATCGCGGGTTTTGGGCAAATTGCTTATGTTGAGCCGGGGGAAACTGTTTCCTGTAGTTACACTTATCAAATATATTCGGGCGCAGGCAACCCATCCGAGATTAATCAAGGATTTTTCATAATGTCTTGGACTCCAAGCTGGCCAGCTCCAAGCGGATACTACATACCCGTATGGAACGGGGTATCCGGAGTCTATCCAGGGGTGACAAATACAGAATCGTTTAGTTTTACTGCCCCATCTACTTCTGGAACCTACTATCTATACTGGTGTGGGGGTTCGGAGTATAATATGGAAGACGCGGTCTCTCGGTATAGTGAGCCTCTGACTCTTCCAGCACATGCAAAAATAATTGTAACAGCTGAAGGTTATGAGTGGGAAGTGGATAAGAGCGTGTGGAATGTAGACATACAAGTAGAAGGAACAACTTACAATGAACATATATTTACTTGGATAAGACTTGGAGCTGACGCTGATCTTCGGAAAGCAGACTGGGCCGATTGTTGGCTGATTCAAGAACAGGATGCTTATGATATCCGCATTAGGGACCTCACTTTCAATGGTGAACTTACAATCAACCAGATTATACGGAACTCATCGGGCACGTACGTCTACTTTAAACGGGCACCATATTCTTGGCAGGGGATTATAAGGAGGGGACAACCGCACAGTGAACAGATTACCTACAAAACCAAGTCTCTTTCGACCCTGCAACAGAATCAATGGACTGTAAGGCTGTCAAAAGGCATAAAGGGTATGCGCGCGCGCTATGCGCCTACCGAATTGCCTCCTACCAGTGTCGAGATAAACTTCATCCTGCCAAAGAACTCTACGCTGATAAGTGCAAACGCTCCGGGTTTATCTCCCTCATATTCGTCTGCAGATGGTAGAACTGTTGTTGTTTTTAAGTTCTATAATGAATACTTTTCAGATCATTCTCCATACGAAGTAAAATTTGTTGTTGTGCCAGCAATACCTGACTTTGAAATTTCAGTCTCCCCATCCTCTCGAACAATTAATCCCGGTCAATCAACAACGTATACAGTAACTGTAACTTCAATTAACGGTTTCAGCTCAGAAGTGTCATTAGACGGTTCCATAACTCCAAGTAGTGATTATATCTCTTTAAAATTTAACCCCGAGTCGGTTATTCCGCCAAGTGATGGCTCAGAACAATCAACATTAACGGTATCTACAACCTCAACAGTAACTCCCGATAGTTATACTCTAACGATAACAGGAGCAAGCGAAGGAAAAACGCATTCCGCCGCCATTACGATGATCGTGCGGAAACGTCCTAACCAGCCACCAATTGCTTATATCAATGAGATCTCACCTAGCCCAGCAACTCAGGGAGAATCCGTGTCCTTCAGTGGTCATGGTACTGATCCCGATGGCTCAATAGTTGCGTATGAATGGAGATCAAGCATAGACGGCTTCTTGAAAGACTCAAAATCCTTAGAACTTCCGAGCTTTCAGAAGGAGACCATACGATCTACTTTAAGGTTAAGGATAATGACGGAGCGTGGTCAACTGAAACAACGGAAACGTTAACGATCACGCCAGCCGAAGTTGATGTAATAATCACCTCCTACCTACCCCCTTCAGGATGGTTTGTAGCTGGGAATAGGGTTTCTGCCAAAGTCGCTGTAAAGAATACCGGCCATGTCAGATGGACTTTCTACATCGGTTTCTCAGTGAAAGATGCTACGGAAGCGGGCAGATGGTGGGATGCTCCGTTTAAAACGATTACTCTTGATTCAGGAGCATCCGACACGGTTACACTTGAATGGATTGTTAGCATGTCCGCTCCCGCAGGAAGATATGACGCTAAAGTCGCTGTTTGGAAAAGTAAGGCTGGTGGCGTGTTAAAGAACATGCTTGACACTAAGGAGAAATCGAATGCTTTTAAAATAGTTCCTGATGGCTTCGATTATGATGCACTTGAATGGATCAATGTGGTTGAGGCACGTGACCTAATTTCTGAAGAAGAGGATATGTCTGAGATAACCATAGCAATAATAGATACTGGAATAGATTCGGATATATGGGAATTCATTGAAAGTAGGGGAGGCGATATTATTCTTTACGTAAGACCTGAAAGGTATTGGGATTGGTTGAGTTTTTCGTGGAAATGGCGATACTTGACAGCTAACAATCCTAATGACCCTATCGTTAGAGATAGTAATTTGATTGGACCCCATGGAAGTGCCGTGACTTCGGTTATATGGCAAATTTCACCAAAAGTTAAACTTATTATCTTTAGCATGCGACCAGAACTTTTTGGAGGTGCGCTTCTCTCAGAGAGAGTTGAGAGGTCGCTTCAATGGATAATCGACCATATGCATGAATACGATGTAGACATTGTGAGTATGTCACTTAAACTTGACAATTACGAGATAATAGAAGACGAAATTCAAAAATTGTACAATAATTTCGATGTTCTTTTATTTGCTGGCGCTGGAAACAGAGACGCGGAGGAATATGCATATCCAGCGTCTTTTGATGAAGTTGTATCAGTGGGTGGAATCTTTGACGATGCGGATGGTTATCTAAC
>Ga0315314_1002402_pt1 | contig 15518 bp, 13 predicted proteins | sample TDP9_MG_FD_203631 | JGI IMG/M metagenome (GOLD analysis project Ga0315314, IMG submission 203631) | Freshwater sediment microbial communities from Lake Towuti, South Sulawesi, Indonesia - TDP9 | ecosystem: Environmental > Aquatic > Freshwater > Lake > Sediment | place: Indonesia: South Sulawesi...
GCTGTTGAAGTTTTCTTTTCCAATTTCCTGAACGGTGAGAGGGCGACGGTCAGTTTTATTTTGGTTTTCTTGTGCGTCCATATCCCCGCTATGCGTCCGTTGATTAGTATGGTGGCAGCAATGTCACCTACAACTGGGCGGAAAACCCGCTGCCTGAATTGCTCATCGATTATTCTTGTCCTGTCCTTGTGCCCTAGAAGATAGGAGTCGAATTTTGGCAAAAGTCGCGGCTCCCCTTTTTCTTCCAAATCAATCTTCTCAAGAGCCTTGAAGCCTTCCTTAAGCATCCAAAACTGTTTCCTAGAATTTTCGACGCGGACTTCTTTCAAGCGGTTCAAGTTGGCTTCGATTATTTTGTTTGCCTCGCTCGTCAGCAGACCACTCCAGCATGCAAAGTCTTCGGCTGAAGCTGGTCCGTAGCAGTGTAGGTATTTTAGCAGAAGTTTTGTTCTTGCCTGTTCTTCGTCGACTTTGTTCAGGTCTATTTTTGGCAACCATTTGTCCAGCCTGGCGAAGCAGGATTCTTTGCCGCACGATTCAGCGAAAACCGTCAAGCCTTGATAGTTGGTCACTTTCATTATGCCGCCCCAGCTTGAAAAAACTCCCTCGTCAAAGTTTCCCTTATCCTTCAACATTGAACGGACTTGCTTATCGAGTTCGCTTCGTCTGAGCGGCTTCTCAGCCAAAGCATCTAGAATCTTGGGAAGCAACATTCTCTCGAAAGGCGGCCATTCGGGTGTTTGCATGAATCGTCCATGATGCTCGAACCACATTCTCCTCAAAGCATTAACGTAAACCGGCAAATCCGCCGAAGAAATAACGTGAATAGTCCCCCGCATGCACCACATTTTCACCAAACTCTTTTCGCGGTAAAGCCCGTCGTCCAACAGTTTTGGGTCAAAATCTTCCACTCTGTTCCACAGTGAAAGATAGGGTGTCAACGGTAACTGCGAATGCAAACCACAAAGCGTGCCTATAACGTCTACAGCATTGCGTTTTTTCGTTTTACGAAGCAAGAAATGGTTCCGCAAATAGAATCTGGTCAATTTTTGGGTTGTTATCATCTCTGAATCTTCTTCATCCGAATGCACGGTTTGATTTATCCCCTTCATAACCGCGGTTAGTTTTTACTCAGTCGGTGATTGTAATAAAACTTTCATACTCCTGACAAAATGAATACGAAATACTGAAAACCCATGCGAAACGCATAAATTAGGATTGTTCTTTCTGTAGTTTTCGGTCGGGCGGTAGCTCAGCCTGGTAGAGCTTCCGAGTCCGCTAGCCTCGTCCTAAGAGTACCTAGCAGACGGAGACGCTGTAGACGCCCACCAAACATGCGGTGGACGCCACTTTCAGCCTACCAAGCGCACAACCAGACGCTTGAAAAGCAAGCAGAAACCGGAGTGTCGCAGGCTCAAATCCTGCCCGCCCGACCACTTTTTATTTGTTATTCCTTTTTATGGTAGGATTGATAGTGACATCTCCAGGGACTTTGGTGAGATGGTGCACGTAGAAAAAGTATCAGATGCGGGTTTGCTGAGGAGTTGTCGAAGATTTTTAGCCCAAGACCCTGTTGCGAATGTTTTGGTGCTTGGTGACCTTTATGCGCCTCTTCTGAACGTAAGTGATGTCTATGCTGCCATTCAGAATAGTCAAGTGCTGGGCGTGTGCACCGTTTTCCATGGATACTCTAAGCCCAGCATAGTTTTCGGAGCCAAAACACCCGAGGCTAAGCGAGCCCTCGTCGAAACAGCGTTGAACCAAGACTCGACCGAGTTCATCTCGCCCTGTCCATCCAGCGAGGTCTACTTGTTTGAAAAGAACGCCGCTATTTTGGATCGTCACCGGGAGCAGCAGATGGTTGCGAACCCGCCGAAACAAATTGAACACGACAACGTCAAGGTTGAGCAAATGGGCAAAGGCGGATTAGAAGAACTTGACAAGTTTTACGTGGAACACGATGCAGAAGCGTGGATTCCATTGCAGCACAAGGTTGGACCCTACTACTGCGTAAGGCAAGATGGCAGAATCGTCAGCGCCGCCGGCGTTCACGTGGTCACGCCTCAGGTTGCTCAGCTTGGCAACATAGTCACGGACGAGGCTTACAGAAACCGAGGCTTCGCTCTTGCTTGCACAAACGCTTTGGCGGGGAGTTTGGCTTCAGAAGGACGGATCGTCAGCCTATTTGTAAGAACCGACAATCAGCCCGCTATTCGCATGTATGAAAAACTGGGTTTCCGCAAGGTTCGGGAGATTGCGTTTCTGGTTTTGCGAAAGAAAAATGTGTGAATGGTTTTTAGCGGGCTCTCGACCGTATTCTTGGTTCGAGGAGAGTCCATAGCCATTCGACGAATTCTCTGAGGTTTTTTGTCTGTATGTAGACGTCGCCTGGTCCAGTGATTTGTGTGACGAGTCCTTCGCCGCCGAGTATTGTTTCTTTTAATCCTCCGAATTTTGTGACCTTGTAGCTGCATGTTTCGCTGAAGGCTACGAGGTGAAAGTTGTCCACTATCATTGTTTGTCCGGGCTTCAGTGTGTGCTTGTCTATGGCTCCGAAGGTGTTGATGAACAGTGTTCCTTCGCCCTTGACTCTTAGCATGAACAAGCCTTGGCCGAACAAGCCTTTGGTGAAGCCTTCCCACTTCACGTCCAAGTCGACGTTTTCTGTTGATGCGATGTATGCGGCTTTTTGGATTACGTAGCCTTGGTTTGGTTTGACTTGTAATGTTTCGATGTCGCCGACGGGTGCAGAAACAAACGCGACTTCGCCTGGGCTTCCCGAGGCGGTGTACTCGTTTACCCAGAAGGACTGCCGCCCCAAAAACGAGAGCCCCAAGCTGCTGAGAATACTTTGTTCTCTTTTTCGCGTGTGCACTTCTATGTCGGGGTTCATGTATGTCATGGCGCCAGATTCGGCGACGATTTTTTCGCCCTGCTCCAAATTGACGACAAGCATTGAGTAGGACGGTTTGTATTTTATCTCGTACTTCATTCTTGAAAACCTCTTTTTATTATACGTGGTTCGTGGTTTTTAGTTGTTACGCAAAAACGTTATTATCGCCCTCGGATAATACGTCTGAATCGGGATAAGAGTTGAGTTTCCCCACCAACGAAGTTTTTGGAATAATCGCCCTAATCATAATCGGGCTCATCATAATCTTCCTCATCCGTCTCATCTTGATACTGATCCCAGCAGCCATAGTCGCGATTGTGGTTTGGTTCTTCACGGGAAGCCTCTGGTGGGCAGGCGTAGCGTTTCTGGTCATTGTCGCTTTGTCGATACTGAAAAAACTGTAACAAGTAGACGCCTTCAACGTGGGGAAAATGCTTAATAGCGTTAACCAGTTTTCTATCAGAAGGTTTTGGGCGGGTAGATCAGCTTGGTATGATCGCCACGTTGGCATCGTGGAGGCCGCGGGTCCAAATCCCGCCCCGTCCACCAAACGCGAAATAATCTTTTAACCGTCCTCGTCTAAATTCATATCGAATTGCGAGATGAGTGAAGTTGAATGCAATCACAAAGGAAAAATCACTTATTGGAGCAGCAGGCGTTCACTTTGTCTGTGGAGAATTAAGCCGTCGAGGCTTCATCACGTTACCTACAATTCGCAATACACGTGGAATCGATATATTCACAATAAGTCCCAAGGGAAGACAGATTAAGATTCAGGTAAAAACCGTTGCTAATCACAATCAATGGGTTGTGCCGAAAGAGGACAAGATTCATGATGCAGACAATTACTTCTTTGTATTCGTCAATCTGAGAGGAAGTCTTGATGAAAGACCTGACTACTACATGGTAACGAGCAAATTTTTGAAAGACTACGTGAAGAAAGCCTTTGAGGCGTGGATGAAAACCCCGCCAAAAAGAGGAAAGCCTCATAGTAAAGAGAACCCTATGCGAATTTTTCCGATTCACAAGAAACGATTTGAAAATCCATCATATCAGCAAACGCTAGTCAAGCCGATCAACCTTGAGGAATTTAAGATGGATAGAATTCTCGAGGAATTGAGTAGTTAACACATTCAAACAACGATGCTTTTTGTCATTTGTCTGTAGAGTTCCAGTCAGATTAAAACAGGGCGGTAAAGTCATTAGAAAGAGTAAGCCTCCCGTCCACCACGCTTGAACTTTTATCTGTTTGAAGTGGAGTTTTAGTTAATAGGCGTGGGATGAGCACTATTTAGCAGGATGAGAGGTTGGGTATGTTCACTATGATTTCGGTCGACGGAATTAGAATCAAAACGAGAATCATCCCGAGAAGGCAACTTGTCACGGCATGGAAGACATTGACTAGCAAACCGTTTCCGAAAGTGAAGGCGTTTCAGCTGGGAGATGACGATTTTGACTATGTCCTGCGGCTCAGATGGAGCAAGGAAGATGAAGAAAGAGAGAGGAAAGAATGGGGACGGACGCTGTCGATCGAGGGCACCGACGCGTGGGTATTCAACACCGACGAGTTTGCCGATGCGGACTACGTTATACTGATTAGAGAAAACCCCTACCACAGCGTCGAAGAAGTCTTGAAACACGAACTAACCCACATCGCCAAAGGAGACCTGTAAACCCAACGCAACGCACAGACCGAAAACCAGCCAACATCGCCGCTCCAGGAAACAACAGAAACGGCGACGTACATCCCAGCCAAAAAGTGCCAAAAAAGCCTAAACATATTTGGATCATACAGTAGACCCCTCTAGACCTAGCGTGTGTGTCCTCACAGAAAACCGTAACCGCCTACATTGTGCTATGCAGAAAAACTACCTATAGAGGGGAGGCGTGTGTGTCTTCTCACAGAGCCCAGAAGCATAACAACCATACGTGCTATTTGCTAATCATCGATCTCAGCAACAACAAAACGTTACTCGGCTTCTCCCTAATTCGCCGAACACTGTACGGCAACCAGTTTTTCCCGTAAGGAATATATTCCGTAACACGGTACCCCTTCCTTGCAAGCTCAAGCTTCAACTTCTCCCTGATTCCCCGCAGAAACCCAAACTCAAAATCCCTGTCGTATTTTCTGCTCATCTTAACCGCCATGCCAACCAGCTTGTCATCATGCGTCGAAACCGAAAACAAACCGGCACCGTTCTGGAAAAGATACTCCAAAAGCCCCAAAAAACTCGCATCCACCTCAACCTTCGACTTGAAAGCAACGGATGCAGGCTCATTATAGGCACCTTTAACGAGCCTAATCTTACCACCCAGCCCAACCAACCGCTCAACATCGCGCCTGCTGCGCTTAAGATAAGATTGAACGCAAACGCCCAATTTCTTCCAACGAGAAAACACGTCACAATAAACATCCAACGTAGCCCCGGTGAAATGGAAACTTTCCATGTCCACCCAAACAAACATGTCCAACCCATCCGCAAACTCGACAATTTCCTCGAGATTCCGCCGAAAAAACTCTCGGCCAAGACTAAGCCCAATTTGAGTAGGCTTCACCGAAATACAACCACGAATCTTTCGCTTATGCAAAAGGTCTACAAGCCGCTTGTACTCATCCACCGAACCCTGCACCTCGGCGGGGTTTCTGATTTCCTCGCCCAAGTAATTCAAAATCACACTGAAACCCCTCGCGTTCGCCACCTCCGCTTCACCAAGCGCATCCGCAACAGTTTTGCCCGCCACCCAATTCTTTGCAACCCTGTACGCGAAGAAGGAAACAACAGGCACGCTTGACATTTTCAACCGCACATCTACTGAAACGGTAATGTTACCGCATTATAAAGGCTCGACGTTAAAATCTTTCCCAACCTCAAAACAAGCACAAACCAAAAACTCTCGTCGACGCCACTTTCGCCGATTTCTGAAAAGGTAGCTTAAAATAGCGGCGGATTCTTGTTTCTCTTTCCCAAAATCAGTTCACGAGGGGCACAGATTTGGCGAAACCCGTTAAAATTACCGACACAACCTTCCGAGACGCACATCAATCGTTGATGGCAACACGCATGCGCACCGAATCCATGCTCAAAATCGCCGAAAAAATCGACCAAGTCGGCTTCTGGTCGCTGGAAGCATGGGGCGGCGCAACATTCGACGTTTGCATACGATTCTTAGGCGAAGACCCATGGGAAAGATTGCGGACTTTACGGAAAGCAGTCAAACATACTCAACTGCAAATGCTTCTCCGCGGCCAGAACATCGTGGGCTACAGAAACTACGCCGACGACGTGGTCGAAAAATTCGTGGAAAAAACCGCAGAAAACGGCATCGACGTCTTCCGAGTTTTCGACGCGGTTAATGACGTTCGGAACTTGGAAACAGCCATAAAAGCCGTCAAAAAAACCGGCAAACACGCACAAGGCACGATTTGCTACACGATAAGCCCCGTGCACACGGTTGAACATTATTTGAAAGTAGCCACACAACTCGCCCAACTCAAATGCGACTCCATATGCATAAAAGACATGGCAGGCATGCTGGCACCCCAACCAGCCTACGAACTCATTTCCGCGTTGAAGAAGAAAATAGGCTTGCCCGTGCACCTGCACTGTCACTCGACCAGCGGCATGGCGCTGATGACGTATCAGAAAGCCTGCGAAGCCGACGTGGACATCCTCGACACTTCATTCTCTCCATTCGCTTGGGGCACCAGCCAACCACCAGTCGAAACCCTTGTCGCCGCCCTGCACAACACTCCCTACAATCCAGACTTCGACATGGCGTTACTCGTGGAAATAACCGACTACTTCCGAACCCTCCGCGAGAAGTACTACGACCCGCTTCATTTAATCGACCCCATGGCAGAACGTGTGGACACGTCGATTCTTGTGCACCAGATTCCCGGCGGCATGTTCTCCAACCTCATCGCACAGTTGAAGGAGCAAAAGGCACTGGATAAGTTGAAGGAAGTTTTGGAAGAAGTGCCTAGAGTTAGAAAGGACCTTGGTTATCCGCCGTTGGTGACGCCGACCAGCCAAATCGTGGGCACTCAAGCCGTTTTTAACGTCATCTCGGGCAAACGCTACAAGAACGTTCCAAAAGAAGTCAAAGACTACGTTAAAGGCTTGTACGGCAAACCACCCGCACCAATTTCAGACACAATTAAAAAGAAAATAATCGGCGACGAACCAGTCATCACCCAACGCCCCGCCGACCTACTAGAACCCGAACTAAACACAATTCCAGAAGAAGCAAAACAATACATCAAAAGCGAGGAAGACCAACTCACTTACGTGCTGTTTCCACAAATAGCCTTGGAGTTTTTCAAGAAAAGAATGGCTAAACAAGAAGACAAATTAAGCCAACTGTCACCCGAAGAGAGAGAAGAACTGAAACAAGTCGCCGCCGTTTCCGCAGCACTAGCCACGTTCATAAGCAGCACGGGCGAAGCCATTGCCGTGATTCCGGCGAGAAAGAAGGAAGCGGTTTCGCTTTGGACCTTAACCTCAAGACAAGCGTTGCTAAAGCAGGGTGGATACATTGACTAAGTACACTGTCGCCCTTGAAGACAAGCAGTACTCGGTAGATGTCACGAAAAAAGGCGACCCAGAACACTTCACCGTCAAAGTCGACGACAAACCACGCGAAGTACGATTCGTAAAAAGCAAGTTCGAGTACGAAACCCCTTTGCAAATCAAACTCGGCGAAAAAACCTACACCATCCAAATAAGCAAACCAAGCAAACAAGCACCGTTCACAGTTAGAATTAAGGACATCCCAATCAAGGCAGAAGTAAAAACACAACAGCCCCGCTTCGTCGCACAACCAACACAAACACCCACACCCGCACTCGCTGTCATGAAGGGAACCGTCGGCAAAACGGTTGTCGAAGACGCTGTAACCGCGCCGATGGCGGGAAAAATAGTTTCAGTTAAGGTCAAGAAGGGCGAACAAGTTAAAGCAGACACGGTCATATGCATTTTGGAGGCTATGAAGATGGAGAACGAAATTTTAGCGCCAAAAACAGGCACTGCGCAAGAGGTCAACGTTTCCGAAGGCACAATCGTAAGCGAAGGACAAGTCTTAGCCGTAATAAAATGACCCAACCATCTAAACCGCAAATAGTTTTTTATAAAAAGAGCCACATTTTTGTTGGTAGATTCGCTGAAAGGACCACCGACGCTGAGAAAGGAGCCACATGTTCAAGAAGATTCTCGTCGCGAACAGAGGCGAGGTTGCGTTACGCGTTATTAGGGCTTGCCGAGAGATGGGCATCAAAACCGTAGCAGTATACTCCGAAGCAGACAAAGAATCTCTCCACGTGAAATACGCGGACGAAGCCTACAGCATCGGACCACCACAACCAAGCGAAAGCTACCTCAACCCCAAAAAAATACTCGACATCGCCAAAAAAACAAGCACCGACGCAATCCACCCTGGCTATGGATTTCTCGCACAAAACCCAGCGTTCGCCGAAGCATGCGAAAACAACCACATCCAGTTTATCGGACCATCCAGCAGGTCTCTTCGAAAAATGGGAAACAAAGTTGCCGCTCGAAAAACCGTCACAGAAGCAAACGTGCCCATAATTCCCGGCACCCTCGAACCAGTTGCGAACGCTGAAGAAGTGACAAAGATAGCAAAGGATTTAGGATTCCCGATTTTAGTCAAGGCAGTTTACGGCGGCGGAGGACGAGGCATGCGCATAGTCAACAACGAATCAGAAATCCGCCAAGCAATAGAAAGCGCTTGCCTCGAGGCGAAAACGTCGTTTGGCAACCCACGGCTTTACGTGGAGAAGATGTTGGAAAAACCTCGGCACATCGAATTCCAAATCTTAGCCGACAAAAAAGGCAACATTGTCCACTTGGGCGAGAGAGAATGCAGTATACAGCGAAGGTACCAAAAACTCATCGAAGAAGCACCGTCGCCGATGATGACGGAGGAATTACGGAAAACCATCGGAGAAGCTGCCATAAAGGCAACGAAGGCTGCAGACTACGTCAACGCGGGCACCGTTGAGTTCTTGGTCGACAAGAACGGCAAGTTCTACTTTCTGGAAACGAACACGCGGCTGCAGGTAGAGCATCTAATCACTGAATTGGTCACGGGCGTCGACCTCGTTAAAGAGCAGATAAGAATCGCTGCTGGCGAGCCGCTTTCCTTCGGGCAAAAAGACGTCAACCTTCATGGGCATGCGATAAACTGCAGAATCAACGCCGAAGACCCCTACAACGATTTTGAACCATGCCCAGGCACCATAACAAAATACCATCCGCCCGGTGGGCTGGGCGTAAGAGTTGACAGTGCACTTTACGAAGGCTACACTATCCCGGTATATTATGACTCGTTGATTGCAAAAATTGCTGTTTGGGGTAGCACGAGGGAAGAAGCAATCGCACGGATGAGGAACGCGTTAAGCGAATACGTGATTGAGGGAATCGAGACCACCATCCCCTTCCACAGGAAAATTCTGGAAGACGAACTATACCAATTAGGCAACATTCACACGAACTTTGTTCAAGAAAGAATCAACAACATCGCCTTGGCACGGGAACACGAATACGAAGACATCGCCGTTTTATCCGTGGCTGTGGCGAGTTATTTGCAGAACCAAAAAGCAGGCAAGGCGGTTATGCCACTAAGAAAAGCGATGACTGCTTCAATTTGGAAAACGCGTGGGTCATGGAGCGTTGACATGCAGTGTACTTAGCCAAAGAGCAGAGGGTTTCGGTGGGCGGAAGAAGTCGCCGTGTGCGGTTGGCGAAAACTGACAGACCTACGTTTTTCATGTGCGAAGTTGACGACAAAAAGTACGGCGTGGAATTAACAAGCAAATTTGACCCGAACGACCCCACGTTTACCGTGAAAGTTGACGGAAAACAGTACAAAATCAGCCTAAGCCAAAATAAACGCGAACAGACCACGGTTCAAGTTGACGGCAAAAATTTCACGATTAAACAAGAAACCACGGTTAAAGAAACAGTAAAAGAGGAACCGCCTCCTACACTTGCAAAAATGGAAACATTGACGAAGCTTCCCCTGGAAAAAGGAGCCATAATCGCCTCGATGCCGGGCAAAGTAGTTGCAGTGAAGGTGAAGAAGGAAGACAAAGTGAAAGCCGGCGACGTGGTTTGCATCTTAGAGGCTATGAAAATGGAGAACGAGATTCTGGCGCCCAAAACAGGCATAGTTCAAGAAGTCAACGTTTCCGAAGGGACCAGCGTGAAGAAAGGTCAAGTTCTAATCGTATTAAAGCCCTCATAAGAAACAGTCCATAGCCAAAGTTTTTATTTGCGAGCGTTATTTGAGGGTTTAACATCTTACGTGAACGTGCATGAGCAATCAGCAGCAGCAACCGAAAAGGACTTCATTGGAGCTTTACAGGCTCAGAAAGGCACTGGAGGTGCTGTCGCGCAAGGAGGGAAGGGGCACAGAACTCGTCTCGCTCCACATTCCACCAGGAAAGCAAATCAGCGAGGTTCTTGCCATGCTACGAGACGAATACGGCACGGCGTCGAACATCAAATCCGACGCCACAAGGAACAATGTGCAAGACGCGATTACGAAGGTGCAACAGCGCCTCAAGCTTTTCAAGCAAATCCCTAAAAACGGCTTAGTAATCTTCTCAGGCGCCATCCCGCAAAACGGACCGGGAAGCGAAAGGCTCGAAACCTACGTGATTGAGCCGCTGGAACCCATCAACGTTTACCTTTATCGTTGCGACCCAAAATTCCACACCGAGTACCTGCAGGAACAGTTACGGGAAAAGGAAACGTACGGCATAGTCCTTCTCGACGCCAATGATGCTTCATTCGCCACTCTGCGAGGCAAACGGTTGGAAATCGTCCAAGAAATCACGTCTGGAGTGCCGGGCAAACACCGCGCGGGTGGGCAGTCGGCGGCGCGTTTTGAGAGGCAAAGAGAAGCGAAAATGTTGGAGTACTTCAACCGTGTGGGCAAGCATGCGAATGATATTTTTCTGCAAATCCCCGACCTTAAGGGCTTAATCCTCGGGGGACCAGGACCCACAAAATACGACTTCGAAAAAGGCGACTATCTGCATTATAATTTGAAGAGCAAAATCATCTCCATAATCGACACGGCTTACGTGAGCGAGCAGGGCGTCGACGAGATTATGGAGCGTGCTCCCGAGATTCTGCGCCAGGTGCGGTACGTTGACGAAAAGAAACTGATGCAGGATTTCTTGTATCAGGTTGGGCACGACACGGGCTTGGCGACGTATGGCGAAGACGAAGTCAGACATGCGCTTCAGATGGGCGCGGTTAAGACGTTGCTGCTTTCCGAAGGCATCGACATCACACGGGTAACCGTAAAATGCACTGCCTGTGGCTACAAAATGCAACAAACCATCCGTGAACAGACTCTTCCGAGCTTCCAGCAAAAACTCGCCGGCGAACAATGCCCAAACTGTAAGGCGCAGACGCTTACGGTTGACGAAACAAAGGACATCGTTGAGGAATTCGCCGAACTCGCAGCACACACGAACACCGAAGTGGAGATGATTTCAACCGAAACCGAAGAAGGACAGATGCTCAAAAACTCGTTCGGCGGAATAGCCGCAATTCTCCGTTTCAAGCTTTCGCATTAGCAGAATTGTCCATGTTTCGTGGTGGTTGTTTTTTCTTCAGTTTCAGCAGGAACGGTATGAAGAACAGCGAGATTATCCCGAGCAGTGTGAAGTAGGCAGGATAGTTGTTTTCTGAAAGAAGAACGTATGTTGGCGGGAGGTTTGCCAGTCTGCCAATCATGAGTCCAACTTCGCTAAGGACCAGTATGCTGGCGTAATATTCTCTTGGGAAGGAATCGGCGTAAAGGGCAAACCACGAAAACGAAAACGCAGAAGCCAACCCTGAAATTATGGAAAAAGCTACGAGTTGATACATGGTCGACGAGTTGGCGACCGCAAAATACCAAACCGCATACAAAACGATGCCTACAAGAGCGAATTCTATGCGAGTCCGCTTGATGTCCGAAGCCCAGCACACGGCAAACGTCACGATAGAAATCAGTACCCCGCTCAAGGCGTAGATTAAGCCCATGTTAAGCACAGTGCCCGAAACGCTTAGAACAAAGAATGGATACGCAACCCAGTAACTTTCAATCAACCCCCACAAGATGTAAGTGGCGAAGAAAAACCCAAAAATACTGCCCTTGGGCACTGTGAGTTTTCGTGTTTCGGCGGCGAACTTGATTCTTAACGAGAAGAGAAACGCGGCTAGATAGAGAACTATTTGGGTTGCGAACAGTGTGGTGAAATTGAAATTCGTAATTATGAGGCTTCCTGCCACGGGTCCAGCGATGCTTGCAACTGCTGGAATTATTGAAGAGAACAGGCTTAGGATTCTGGCTCTCATCCTCGTCTCGCTTAGTCGGAATTGGAGAAGGTTAAAACTTGGCCAGAAGGTGGCTATGCTTAAGCCGTAGAAGAGTCCCAAGACAATCGGATTTTTGACATAGATGAGGACCAGAGCGAAGAGCATTGTTGTAAAGATTCCCACGGTAATCACGGCTTCAAAATTTCGGGCAAGCCTAATGGTCACTAATGGAAGTAAGCCTATCACGAGGAACGTGAAGAAGAGAATCTCGATTATTTCCAGAAGGCTTAGCCCCGACTCTCGATAGTAGACTGGGAGAAAAACGCCTGAAAGATTAGTTGTAAAGAAGAAGATGCTCACGACTAGAGCCAATACTTTGACCGAGTTGTCCAACATTTTTCACCTAAACAATCACCAAAGACCCACGAAGCCCACGGTTAATATTCTGTCACGTAACGGATGCCTTGGTAGCCTTCGAGTTCCTTCCCATCACCCTTTTTGACTAAAATTTCGATGTTTTCGATTTTGGACGTGCCAGCGATGTCTTTTTTGGCTTGCTCGAGTAGGTAGGCATTTTCTTGGGTTTCTGCGTAAATTTTGAGTGTTTTTATTGGCATGTTTAGTGGTTTCTTGTTGTCGGATTTTTCCCTTCGGATTTGGCTGATGATTGCTGTGGTTAGGGCGCCGTATTTTTCTGCTTCTTCATCGACAATTGCCTCGTCATATGTGGGCCATGGGGTGCTGTGGATGCTTTTGTGTTTGATGTCGTCTGCGTACATGGTTTGGTAAATCTCTTCCACGATGTGGGGCATCACTGGAGCAAGCAACCGAAGCGTTATGTATAATGCATGGTAGAGTGTGTGTTGTGCGGCTTCTCGGCTTTCTTTGCCGTAAAAGTCAGGTCTGTACAGGCGGTCTTTTGCGGCTTCGATGTACTGGTCGCAGAACTCGTGCCAAGTAAAGTTTCGAGTTTCTTCGATGGTGATGTTGAACTGACAATTCTCGAAAGCATCAGTCACCTTCTTAACAGTCTTCTCAAGCCTACTGAGCAACCACTTGTCAAGCAGTTCGAGTCTAGGCTTCTTGGCGGGCTTGTAGTCTTCCAAAAGCATGCTCACAAAACGTGCCGCGTTCCACAGTTTTCTCTGAAACCTCCACCCATACTCCACATCAGGCTGACGAAAGGGAATATCCGAACCAGTAGCGCCACCGTTCGCAGCCCACTGTCTCGCCGCATCTGCGCCAAACTTGTCCAAGATTGCGGGTGCGGCGGTGTAGTTGCCTTTTGATTTGCTCATTTTTGTGCCGTCGTTTCCTAGTACCATGCCGTTTATGAGGCAGCTTTTGTAGGGCTTCTCGTCGAATAGGGCTATGTTGCGGACCATGAGGTAGTACGCCCACGTGCGAATAATGTCGGTACCCGATGGGTGCATGTCCGCGGGAAAAAGTCGCTTCCAGTCTTTGCTGTCTGGCCATCCTGCGTGCACGGCGCTGGAGATTGAAGAGTCCATCCACGTGTCCAGCACGTCCTTTTCAGGAACAAACTCGGCGCCTCCACATTTTGGGCACTTGCTGATTCTTGGTTTCTCCAGTTTCGGGTCGATGGGCACCCAACCTTCTTCGGCGAGGACTATTTCTCCGCATTTTTTGCAGTACCAGATGGGGATGGGGGTGGCGAAGACTCGTTGCCTCGAGATTACCCAGTCCCAGTCGAGCGATCTTGCCCAGTCGATTAAGCGGGCTTTCATATAATCCGGGTACCACTTAACCTCCAACGCATGCTTTTCAACCTGATCTGTGAGCATGCGGGTTTTCATGAACCACTGCTTACGCTCGAGGATTTCGATGGGTGTATCGCATCTCCAGCATACGCCGACTTCTTGTTGTAGTTTTTCGGTTTTTTCCAGCAGGCCCTGTTTTTCTAGGTCTTTTGCGACGGCTTTTTTGGCTTCGGCAACCGTTAAGCCTTGGTATTTGCCCGTGTTCTGGTTCATCTTGCCTGTTTCGGTTATGCACATGATTACGGGGAGATGATGCTTGGAGACGCTTTGGACGTCGGCTTTGTCGCCATAAGTGCAAATCATGACTACGCCCGTGCCGAAAGCGGGGTCGACCATTTCTTCGGCGATGATTTTGACCTTTTTCTCGGCGATTGGGATGTGGATTTGTTTGCCTATGTGCTTCTTGTAGCGTTCATCGTCAGGGTTGACGGCTACGGTGACGCAGGCGGGCAAGAGTTCGGGGCGTGTAGTGGCGATGGTTAGGCTTTCTTTGCCTTCGGCTAATGGAAACCTGATGAAGTGCAGTGTGCCTTCTCGGGTTTCATGCTCTACTTCGGCGTCGGCGATGGCGGTTTCGCATCTGGGACACCAGTTGATCGGGTGCGTGCCCTGATAGATGAATCCCTTTTTGTGGAGCATGATGAAGCTTAGTTGGGTGCGTCGCCAGTAGTCGGGGTCCATTGTCTTGTATTCGGTTGTCCAATCAGGCGAGCATCCCATCTGGATTATGGCTTTCTTCATGATTTCGATGTACTTGTTCACGAAGCCTTCGCACATTTTGCGGAACTTGTCCGGCGGTACATCGGTTTTTTTGATTTTGTAGAATTCCTCCGTCTCGACTTCGGTGGGCAACCCGTGGCAGTCCCATCCCTGCGGAAAGTGAACGTTGAAGCCTCGCATGCGTTTGTAGCGGGCAACGATGTCAAAGTACGTCCAGTTTAACACGTTGCCCATGTGAAAGTCGCCCGACGGATACGGCGGAGGAGTATTAATGCTAAAAGTTGGACGTTTTCTGTCTTTCCAATCAAAATGGTAAATACCCATCTCTTCCCACTTCTTCTGCCACTTCGCCTCGACCTCGAGAACGTTAAACTCCTTAGGCAACTGCTTCATGAACACGCATCCCTGTAAATTTTAACTTAGGAATAGTGAGAATGGAAGATTATAGGTTTTCCGCAGACCTTTTCGCATCAGAGGCAGTCTTGGTTAGGGCACTTGGAATTCTTCGCCTTCCCGCAAAACCACAACCTTCACTTTCGAGCCTGCTTCAACCCGTTTTTTGAATTCAGACATGTCCTTTCCCCAAGTATGCATGGGTACCGCGATTCCCGGGTTAATCGTCAACGCAGCCTCGACAGCGTCAGCATAATCCATAGTGTACGTGTCGCCTGTCGGAAGCAGAGCCACGTCGATGCCCTTCAGAGTACGCATTTCTGGAATAAAGTCCGTGTCTCCTGCGTGGTAAATCGTCTTTCCCTCGGCTGTTATCAAATATCCCACACCGAACCC
>Ga0315314_1002403_pt1 | contig 15516 bp, 20 predicted proteins | sample TDP9_MG_FD_203631 | JGI IMG/M metagenome (GOLD analysis project Ga0315314, IMG submission 203631) | Freshwater sediment microbial communities from Lake Towuti, South Sulawesi, Indonesia - TDP9 | ecosystem: Environmental > Aquatic > Freshwater > Lake > Sediment | place: Indonesia: South Sulawesi...
TGTTTGGAAGATGACGAGGTTTGTCAAAATTCCATAAGGAGGAAAGGAAACCAACAGTGGATGAGTTGTTGGCGAAAGCCAAAAAGCCTTCAATGCTGTCTCCGCCGCTTCACAAGTTTTATGAAGGCAAGGTTCAAGTGATGCCTAAATGCGCCATAACAAGTCCAAACGACTTTGCAATATGGTACACGCCTGGCGTAGCGGCACCCTGCAAAGAAATCCAAGCAAATCCAGACAAGTCTTTTGAGCTTACAAACCGCTGGAATTACGTAGCCATTGTAACAGATGGCACGCGTGTTTTAGGCTTAGGCGACATCGGTCCAGAAGCAGCCATGCCCGTGATGGAGGGAAAAGCCCTACTATTCAAATATCTAGGCGGCGTAGACGGCTTCCCTATCTGTCTAAAAACCAAAGACCCGGAAGAAATAATCCGAGCTTGCGAGCTTCTTGAGCCCTCTTTCGGAGGCATAAACCTTGAGGACATAGAGAAACCAAAGTGCTTCCAAGTTCTGGAAAAGGCGAGAGAACGCTTGCACATTCCAGTTTGGCACGACGACCAGCAGGGAACAGCCACAGTAATCTTGGCTGGTTTGATGAACGCTTTCAAGCTGGTGGACAAAAACCCGAAAACAAGCTTAATAACACTAATAGGTGCGGGCTCAGCCAACATCCGAACAGCATTCGTCCTAATAAAGTGGGGAATGAAACCTGGCAATATAATGCTGGTGGATACTAAAGGCGTAATCTATCCCGGCAGAAAAGACATAACAAAAGACGAAGACCCGTGGAAGTATGAACTAGCCCAAAAAACAAACAGCGAAGGCAGAACAGGCGACATATCTGAAGCCTTCAAAGGCGTAGACGCAGTAGTGGCTGCGTCAAAACCTGGACCAGGCACCATAAAGAAGGAATGGATAACCACAATGGCTGACAACTCAATAGTCTTTGCCTGTGCAAACCCGATACCTGAGATATGGCCGTGGGAAGCCAAAGAAGCAGGAGCCCGAATAGTATCGACAGGCCGAAGTGACTTTCCAAACCAAGTCAACAACAGTTTAGGTTTTCCAGCTATCTTCCGAGGCGTCTTAGACGTGAGAGCAAAAACGGTCACAGACGACATGTGCATCGCAGCCGCCCACGAACTGGCAAAATTTGCAGAAGAACGAGGAATGCATGAGGAGGATATTCTGCCAAGAATGGAGGAGTGGGAAGTCTTTCCACGAGAGGCAGTGGCATGCGCATTAAAATCCATAGAACAAGGCGTAGCAAGAATCAAGCCGAGCAGCCAAGAGCTATACGACAGAGCCGTTGCAATCATCCAAAACGCCAGAGAATCTGTAAAACTACTAATGAAACAAGGCTTAATAAAACAGGCGCCGCCAGAAAAAGAACTGTTGAAGTAAAAAGTGGGCTGAATCAAAAAGGATTATAACTTTTTCTCGCCTATTTTTTCAGCGGTGTGAATAAGCCTAAGACATTGCTGAAGACATCTTTGAACAAGGCGTTCCAACCAAACTGCGGGACTTCTGTTTTCTTTCTCAAGGTTTTGCAGCCTGCCTTTTCGATTTCTTTCAGTTTCTTCTCGATGTCGTTAACTCGAATGTAGAGGATGGCGCCGCCTTCCTTCACTTTATCAACTTTGTTGAAGCCTCCTCTAGGTTCAGAGCCTGGGTCAAACAATGCGTATTCCATCCTGGGCATCAAGTCGACTTTCCATCCGAACAATTTGAAATAGAACTCCTTCGCCTTGTTAAGGTCGGTTACAGGAACTTCCACATGAACTATCGGGTTTCCCATATTCTTTTTCTTCATACACCAGTTATGTAAGATAGGCTTTGCAGCGACATGGATATTTAACGTTTTTCCGAGCACAAACTTTGAGAAAAAGAGGGAGAGAAAAAGTTTGTTTCTACGCTCTCTTTCTGCTCATTATTGGAATGTGTCTATGACTAAGGAACACTATGTAGACGGCTGCGAACACTGAAATCGCAACCAAAGCCATGAGAAGCCAGAATCCAGTTGTCGTCCAAATCGGCGGTGGAAACTCTGTCAGCACTATGGTCTTTGACATTGAGGCGTTCACAGAAACCGCCTTCTCAGTTGCGCTTGTTGTAACCACCTTGAGCCAGTATTCGGCGCTGAAGTGTGCCTCTAAGTTGTATGTGCCCTTTGGCAACTTGAACACCGCCTGCCCAGACTCGTCTGTTGTGTCCAACCCGTAGCCAACTCCAGTCTGCGTGTAGACTATGACGTAAGCTCCGTGAACCGCAGCCGCGTTGTTTCCAAACACAGTGACCTTCAATTGGTACACTTCGGTTTTGATTGTGTATGGTCCATCCGAATTCACGTAGACTGTCTCTTGCTTAACCACCACATCCTTCCACAGAATTGTAAATGCATAGTTTGCTGGAAGCACACGGGTCAAATTAATGAATCCATTGGCTGTTGTATAACGTGGCAATTTATCCATCGAGCCGTTAGGCCACGTGATGAAAACCTGTGCGTTTGGCAGCGGAGCGTCCACATCGTCGACTATGTGGAAGGCTGGATCATAATATACTATGATGCCAATGCTGAACACATGGTCATTGTATTCAATGAAGGGCGCAAACGAACCTGTGTCTAAGTTGTGGTAGTAGCCGTTGTTGTCGATAACCGAAACCTTCACAGTGTAATCGCCAAGCTGAGCCGTTGAAGGATAAGTCCAGTTTGCCTCATACGTGTGTGAGAAGCCGATGAGCCATTGACCGTCTGTTTTGCGGACCATGTTTACATTGTTCACAACTGGGCTAACTGTTGGGTCAAAGATGGTCATGTTAACCTTGTAGATATCGTATCCACCGAAGGGGTCAGTCACGTTTGCACGGACAATGACTACGCGTTGGCTCTGGCTCCAATTGTAATAGAACAGGTTGTTTTCGCTGTTGTCGTAAGCATAGGTTTTGACTTCCACAGGTCTAGCGTAGTCCTTAGCTGGGAGAATGGCTTTGCTTGGGTAAAACGGAGAATCAAACCAGATACGGGTGTCAGCCGACGAACCCGCATTGACCTCAACGCTGATTTGGAGTGTTGTACCTGCGCTGAACGGATGTGTAAGAGGCGTTGACAAGTTATAATTGTAGACTGGCACATCAATGTAAGAGCCGATGCTGCTCGTGACAGTGGGATTGATTGCCCCAGAATCCCACAGCGTAGCGCCGCCAACGGTAATCTCCTTAAATTGCAAAGTGAATCCCGCAGGTTTATATGCTGAACCGTTCACCCACAGAAATACCTGCCAAGAGCCGTCAATTGTGACTGGACCTGCCAAGTTGGGAAAGAGGTAAAAGTCAACCGCGATTTTGGGTAAGCCTACTGGTTTGTAGAATGAATTGGTGTATGCATCCTGCTGCGTCAGGAATTGGAACCACTTGGTAGTGTTCATCACATACTTCGTTTGTATGCCGGCAACATTGACTGGCGTGTTTGAATAGTGAAGGTAGAATTCCATGGGTTTAGCGGCTCCTGTGTAAGAGGCAGCGGCTTGGACTACTGGAATCACACGGGTTGAAGCTACATATGCTATCAACGATAGGGCCATAACGGTGAGCAGACCCAAAGTCTTTGACTTGGAGTATTTTCTAGACATTTGATTCTTTCCTCGGAAAAGATTGTTTTGAGAATTTTGAATTAAACTTTGTTAATTCCGAGTCTGAATTTAAAATTCATATTTAAATTGAGCTTATTTTACGAGAAAACCCAAAAATTCGGTTTACTTTTTAATACGAAGAGTAGGATTTATCGTTTACCTGAACCCATTGTTCTCGAGGAGTTCCAAAGGTGTTGAAAATAATCCTTCGCAAACTGTACAAGCCCGATATGATTTGACCAGATGACCAATGTTGGCTTGTCCTCGCCTAAGAATAGAATGGCTTCTTTGCCATCGACTATGACGCCGCCTCCGAACATGTGGTCTCTCACCCGCACTTCAGCAATGCTCTCGAGTTCTTTCAAGTTCCATGAAGCTGCTTGTCTCGAAGTCATGAAGAGAATTTTCACGTTGGTGCTCTGCAACCGCTGTAAAATGGGAGTGACCGAGTCAGCTAGGGCTTTTGGAAAAATCGGTGCAGCAACCATCAGTTCGCTCTTTGTCTTTTCCAGCATCTCTCTCAGTTTAGCTACTGTGCTCAGTTCGCCTCTCAGAATCCAAATATCAGGTTTCTCCCTGATTTCTCTCTTCTCATAAAAAGGCTGCAACTCGCTTGAGATGGTTTTCTCCCAAGTCTTCAATTTTTCTTCCATTTGCATTTTCGCCGTCGCCAAGGCTTCAGACGGCGCCTTCGGATAATACCGCCCCGGTCTGCCCTGATCAGTTTCTATCCAGCCCTTGCGTTCAAGCGAGGTCAAGGTTTCATAAACCTTTGAATATGGAACACCTGCGTTTTCGCTGACCTGACTCGCGGTTAAAACCCCTCTCTCAAGCAGAGCAAGATATGCACGGGTCTCGTAATCAGTTAATCCGAGTTCTCTCAGAACCCTTCTTGCGTCTGGACTGATAACTGCTTCCGATGATGTTGTCAACCCTTTTCACCTTCTGAAAGGTTTGGAAACCTTCTTATAGTGTATGGTTTAAACCTCATAGTTAAATGTTACAACTCTCAGTGGTGTCAAATTGCAAACGTTGAAGGAGCCGCAGCAAGTTGAATCTCACATTCTAAAGCACACACTAAGCATATGCCCTGAATGCCTAGAACGACTCGACGCCGCAATCAAGGAAAGAAACGGACAAGTCATACTCGTCAAAGACTGCCCAAAACACGGACACTTCGAAGACTTGTACTGGGCGGACTACGAAACCTACAAACGGTTCGAAAAATACGGCAGAGTCGGCAAAGGCGTGTTAAATCCAAGAACCCAAACCGTGAAAGGCTGCCCCTACGACTGTGGACTCTGCCCCAACCACAAGTCACACACGGTTCTAGCCATAATCGATATCACAAACGCCTGCAACCTTCAATGCTCCATCTGCTTCGCCGTCGCAGGAAAAATCGGCTATCTGTATAAGCCTAATTTAGAAACTATAGAGGAAATTATGGACACCCTCCGCGGCAACCTGCCTGTTCCGCCTCCAGCCCTGCAACTCTCAGGAGGCGAACCTACAGTGCACCCTGACCTGTTAGAAATCGTCAAGATGGCAAAGCGTAAGGGTTTCCGACACGTGGAACTCAACACTAACGGTGTTAAACTTGCCGACGAGAAGAATGGTGTCGAATTTATCCGTGAACTTCGCAAAGCAGGCGTAGACACGTTTTATCTATCATTTGACGGTGTATCCCCAAACGCCTACTTGGGGCGAGCGCCAAGTTACCTCGATATGAAGGGAAAATTGGAATACGCCAGATGGCTCTTTGACGTCAAGAAGAAGGTTATTGAAAACTGTCGCGAGGCGGGGCACCGAAGCGTTGTTTTAGTTCCAGTCGTTGTTCGAGGGATGAACGACAATCAACTGGGCGACATAATCAAATTTGCCATCAAAAACATTGACATTGTGCGCTGCGTTAACTTCCAGCCAGTTTCGTTTGCGGGGAGAACCGAAGAATGGGAAGTGAAACAAGGCAGAATAACTATCCCTGAAGCCTTGCAAAGAATTGAAGACCAAACAGACGGCGTTGTCAAAATGGAAGATTTCTATCCCATTCCATGCACGTATCCCATATCAGACTTTTTAAACGCTTACAAATCCAAATCCCATGTAGAATTCACCTGCCACCCCCACTGTGGAGCATCAACATACTTGTACGTGGAAAACGGCAAGATAGTCCCAATCACCAAGCTTGGAAATGTTGACGCCTTCTTCAACGCCCTAAGCAAAGCAGCTGAAGACATCCGAAAAGGTCACCGCACCAAAGCCAAACTGCGCGTGGGTCTCTCCGCTATAAGAAGCGTTAAACCCAAAATCTTGAAGGAGGTCTTGCCAGCTATTCTCAGCGGAAGCTACCAATCATTGCGTCCATTCCATTACAAGACTCTAATGATAGGTTTGATGCATTTCATGGACGCTTACAATTTCGACTTAGCCCGGATTGAGCGCTGCACTATTAATTATGGGTTTCCAGGCAACAAAATCATTCCATTCTGCACTATGAACACACTGCATAGACAGGCGTTGGAAAAGCAGTATGCGGTTCCTCTGCCTCAGGAGAAGAAGACGCGGGCTAAAAAGCTAGGCTAGATGGTTGAGTGTTTGTGTGTGTGTTGGTGACTAACTGTTCCTAGTGTCATCAACAAGTTTGTGTTGTGGGGCTGTAGATAATTTCAGAAGAAGAAGGGAACAATCGCTTAGTGCCTTCTTCTTTCATGCGGTTGACGTTGTTGGATGATTTTATGGGCGGTTCGACTGTCTGGAAAGTAATGCTTATATGTATTATCTTTGGTATATACCTTAGGAATGTATTGTGGGTAAAGTTAGTGCGGTCACGGTGAAGGTTTCGCGCGAGTTGAAGGAGAAGATGAAGCAGGTTAGGGTGAACTGGAGCGAGTACATAAGGAGCGCTATTCAAGAGAAGATAGAGGAACAGAAGCTGAAGACCGCCTCAGCCAAGATTGACGAGGTTAGGAAGCGAGCTAAGCCCGTGTCCACAGACGAGTTGGTATCTTGGATTCGAGAGGACAGGGAGAGATAAGAACACGCCACGGTACGTTGTGGATGCTAGCGTCGTTGCAAAATGGGTGTTGCCAGGCGAACCCTTCCAAGAGAAGGCTTTGAGACTGAAAGAGGATTATGTCTCAGGAGTGATAGAGTTGTCTGCGCCCAACGTCGTTGTGCAGGAGGTAGCCAACGCTCTCTGGAGGGCTACGGGGGTGAAGAGGATTTCTGAGGCAGACGCTAAAGAAGCCTTGAAGGCGTTGAACGATATGAGGATTGAACTGCATGAACTAGACTGGTCGCAGGCAGCAGAGGCAGTGAGTATTGCATGTGATTTGGACTTGACGATTTATGACGCGTCGTATGTTTTCCTCGCTGATGAATTAAGAGCCCCACTTGTTACGGCTGACAAGGTACTCTACGAAACTGCAAGAAAGAAGTTTAAAATCTTACACATCAAGGATTATCTGTAGCAATCGTTTGTATTATGGGTTCGGTTTTTGTTTCTGTATGGAGGACATCTGCTTCCGCATCATACTTGACTTTATACGCCATACCGCTCCCGCCTCACAGGTAACGTATAGTTATTTCCATACGGCTACGTCTATGTACGCTTCCGCGTCGTACAAGACTCCTTCCAGTCCTCGATGCCTTCCACTCTTCATGACGAGTCTCGGTCCAGAAACCTTGCGAGCAACATACACGATGCGTTTGCCTACTAAGCCATCGCCCTCTTCAGTTAGTATTGTCATGTCTTCGCCTTCCTTATGCGTCCTTCTTCCAAAAGCTTGTGAACGGTCTTAAACGTGACATCATAGTCTAGCCCAAGCGCATCAGCAATCTCACTGGCGAAGCTCGGACCAGGATGCTTAACTAAATAGTCCTCAATCATCCTCTCCGCCTTGCGTGAGTCCACATTCCGAACGCTAACAACCTCCAAGCTCCCCAGCTTGTCGCGCACCGCTTCCCTGAGGAAATCAGCCGAGCTTCGGTACAGCCCAGCCTTAACAAGCCGCTGAACTGTAGCATAATCCGCCTTAGACAGCCTCACAGCTAACTGAAGCGCTTCACGTTCCAAAAGCTTCTGACGCTGAGTCATGACACACATCTCACACTGATACCAAATGGTACCAAAAACTTATAAGTCTTCCTAAATGAACCACAGCATAGAGCTACACTATTCACCGCAATACATAAAGCCCCAATCGAAAACTAACCGTTTTACATCTTCATTTTATGCCGTGTTTCTTCTTGAAGTCTTCTTCACAGAGGTCGCAGCAGGGGCAGAATTCGGAGGGCTTGAAGTCCTCTCGTGCACTAGCAGACCTGCTCTGACGTTTTCCTTCTTCTCCCTGTCCTCTGCTACTCATCATGCTCTTCATCATCTGCATCATCATTTGGCGCATTCCGCCTTCGCCGCCAGACATTTGAGACATCATAATCGACATCATGGAACTCATCAGTTCTTGCTTGTCTTCGTTGGTCATTCCTTCCATCATCTTCTCCATCATTTTAGGCATCATCTGCTTCATGAACTCTTTCTTCTCTTCAGCTGTCATGCTTCCAAAGAACATGTCCATCATCTGAACCATCATACTCTGCTTTTCTTCTCCGCTCATTCCCTTCACCATTCGTTTCATATACCACTCTTTAAATCCCAACAATGTCCCTTTTCTTTTTTGAGACGAGACGTGGTTATATGCCTTACGGGAATAAACCTATAAGGAACAGCACCAATCATGTGCAACCTAGTTGATCAACAATGGGCGGAAAAAAGAAACTCACACTCAAACAAATGGAAAGAGCCTCAGAAAAGAAAGATGAGGCTGGAACCAAACGGGGAGGCAAGTCAAGTGGGCCTGGCCCTGAAAAAAAGGCGCCAGGAATAACTCCTCCCGACCTCAAAAGCGACAAGGTCATCGGCGAAATAAAGAAGATGAAGGCTGTAACGCCCTACGGTGTTGCCTCACGCTTCAACCTGCGCCTCAGCGTAGCCCGAGACATGCTCGAAGAACTGGCGCAGAAAGGCATAATCGAATACGTTTCAGGAAGCAAGAGCCTCAAAATATACAAGCCACACGACTAACATTTTTACTCGGCTTTTGAGGTGTACAATTGGAGTTTCCTGAACGTGTCTACACTCAAGAAGAAGTTGGAAAAGCTAGAGAACTCATCCAAAAAGGCTACAAACACACCTTAAAAATCGAAGGGAGCCCACAGTTCAAAAACAAGATGGAGCAAGTTATAGAACTCATCAAAACAGCCGACTACCACGACTTTCTGCGCACATACATACGCCAAATCATAGAAATGGAAGGCTTCAGCCAACTCCACGAAGCTGATGCTGCAATATGGGCAAACATGTCCATGCTCATCGACCCCATAGACGCCGCCAGCTACGTGGTACAGAAGGCACAACAGATGAAAGACTACATACAAGGCAACCTATACTACGGAACAGGCGAAATGGTCGCCATTGAAAAACGCTTAGAATTCATAAAGACCCTCAAAACCAAAAGCAAAAGCAAAGACATTCAAAAAAGATGCGAAGAACTCCTGAAAAAATGGGCAGACACCAAGATGCAGTTTCCTTAGACACGCACAACCCGTATCACTGCACCACTCTTCACGCGACCAAACAACTCCAAATTCTTCAAAATTCTTCCAACAATGTTGACCGCACTGTAAGGCTGCGAACCACCAAAGAAAACACAGAGCGCCTTGCCCATAGGCCAATAAACCAAATCACCCTTTTTAACTCTCGATTTAGCTTTCTCCTCACCCATCGTAACTGGAATCTCAAAGTAAACCTCCTCCTTCCAAAGCGCCGCTCGACCCTCAACCGGCAACCTCTTAACTATGACATCCACAGTTCTTGGAGCCAAATGACGAATCAACTCGCCCTCTGCTTCACCCACCCTTTCAATAATTAATTTCACTGGTATCCTTGATAGACTAGCTTCTGGCATTCAATCACGTTCTCAAACTAGTAAATTCAGCGTTCTTCTAACTTACTTTTTTGGGAAACCTTTCTTTCAATATGTCCTCCAGCGTTGGTGTGCCAATTTCTTGCAGCTCATATTTGGCTCTAACCGCAGGTTTATTCAACTTTAACACTCGTCGCAAGTCAATCGGGGTTCCTATAAGAACAACATCGCACGGAGTTGCGTTTATCGTCTCTTCCAGTTCGCGTACCTGTTCCTTGCCGTAGCCCACAGCTGGAAGAAGGGCGCCCAAGTGAGGGTAGTTCTCAAAAGTTTTCACAATTGAGCCCACCGCGTAAGGGCGTGGATCTATCATTTCTCCAGCACCCAGCCTCTCCGCCGCTATCATTCCAGCGCCGTATGCCATGTTTCCATGAGTTAATGTTGGGCCGTCTTCGACAACGAGCACTTTTTTTCCATTTATCAGTTTGGGGTTGTCAACGGTAATTGGAGAAGCTGCTTCTATTATCGTCGCGTCGGGGTTCACTGTCTTAGCGTTTTTCCTAACAGCAGCCACATTAGTAGGGTCGGCTGTATCCACCTTATTTATAATGATTACATTCGCCATTCTTAGGTTTGTTTCACCCGGATGATAGGTTAGCTCGTGTCCGGGTCTGTGTGAGTCTGCCACAACAATGTGCATGTCTGTGTGGTAGAAGGGCATGTCATTGTTGCCTCCGTCCCAGACTATAATGTCGGCTTCCTTCTCGGCTTCACGCAGAATTTTTTCATAGTCCACCCCCGCATAAACTATGATTCCATTGTCGATGTGAGGCTCGTATTCCTCGCGTTCTTCAATGGTGCAATCGTACTTGTCAAGATCCTCATACGAAGCGAAGCGTTGACACACCTGTTTGGTCAAGTCGCCGTAGGGCATCGGATGCCGAATTACAACAACCTTGAAGCCCAGTTTCTTAAGGATTCGGGCAACCTTCCTTGAGGTTTGACTCTTTCCAGACCCAGTTCTCACCGCGCAAACGGAAACAACTGGAACCTTACTCTTGACCAGAGTTGTAGATGGGCCCATCAGTCGGAAGTCGGGGCCATTTGCCAATGCCATTGAAGCTCTGTGCATGACGTATTCGTGAGACACGTCACTGTAGGCAAACACAACCTCATCAACGCCGAACTGTTGGATGATTTTTGGCAACTCATCCTCAGGGTAGATTGGAATTCCCTTGGGATAATTTGGACCAGCCAATTCAGGCGGATAACCACGCTTTTCAATCCCAGGAATCTGCGTGGCTGTAAAAGCCACAACCTCATATTGTGGATTGTTTCTGTAGAAAACGTTAAAGTTGTGAAAGTCTCTCCCAGCCGCCCCCATTATGATAACTTTGGTTCTCTTCATTGAAGACGCCCTTCTAGAGGAAGTTTTGAAACATATGAATCACCCATTCATATAAGCATTAACCACCTCAAAATTGAACACCTTTTAAAGTAGCTTCTAGAAGAAGGCTTACGCTTGGAAGCCACTATTCTTTATCTTTCAAGTCCAAAGCCTCGGCGATTATGGCCATTTCCTTCAAGCCCAACAGTCTGTTGGTTGCCTTTATGACTAAGCGTTCTCTCCATCCGCAGTTGAGGCATTCGTATTTCACAGGGGTTATGGTCATGTGTCCTGACATGTCACCGCTCATGGAGCCCACTCTCCTAACTTTAGCGCTCTTACATCTGGGACAAATCTGCACATCAACATATTTTCCCTCTTTTCCAAGTTCTTCTAGAACCGCCATTATTTCAGGGAGGTTTTCGCTGAGAATCTCTTCCTCTTTGAGCAGAGTCAATTGTCGCTTGCGCTTCTTCTTTTTCCGTTGCTCTTCTTCCATTAGCAGAGCTCCAACAAACATAGAGCCAATGGCATCTATGAAAGGTTTGTTGTAGAAGCTAAGGGTTTATAAACACTTGAATATTAATCATTGTAGTCAATTATCTTAAACGCTAAGGAGTGTTTGTGTCAAGTTGCCAAAGGTTAAGGCAACGGTCAACATAGAAAACGTGGTTGCGTCAGCTACACTAAAACAGAGGGTTGACCTCAACGCGGTGGTTAAGGGCTACCCAGGCGTAGAATACCGCCCCGAACAGTTTCCAGGCTTAGTGTTTAGATTGAAGCGTCCTAAAACCGCCACGTTAATCTTCAACTCTGGCAAGATGGTGTGCACAGGTGCCAAGTCGGAGAAGGAAGCGCGAAGAGCGGTAATGCGCGTTATCAAGGAGTTGAAGAAGAGCGGCATAATCATCATAAGCAAACCTGACCTAAAGATTCAAAACATTGTCGCGTCCGCCAGCCTAGGCGGAATGATCGATTTGGAGAAGTCGGCTTATTCTTTAGGACGCACCATGTACGAGCCAGAGCAGTTTCCTGGGTTAATCTATCGCATGGACGACCCCAAAGTTGTAATCCTACTCTTTGCAAGCGGCAAACTGGTATGCACAGGCGCCAAAAGAGAAGAAGACGTCTATCTAGCCGTAAACAAGCTTCATCAGCGATTAGAAGACGAGAAACTAATCTACTACGAATAAGCACTGAACCATTAACACTCCCATTCTTTTCCCGTGCACAGGCAAATTCTCCGTGTTAAGAAAGAGTAAGCGACATGAGTTTTTGAAAAACTCTTTAAGAAACACAAATCAACTACAAATAGGCCTAGAGGGCCGGTAGCTCAGCATGGTTAGAGCGTTCGGCTGATAACCGAAAGGTCGAGAGTCCAAATCTCTCCCGGCCCATCTTTCTTATTTATTAGTATGAGTGTTTGAAATTTTTTTGTGTGTGGGTTGTTTTTCTGTTTGTTTTTTGGGTTTTGTTTTTGATTTGTTTTGTGGGTTGGGTTCTGTTTGAGGCGAGTTTGGCGCACTTTCGATGTTGTCAAAAGCCACTTTTAATGTTGTTAAAAGGGCATTTTTTGGTATGGTTTATCCTGAGTTGTTTTATGTTGGTTGCTGTTGTTTAGTGGGCGCTGGTTTTTAATTTCAGAAGAAGAAGGAGAATTGTCCATTTAACCTTCTTCTACTGGGGCTGGGAGCTGTGTGCGTGTTGATGGTGAATGGTCTATAGTGACGTCATCGTGGAGGAGGCATCGGTCAGCAGTTTTCGCTCAGAATTTTCACGTGTGGCTTTAATCTATACTGCAGGTGAGGTGCAAATCCCAGCAGCACCACTACTGTTGGTCACCTGAATTGAAATTGAGACTTTGCACATTCTCTGTAACCATATTAACATGTCTTACGGAGTGAATGCGAATACTTAACATAAACAAGAAAAAAGGGGAATTATCGGCACCCTTTTGTGCCTTTTTCGATTTTGTTATGGAGATGGCACTGCTGCTACTGCTTTGTCTGCTTGTACCAGTCCGCTTCCAGTGGCGTCTTTGCCCCACGATTGTGTGTACCAGCCCCACTCCCATGTTGGAGACAAATCCCAGACAGTTATTGAACCAGGCTTAATAGGTAATGCGGTGTCTTCAAGAGTGTCTTCTACTTGGCTCTGAACTAGGTTTGGGTTCTTCTGGAGCATCAACGCTGCAACGCTTGTTACGTGAGGTGTAGCCATGCTTGTGCCCTCCACGTAGTAGAAGTTGCCTGGATTAGCCGCCCACGGAGGTAGCTGACCTTGGCTCCACCAAGGCAGGTGCGAATATCCTGGATCTCCGGCGTAAGGTCCTCTAACCCAGCTTCCGGGAGCCACGACGTCAAGGTCTTGTCCCTTTTTCTCTCTGCTACTGAAGAAAGTGATGAAAACATCTTTTGCAGGGGTTGGTTCTGGTATGTCGTTGAATCCGTATGTTGTATCTTGAAGCCACCATAGTCTGTATTCTGGGAGTGGTGGAACGAGACCGGGCCCGTACCATTCGTATCTCCATCCAGCCGCGCCCGCAGATATGACCTGTGGGTAGGCTCCAGGCCAGCCCATTCCATCGTCGCCTGCGTTGCCAGCTGCCGCCACAACTATCACCCCGTTGCTTATGGCATAGTTAACCGCTTCTTCCACGATGGTTGATGGTTCGTATGAGCCTAGACTCATGGTGATTACCATTGGGCTGTAGCCTGCAAGCTTAAGGCCTGTGGCGTAGCGGATGCCAGCCGCAACCATACGGTCGGTTCCGAAGCTCAAATGCTGCTCCTCGTATTCTCCGCTCAACATGTGTTTTCCGATGTGGTAGTCAAACAGGACTTTCACTGGTATTATGGTGACTTTGGGGGCTATCCCCTCCACGTATATTGGAGGAAGAGCTAGCCCAGCCTCTGCGTCAGCGGGGGCGTAATAGTTGTAACCTATTATTGTGCTAGTTACGTGCGTTCCATGTTCTCCATGATAGGTGTCGCCGATGAAGGTTGTTTTGTACACCACTCCTGATTCGATAAAGGTGCCCGTTGCCTCATCCCAAAGGATGTTTTCCTTGAAGCCCTTTCCTAAGTGTTCTGAGATTCGTTCTTCAGGGAAGTAATCTTTCCAGTTAGGTGCCAACCCGTCGTCTAATACGGCGACGTATACGCCTTCGCCGGTGTAACCAGAGGTATCACTGTTTATTATGTCGGCATCCCAGGTAGATCGATGAGGTAGATCAAATTGTGGCGCCACGACCACTGGTACCGAGAGAATCAAAGCTAAAGCCATTGTTAATAATATCAAAGATTGTTTTTTCATGTATCTCTCTCCTTCCTCTAATTTGCTCATAATTTTCATAATTATTGACATTTTTTCCTTTTATATGCGTTGTGGAACTTTCTTCTATGCCTTAATGTGCATGCTTTTAAAAAAAGGATAGTTTGTGGGAGACATCTCCACAGATGTAATCTGGCATCATACAAGCCTATCCCTAACAGTACACTTAACGCCTTCCAAAGCCCAATCCATGAAATAAGGGAGCGTGAATTCCAGACTGCCCCCGAATGCCATGCCCCAAACAATATACATATCTGGTTCTCATTAGGTTTTTAATTCGGATTTTGAATTCATATTTCTTTTATGGGCTGAAAATCAAATCAAAGATATGTTATAAGACCAAACCAAATATCAAAAGGGGGTTTCGAGATATTACCTAAAGATTCTCTTGTCTCGGTAATAATACCCACATACTGCGAAGAGCAAAGCATAGAACGCTGCCTGCAAAGTATTCAAAGACAGGTGTTCGAAAAGGGTAGAATCGAAATAATCGTTGTAGACAGCAATAGCCCTGATAATACAAGGAAAATCGCCAAAAAATACGCTGACCAAGTCTTGGACTTGAAGGACCGTGGCGTAAGCAAAGCCAGAAACGTTGGAGCTCAACAGGCGAAAGGCGAACTACTGCTCTTTTTAGATGCTGATACCATTTTAGGTTCTGGGTTCATAGCTGAAATCTATGAGACCTTCGCTGATTCGAACGTTGTCTGCGTTGTCGGTACGATGGGAGGCCTCGAAAGGTTTGGGGCAGTTGACACTCTGTTCAAGTTCTTGCATTATGGCCTTGTAAATTGTGTATCAGCATTGACTGCTCACTTGGGCTTTCCCTTCTTTCCAACTGTGTGTTGCGCCTGCAGAAAATCTGTTTTTAATAGGGTCGGCGGGTTTGATGAAGACCTAGCTGTTGCTGAAGATTTGGTTTTCTCCTTGAAAATGGGCAGGATTGGAAAATGCCTTGTTAGTAAGAGAGCTAAGGTCTCCACCTCTTTGAGACGGGTTAGGAAAAATGGGCGGATGAAAAACTACTACATATACTTTAGAAACTACTTCAAAGTCTTCGTCTTAAACAAAAAACCTTGGATACGTGACTTCCCACATACGTCAGAAATCTGAAATAGCATTTTATTTCTTGGCAATTATCCAAAATTCTGGAAACAATGACGCAGCTCTTTCGGACTTTGCGAAGAACTTCGCTTTCTTGAAGGCATAGGCAATGAGCCCAAAGCATTTTTCTATTTTGAGCC
>Ga0315314_1002404_pt1 | contig 15509 bp, 18 predicted proteins | sample TDP9_MG_FD_203631 | JGI IMG/M metagenome (GOLD analysis project Ga0315314, IMG submission 203631) | Freshwater sediment microbial communities from Lake Towuti, South Sulawesi, Indonesia - TDP9 | ecosystem: Environmental > Aquatic > Freshwater > Lake > Sediment | place: Indonesia: South Sulawesi...
TTTCGGCGAGCACCAGTCGATCCATCCAGACTATAGAGGCAGAGGACTCGCGAAGCTTATGTATGAACAGTTCTTTCAATTCGCTCGAAAAAACAAATGCAAGAGAGCGTACGTGAATATCTTGGCCGCCCAGCTCGCAGCAAGAAAGTTCGTCGAATCATTGGGCTTCGAGAAGAAAGGCAAAGAATACGAACAGGTCAAGGGTATGCTGGTTCAAATGTATGAGAAAAGAATTTAGTGTACTAGCAATGTCTTGGCTCACTTGCGCTTCCTGAAGATCTTGCCTCCGTCATCGTATTCGCCTGTGACATACTCGAATCCAGATTCGATTAGGGAGCATGCTTCCTTCGCGTTGCTGGCTACTCTGACGGTGAACTCGTCATTGGTCGAATGGAAAAGCGCAGTTTCAAGGTCTATGTAGATCAACGTGTTCTGGATACACTTATGCCCAAGGAGCTTCTTGACATACAGTATGTCTCTTGTCCTGTGGTATTCCATTGTGCCCTTCCAATGTCGGAAGGTTATGAAGCTGATCTTCAGCAACCTGGTGTTTGAGCTTCACATCCTCCTTGCCCTCAATGACCAGTTTAGATATATGCCGTGTCGCTGGAGTAGAGAAGCGTCAGTGACATCGTCCTTATGAGGACATACCAATCGTCTTTGAAGATGCGTATGTATACGCCTTTTGCCGCAAGTGCAAGCGACTACTGAAAGCGAATCTTGTTGGAGGATTGTGATTGGCTTGAGTCGGGGGGTCTCGGTTAAGGTTCATCAGACGATTCTGAAGCTGGCCTCGAGGGTAATGGAGGAGCAGGCTTGGCTTGGGTACGGCTCAGTCGACGAGTTTGTGGAGGATGCGGTTAGACGTCGTTTGGAGCTTTTGGTTTACCTGTCTTCTCTAGAAGTAGCTTGATCCGCTCCATCTTCTCTCTTATCGCTGACTCAACGAACTGCTGTCGATTGTAATGGTACTCTTTGTGGTGACAGACCATCCTGTCGACCTCATCCATCATCGGCTTAGGGATGCGGATGACGACGCGGTCTTCTGAAGCCTTCTTGGTTCTCGGCAATTCTTTCCACACTAGTGAGAGCTTCTGAATTACGCCTCCCACCTGTTTATAGGCTTTTCCTTCAACATTCAAAAGCGAATCTGAGGTAACATAGATGATACAAAGCCTTATTACGTGTTTTGCATAACATCTATGTATCTTAGGTGTTCTTATTGGTCGAATGGGAGCCCATAAGGATCCCTAGAGATCTGCTCGATCAGATCAGGAAATTACTGAGAAAGTATCCGATGTGGATTAACGAGCACGAGTTCATCCGTGACGCAATACGCGAGAAAATCGAGTCAGCCGGTGAAGCAAAGGAGGTTTCTTCTATTGTCAAATAGGGTCCCAGATCTTGAGGGGTTCTGTCCGCTAGCGGCTGCATTTTCTGTCCGATTTCCTGAGAAAATCTGGTTCTGCGATTGCAGGTCCGTCGTCTACCCTCGCAGCGAAGGGGACCCGGTGAAAGCCTGTCCGATCTGCAAGAAACCAATGTTCAGAGGGGAGCGGATTCCATGAGTGAGCAGCTTCTGGTTGCAGCATTCGGTGTCGGCATAATTGTGGCGAGCGTCTTCTGGTACAAGTACGGCGAGATCAGGGGGAACCACCGTGAAGATTGAACCTTCAACAGCACTCGTACTTCTGCTTCCAGTAGCCCTACGATCAACAGTCTAGGATAGCTTTGTGGAGTAGGAGGGCCCCGGATCTTCCAGCCGACATACGGCATATTCTACTCAACTTTATAGTTGGATATGGGCTGTGTCACCGCAAGAGAGAGAACTCAGTGACATCGTCCTTATGAATACGCGGGAAAAGCGGATTTTGCCATGATTCTCCATTTGGTTGCGCTCCTCCTTAGTCTGGTTTCCATAGCGGTCACAGGGGTTCTGATAGGGGTCTTAAGTCTCCAAGAGGCCTACGCCCACATGAAAGCTGTGAAGCGCCTCTTCATAGAAGCCCTGATCACGTTCATCGGGATAGATGTGATCTTGCTGGTCAGACGCGTCTCGCCGCTCGATGAGGCGGCGACGATCATCGCCATCAGGCTGATATACTCATTGACATTATACGCTGCGGCTGCTATGGGATCTGCCGCCACAATCATCTACAGGAAGCCGAAGTCATATACGTGGAGAGATATCTACACGGACACCGTGAGGAAGATGTTCCTCCCCTTCATATCTTTTATGTCCATACTTCTCATCCTCTTCATTCTAGGCTGGATCCTTCCACTCAGCGTGGAGCTGAGGAGCTGCCCGACATCATACACCGACCTGTACGTCCCTATATTTGAGAGCCGGCATCTAATTATTTTCTCCATTAGCTTCATCGCCTTCCTCATCTATCCGACAGCTGTCTTCCTGCTTGCGAGCTATGCCGTCGAGAACGCAGCAGTCTCCCGTGACCTGAGAATGTTCGCCATCGGCGTAATCGGCGTCGCAGTGTCCAGTTACCTTGAAGCGTTCTTTCTGATGAGATGCTTCGCAGAGGCTGTTGACATCATACGGATACCCTGCTTCATCGCCATGACGTACGTCTTCAGGAAGGCAACCGTTCTCCAAAGCTTCCGCGACGTGGAGCTGAAAGAATATATAGAACGGCTTCACGGCGACGCTAGGAAAGCAAGCAAACTTATGTCAATATCAGTCTTGGCGGTCATTCTTATTCTAAGCATATTGGGCACACAGATACCGCTAGTCACGGCAGCAGAGCTGCACGTCGGCCCAGGACAACCTTATTTAACCATCCAAGCAGCCATAAATGCAGCTAATCCAGGCGACACAGTCATCGTGCATGCAGGGACGTACGTAGAAAACATCGTCATAAACAAGGCAAGTCTTTTTCTCGAGTCCGTGGAGAGGCGCAACGCAGTTATCAAGGGTTCCATCGATATTGAGGCTAATGGCGTGACCCTGGACGGCTTCGAAGTCGATTGTGATGAAACGCAAATAGCTGTCATAGCGCTTAAGCAAAATGGCATCACGGTTCGCAATATTCTCGTCGACGGCGGAAGACAAGGGATCTTGGTGCAGGGTGAAAGCGTTACTAATCAAGCAACTGGCATTACGATTCAGGACAACAGGTTGCGTAATACAAAGGATAGTGGGCTTCACGTGAACTTTGCACAGGCCGCTATCGTGAGCGGAAACGAGATTGAAAGCACTGGTCTGCCGTGGTACATGCCGGGTATCCTTGCCATTGGCGATAAAGACACAACTATTGAAAACAATATACTGAATGGCAACTATCACGGCATTGCGGTTCATGGAAGCGGAACTTATGTCGCGCAAGGTGCAATCGTTAGGGGCAACATAGTCACCAACTGCGCTAACCTCGGCATAGCCATTGCAAGTGCGGAGGACGTGACGATAGTGTTTAACCAAATCACCGACAATAAGGTCGGTGTCCACCATTGTGATGGATGGTGGTCCGGTGCTGGTAAATCAAAAGACAACGTAGCTCACTTCAACAATATTGTTGGCAACAGCGAACATGGAGTTAAAAATGATGCTGAGGCGACGGTTAACGCCAAATATAACTGGTTGGGCCATGAAAGCGGTCCTAGCGGAGTAGGACCAGGTTCAGGCGACGCTGTATCCATCAATGTTGACTTCACGCCTTGGCTTACGGCACCGATCTCAGGTGTGGATAGCGAGACTGTTCCAGCTGGGACGACCACGATTGTTGGAAGCAGCGCTCTGGGTGTGAGTGCTGATGTTACCACGACCACTGGTACACCTACAGTAACGGTTGCGACCTATGCCTCGAATCCTGGAGGGACTCCACCATTCACGGCGTTGGGCAAATACATTGACGAACGTATAAGCAGCGCTGACGGCGTTACGGAGATAGTTATCAAGGTTTACTATACGGATGCTGATATTGCAACTCCACCGCCGGGTATCGACGAGAATTCTTTGAGGCTTTACTGGTGGGATGGCTCCGCATGGGAGCAATGCTCTGATTCAGGCGTGAACACAGCAGCGGTGAACAGCTACAGTGGCTACATCTGGGCGAAGATACGGAGCGACACTACACCGAATCTCACTCAATTGACAGGGACACCATTTGGGGGAGGAGGGGTTCTCATTCCTGAGTTCTCGTCTTTTGCGTTAATAGCGCTTCTAGGGTCGATAGTAGCCTTCAGCATCTACGTTCGCTCGAACAGTCGTAGGCGAGAGAGAGCGCACTAGAGCATGGACCTCTACCCTTTCTTTTTGAGGCTGCTTAGTTTTTTTCGCTCCTCCTCTAGGTTTTGTGTCTACCTCCTTACGATGGTGCTTCTAGTCTTGTCTATCAGTCTTGTGGAGTCTAGTGGAGGCGACTGGAACCTCAGTTCCCTTGGATGCCTAGTGATCGGAGCGATAATTTTAATGGTTGCTTGGACGAGGCGTGCAAGGCTTGAGGCTTCAGGTAGCGGTTCACTCATCGATATTCTTCTAGGTCTTTCGATTGTCGTCATCTATGGTTTCGGTGTGATTTCGTTCTCGTATGGATTTCCATTTCTTCCTACGGCAAGGATCTCTGTGCCGACCTCAAGCTTCAACTTCACCGTGATGGACATGTCTTTTGTGCTGCTCGGGTTATCCTTGGCGGTTTGGGGGAGAAAGAGTCTCATAAGCTATCTTCCCGTGTTCCTCGTTCCTTTCTCCTGGGCTTTGGCGAACAGGCTGTATCTCTCACCTCTCTTCGATCAAGCGATGAGCCGCTACTTGGTTCCATCTGAGTTGTCGTTTATCGCTTTCCTAGTTAGGATTCTTGGGTTTCAAGCTCAAGTTGAGGGGTCGTTGATAACCGTTGCATATGGCGTTCGAAATGTGTCTTTTGTTATGGCTCCTCCCTGCATGGGGCTGGAGGGCGTGATAGCATTCAGTTATGCGAGTCTCTTCGTGGTCTGGATTTACAGTGCGTCTCTAAAACTGAAACTGGTCTGGTCTTCAATAGGTCTCATCGGCACAGTGCTGACGAATGTAATAAGGGTAACAGTTGTCTCTCTTGCTGCGCTACTCAGCGGATACAATGTGGCTATGCTAATCCATGAGCGTTTCGGAGACCTCCTGTTCCTAGCTTGGGTTTCAGTATTCGCGTTAGCCGCGTCACGCCGCCTATCGCCACCGTAGATGGAAAGCGATGAAATGTCTAGGAAGAAAAATGAAAAATGATGAAAATTTATAGTCGCTCTATTTGTGGCTTCGGTCATAATTATCGCCTTAGCGTATGTACAATGAATTTGTACAACTGTACAAAAGCATAGTATTAATTCAAAATTTTGAGCATAAGATGAACGTAGTGAAGAGAGTTGAGCGCATACCGAAAAGAACTCATAGTAGGCGCAGTCCTAGCCATCGTCATAGTTATAGCATTAGGAGGCTTTGCACAGTTTGCTCCTCAGCTAATATCCCCGACTCCAACACCAACGCCTTATCCCACTCCAATGCCAACTCCGACACCTGGACCAGCACCGCCTCCAAAACTTAACATGAGCGCTGACTTCGCTTCATTGAAGAGCTTCAATGTAACGCAGAGGGAGTCTCAGGGAAGTCTCTACCCAGTGTTGGTCCTTCCACCCGGCGGGTCTGGCTCCATACCGATAAGATTGGTTTCAACCGGTGATGAGGATTACACTATATCCTTGGACATAGGCCTAAGCGGAGTAGACCCGAAGTTTAGGGGGGTCAGATACGTCTTTTCCCCATCGACCCTAAAGCTCAAAGCGGGAGGAGAGGTGAACTCAATTCTCAGCATAGAGGCAGATCCAGACGCACCCTACATCCTTTATGACCCAAGCATAAGTGCTCGTATAGAGGAGTGGGAGAGGGGAGGCAGCATAGGCATGAGTTTCTTCGACCTTCTCATCTACCCACATACACCATTATACGCCTACGAAATCTTTGCACCGACACCCGGAGCGCCTGAGCCGTCTCCTGGAGGTGAGCCTCCAATATTACCTCCACCCACCGTATCGGTTAAGCCAGGGGAAAAACTATACATTATGTTTGACGTCCACAAGGGCACACCCGACCCGTCCATCCAAGTCAAGCTTAGCCTTACTCATGACTCCGGTTCACTACCCTCAGGCATAGGCGCCGAGTTTAACACTCTTGAGCCGGTATCTACCCCGTCATATCAAAGTGTCATAATATTGGCTTTGACCACGACTGAGGATGTCCGTGAGGGCAAATATAGGATGGTGTCAACGATTAGTGTAGGCTCGTATACCACTGAGAGAGCTTTTGATCTTACAGTGACTTCTAAACCCTTGATAACTGCAACTCTTCCTTTAATAGTCGCGTCGCCCTCCACACGCTTCTCGTATGAGTAGATGTTGAATCATCGATCGGTGTTGGACGCATTGGGCACTGATGAGGAAGATGTACTGAAGGGGAAAGCTCTCAAGGTCTACCGTTTCATGTTGAAACAGAAAAATCCTGTAGGTATTCGGGAAGTTCAGAGAGCTCTGACGCTCAGCAGCCCATCGCTTGCTACCTATCACTTATCTAAACTTGAGAAGGCTGGGCTTGTCAAACAGGAACTAGAAGGATACGTCGTGGACAAAGTGGTTCTTCATAACTTGATAAGGTTCAGAAGAATGCTTATTCCCAAACACTTCTTCTATTTCGTCCTCTTTACTGCAAGCCTCATGCTTCAGCTGACGATGTTTAGAGCAGAGGTGATGACGTCATTCTACATATTCACACTTGGTATAAACATCATTGCCGCTGCCCTCTTCCTCTACGAAACCATAACAGCTCTCTCCGAGGCAAGAATATAGATGAAGTAAGATGAGAAAGAGGCTTCCGTTAAGTAGCTGCATGTATTTAATATTTCTCGTAAATGAATGAGGGAACTGGGATGCATTGGATAAGGGTTCTAGGCTCTGCAACCGTCTATTTCTTCATCTATGCTATTTCAATTGTCTACTTTACAATTAGGTCGCTTCCCCCCACCCCTGAATACTCATGGTATTTTCGAGATCTTTGGATTGCTCTCCGCACAATAGTTAGTTATGCTTTATTTGAGGTGCCTCGGAGTCCTCTCATGATGCTTTCACTTTTCACCGTAATGGCAAAATCATTATTTCTTGGTTTTGTAACTGATTGGGGATTACGAATTCTTAAAAGACGAAGAGAAAGAAGGGTTTTAACTCACAATAGTTTAAGGAGTGAAGTGAGATGAGAAGAAGATTTCTAATGAAAGACGTTGCGATTGTAGTCCTGATCTGCCTCTTAGTAATAAGTGTCGGTCTCAACGTTGGCTTATATAGAAAAATACAGAGCGAGAAGACATGGATAAGCGGATATGTCAAAGATACAGTAGTAGGTGCGATTATAAAGGCTAGAACATCGACGGCTAAAGGAGTATCTGAAAAATCGACGATAACCGACGTTGATGGATATTACGAACTCATACTTAGCGCAGGCGAATGGAATGTAACAGTGTCAATGGACTATGAAACTACAATAGAATCAAAAACCATATTTCTTGCGGATGGTGAACACAAAGTCCTAGATTTCACTATACCAGCTCCTCCGCCTGCCGTGTCTCCATATCTTGCTGAGTTTAGAAGCCATCCTGAACTATTCATATCTCACATAACGATTCTTCATATACTGTTTCAGGACGAGTCGGGCAACCGCTTGGGAAACCTGACTAGCATATATGAGGTCAAGAGAGACGGTTACACGCTTTATTTGAACATAAATCACTCCTTTACTTGCGACTCTTCTATTCAGAATCTGACATTCGTTTCCGGTGTGGTCTGGGCTGTCACTGAGGGAACCATGCCAGTGCCAATGCCGACTCCGATACCGCAAAAGATAACCCTCCGAAACGGCGGGACGGCGATCCTCTCCCACAAGGAATGGGGGAGTTGGGAGTACCAACATTTCGAGGAGAGTTGGGAGTATGTTCAAATAAACATTAACACTTGTCTACGTTACTTTCAGATTCAATTCTCAGGTGGGCAGAAATGGAAATCTGGAGAGAATGTTTATTTCTGCAACGGCGGCGTCACTGGCGACCTATTCGCCTTTCTATACCTGAACAAAGTTGAAGTTGAAACAGAAACCGTTCAAATCAAAACTGTATGATTTACCAGAAGTGGGACGATGAGAAGAAAACTCTTAATCGCCTTAATCCTAGCGATTCTCGTCGTTTCGATTTTCCTCTACGTGTTCTTTGAAATTCCATTGATTCGAGGTGTGAAGTATAAGTCGCTCTCCAGTTCTGGCGGATTCGGCTACTCTGTAACATATTATGATCCTGTTGATCCAGGCATATCTTTCTGGAGAGTATTCAAGCAAGGCGAAAAGATCAATATCTCCGAGTGGACTTGGCATGATGGAGGCCAGGTCCAAGTCCCAGCGCAGACTGGTAAGGTCTTGACTCAAGAAGACGTTGAGAGATTCAAAGACTTCCTCGAGAAGGATATGAAAGTTGTAGTCACTGAGTTCCATGTAGTCTTAATCGCGGAGAATATCTGGATTCGGGTTGGATATGAGAGTTCCCTTTCATACCATTTCTTCAGAGTCGGTTACTATCGAGAGTGGGAGGAAAGCTTCGTTGGGCAGGGACCGTTCCCTCCAAGCTGAGATGATCACGCATCAAGGAGGATGAGATAATGAGAAGAAAACTCTTAATCGCCCTAGTCGTCGTAGTTCTAGTTGTTTCAGTCTTCCTCTATGTATTCTTTGAAGTGCCGTTGGTGAAAGGCGTTAGACGGGAGCCTGTGGGCTTATGTTCCTCAGGCTTCGCTTGGTATGTAACCTATCATGATGAAGGCATTCTCCATAATGAAGTGTTCATCCCTGGACAGAACATGACAGTCGGCGTGCGCGGAACCTTGATGAGTATAACGGTTCCTAGATGGGCTCCTCTCCATAAAGTCCCTGACGAAGGCGACTTCAAAGCTTTTGAACGGTTTCTCAGAGAAGAGCTTAAGATCAAGCCCGAAGAGATAGACATCGTACTCTTCGAATCAGGAACCTACCTGTACTATGAGTATGAATGCTCATTGAGCTACCAGTACCTGGGCATAGGCTGTTACCGCGAATGGAAGCTATACCAGTTCTTCAAGTAGAGCGATATTGAAGATGAGTTTCAGGAAGAAGGGCAGAGAGATCACTATTACCCTGCCTCGGACGCGAACGGTGATGAAGATCGTATTGGCAATTGCCTTAATGATGTTAGCCGTGGGCGGTACAGTCGCCTTCCTTACCCGTCCTGTTGAGCTGTTCCGAGACATAAGGACGCCATTCGAGATAGATTTCACAGAGAACATCCAAACGCTCTTGCTGGTTTATGAGAATGGCACTCTGATAAAACCGATAATAGGAGGCCACGGAGGTGAGGCGCCTATGCGAGCTTATTTCGATGCGCCTGTACTTTTCCATTTTCACGCCTACGCCCCGTTCTACAATCAATCAGCAATCTATGATCCTTGGACGACTATTGGACGAAATAAGTTAACGTTCATGATCACCTTCAACAATCAAACGACCATTACGTATGAACATCTCGTGCAGGAGGGGTTGATGTACACACCGAGTCCTACTTCACCGTACTTCACCACTTCACCCTACTACTTCCACGTAAAGCCGGGGATAATCCTCTAGAAATCTGGCGTTTGGAGAGAGAAGATGAGGGAGAAATCAAGGAGGATAAGATGAATGAGGACCAGATATCTCCGTAAACATTGGACAGCGTGTTTGCTGGCAGTTTGTCTGGCTTCCTTCCTTCTTCTTCTATTCCTCCCTGAGAATCAACCATTCATCGTTATCGACATGCCGCTCGTGGACCCTGACCCTGTTTATCAATTCGACTGGAGCCCAGATGGCAACAAGTTCGTGTGCTCGACGGAAGGCGGTATCTTCGTTATGAATATAGATGGCAGTAACATTACCGAGATTCTTTTGAACTATTCTACTTGGTTGACGCGTCCACGTTTCAGCCCAGACGGAAAGAGGATTCTGCTTCAAGGTGTTCTCGACGGCGGTTACATTTCAGACTCTAATATCTATGTGGTGAATCTGGACGGAACGGGTCTTCGACAGTTGACATCGGTTAATGGTAGTAGAGATCCAGATTGGAGTCCAGACGGAGGAAGAATAGTGTTCGCTAGACATGGTACTAGGCATGGTGCGGCAGAGATAGACGAGGGTTTAGGCGGTATCTGGGTTATGGATGCTGATGGTGGTAACCAGAGACGGTTAACCGAGATAGGGTTCCAGCCAGCATGGAGCCCAGATGGAAAGAGTATAGCGTACGCAATACAAGATGTGAACGCTTCACTTAGTGGAGAGCTCTCCATTCATATATTGAGCCTTGATGACGGTCGAGAAAGACAGTTGCCTTGGACAACGGAGCTTCCGGGTGGAGTTACCGGTATCGACTGGACCCCTGACGGACGATGGTTAATCGCAGGAATAAACGAGCATATCTACATTATCAACGTTGATCGTGGATATCCCCAATGGATGATTCCTTCTCTACTCGGGAGGTACAATATGTATCCACGTCTCAGCCCTGACGGAACGACCCTAGCCTACACACAGTTAGTCACACTATCACACTACACTGCAACTCTGAAAATTCATTTGGCCAGACTCGCCATAATACCGCAGTTCAAACTCATTGTAACGGCATTTCCAATTCTCGCGCTCTTGATCCTAAGAAGGAAACACCGGATCTAGTCGTCAAGGCCTGAACTCTTCGCGCCATTTACAAAATATTCTCGCCACTTCCTGTTTTCAATTAATGAAGCGTCAGTATTGGAAACACTAGTAATGTTAAGATAAGGAGGGCGATGATGCCCCATATGAAGCCTTCCAGCATTTTTCTCTTGGCATGTAGACTTGAAAGCACGATGTAGATCGCGATAATTGTCATCAATATACGAGTGAACTGTGCTTGAAGCATGACAGGAGCCCAGCCAAATACGAATAGTCCGCCTGTACCAAAGTATATTAGAAAAGGGACCATCGCATTCATCAAGAATTCATTTTTCAACAAGAGAGCAGCTATCGTAAGATAAATTATTGGAGCACAGATATTCAGGAAAACCCAATGGTAGACCGGAACCTTCAAGAAGACCAAGAAAACAAACGTGGACCACAAGGCGTTTACTAGAATGAAAATAACCAAAGTCCAGAATAATTTTCTGGATTTCAATACGTCTCTTAATGAAGGCATCTTCCGACCATTCCAAAGATAAATTACGATTTCATTCTATTAAATAGCCAACCATCTCAAAGAAAAATCTCTTTAGAAACATTTGCGCAGATATTAATGTGGAGCTTTAAGCTCTAGGATAAAATGAGGAAGGATGGCGAAGAAGAAGGCCAAGAAGAAAGCCGCAAAGCCCGCTTAACCAAAATTAGCCGCTTAGGTCTCAACTCCCTCATTTTTTGTTTGATTCTTAAAGCAAGAAAATCGAAATGGTTGTGCCTTGCGCAGTTGGTGGAATCGAGAATTCATGATCTCCTAGTGATAGGGGTAGACGTTGCTTCGTTAGCCGCCTCAGCTAGAAGAGCTGGCTACAAGGTTTACGCTGTAGATTACTTTGGGGATCAGGACCTTAGACGCGTGTGCGAAGAAACTCTTTCTATAACAGAGCAGAGGGAGGGGCGATCCTGCGGGCGATTATCTTTCGACTTCAATCCCAACGCCCTCCTCCAATTGGCAAGGAGCCTTCAGAAGAGGCGCTCAATCGACGCGGCTCTTCTATCTTCGGGGTTAGAGGATTTTCCTAACGTTTTGTTCAAGCTCTCTGATCTTGTGCCTATCCTTGGAAATCCACCCGAGTTAATCCAGAGAGTCCGTGATAGAGAAGAATTTTTCCATCAGCTTAAACGGCTAGGAATCCAGCATCCTGAAACCGCGGTCGCTGAAGATTTTGAGGAGGCGAAGAGGAAATCTAAGGAAATCGGATACCCGGTTGTAGTCAAACCTATCAGAAGCTTTGCAGGCTCAGGGATTAGGAAGGTAAAGAATTTAAGAGAATTTGAGCGGGCGTTCAAAGAGGTCTCTCTTTTAAATGAGACGGTCCTGGTTCAGGAGTATATTTCTGGAATGGCAGCAAGCGCATCTCTGATCTCATCTGGCCAGAAGGTCTCCACGTTAACAGTGAATGAACAGCTTATAGGAATACGTGCAATCGGTCAACAAGAGCCCTTCGGGTACTGTGGGAACGTAGTCCCTCTGTCAGCGACCAAAACCGTTATAGACGAGTGCAAGAGCATAGCTGAGAAAATCGTCTTGCACTTTGGTCTTATAGGATCTAACGGCGTGGACTTAGTAATCTCCGAGGAGGGTACACCAAACGTCATTGAAGTGAACCCACGATTTCAGGGAACCTTGGAGTGTGTTGAGCGCGTCCTTGGAATAAACGTTATAGAAGCACACGTAAAGGCGTGTACACAAGGAACCCTTACCGAAATCCCTGATGAAACCTCAGGCTTCTGCACCCGACTAATCGTATTTGCTCCACAGCGTTCTATTGTGCCGGACTTGAATGAGTTTCAGGGTGTTAGGGATATGCCGTTACCGGGAGTCATTGTAGAAAAGGGTGAACCAGTCTGTTCTATGACAGCGGAAGGTGCGAGCGGGGACTCATCGTTTAAAAAGGCAAACAAGATCGCTAAATCGATCGCTAAATCACTATGCCCCACGTAACTGGATTGTTTTTCGATGGAGGACAAAGATGGAAAGAAAGAGTCTGTTCGTGTCTCTGGTCGCTATTTTCGCTTCTTTAAACGTTGTTTGCGATTCCTTCGTGGGTATACCTCAGTTTACAGAGGGTGTTTGGTATTCATGGATTTTTGTAATTGAGCCTCTTACTGGAATTGTGCTCGGTCCCTACGCAGGATTCCTATCTACTCTCATTGGAGTCATGATTGGTCATTTCATATATTTCAGGGGGGTCCAAGAGTTCCTCTTCACTATCGGCTCGCCGGTGGGCGCTATGGTTTCTGGTCTATTGTTCAGAGGAAGATGGAAAATAGTTCTTGCGTATTATACGGTGCTGTTCACAGCTTATTTCCTGACGCCGGTTTCTCGGCAACTTCCGATCTGGGGGATGTGGAACACTTATTCTGCGTACGCTGGACTATGCATAATGGCTCTTATAACGGCTAAGAAAAGGGTGAAAAGACTTGAGGCGAGAAGCCTCTCTTACACCCTTCCCGTCTACGCCTTTATTGGATTAGAGGCCGATATACTGTTCAGAATCTTTGTTTTTATACCATGCCAGACCTACCGGTCTATTTACGGCTTCACCGTTGAAGCTTTACAATTGATATGGGTTGCAGGGGCTCTCATCACCCCAATTCAGGTGGCAATAGGCGCTTTAGTTACGTTGATCGTTGGGATTCCATTAATTAAAACTCTTAACAAGACGCGCTTCTTTCCATAAGTCCATCCGCTTTCTGAGCCAAGAAGCTCTAGAACTGTGAGTCGCGCTGTGTGATTTCATTCTATCAAATTTCCTTCCAAAAATCTTGTTCAACTGAAAAAGAGGGGATTTGCGGGGGATATCGCCATTCGCTGACAGTTCAAATGTATGAGAGGGAAATCTAAGCGTATTCTTAACGTACTAGCGGTTTTTTCGTTTTCGGAAGATCTTACCGCCGTCGTTTTGCTCGCCGGTGACGTACGCGTAAGCTTCAGCATTCTGCTTACAGCCGGTCATCCGGCTGAAAGAGATGGAAAGACTAAGATTGAGCTTAACGATTTGGAGACGGCTGCAAAGGCCGCTTAGATCACCCTCTGACACAGCGTCGCAGGGACACACGCCCCCACCCCTCTTTTCTCAGAGCCTTACGGGGGGAGGGGGGAACATGTATGAGACATTTGGCAGAGATCCAGTTGCGCGATGGCGGCTTTTCGAGCTTTGCGATTCTGGCAACGTTTTTCAAGGCGTCAAATCTTACGGTGAAGTATTCCATCTGTCCAGAGATCTATCAATCCTTAAGGCTTTTCATGATCAAATAATGCGTCCTGAGGCTTGTCGTTGACGATTAGTTTCCTATCGGATGGCTTTCGCGCAGCTCTGAAATATAGCTTCCAAGGTTCCGTTGATCGTAGGCTACGTATTGTATAGGTCGGCGCAGAAATCTTGTGTAAGAACAGAAAGCTAGGTTCGCTTAGTGATCAAATTAAGCCGATTGGTATTTTGCGTCGACCATAACGACCTCGAACCACGTATTTCTTCCGTCTTCCCAAACCCAGTAGCTGTTTATCACTGTAAGGTTCGGAAATTTCCTCGCCGCTCTTTCCTCCGCAATCTGCTTGAGGCTTTTCGCTCGAACAAACTTGGTTACACCGATCGCCTTCGGCCTTCTACCTGATACTGGTCTGGGCTTTCTCGCTCCGCCCTTCCTAACTCTGACTCGAACCATCACGTATCCAAGCTTAGCTTTGTATCCAAGTCTTCTGGCTCTATCGAGCCTCGTCGGTTTGGTAATTCGAGTTATCGCTGGTTCTCTTCTCCATTCTATGGCTAATTGGCGACTTAGCTCTCTGACGTAGGATTGAGCTGGCTTCCGCCATGCGTTAGACATGTACTTGTATGCTGACATTTCATTTCCGTCCGAAGGCGTCTCATACCGCTAGTTTGCTGAAGCGTCTACTAGTATTCAATGGAGACTGTAGATATTCCTTTCGCTTTAGTTTCGAGCAAAGGATGAAGAAAGTGCCTGAATAAAGAATTGGAACACGATTTGAAGTTAGATTCTGCTGAAACACGCTTAACTGACATAGAAAAGTATAAGTAATGACTTGGCTTTCTTGCTTTGAAAGCCGGTTGGAAGGATGACAGGGATATGGAAGTCAAGGTCATCGAAAGAGATGAGAACTCAATTAGATTCACGTTAAGCAATGTCTCACCTGCGTTTGCTAATGCCTTGAGAAGAGCGATGATAGGGGAGGTTGAGACTATGGCGATTGAAAACGTTATAGTTCTTGAGAATAATTCCGTTATGTATGATGAGATTCTTGCGCATCGCCTCGGATTGATTCCTTTATCCAGCGACACCGAGGGTTACGTTTCACCTGATGAATGCGACTGTAAAAGCGAACTGGGCTGCAGCAAATGTAGAGTATCTTTCACTCTAGAGGCTGAGGCTACAGATGATACGATAACTGTCTACTCCAGCGACCTAAAGTCCGAGGACCCTCATGTGAAGCCGATTGTAGATAAGATCCCAATAGTGAAGCTTGCACCCGGACAGAAATTGAAGCTAGAAGCCTACGCAAGGCTCGGAAGAGGTATTGAACATGCGAAATGGCAACCTGTGTCAGCATGTGCTTATAAGTATCAGCCAAGGGTCACCGTAAACATGAAGAAGTGTGATGCATGCGGAGAATGTGTGAAATTCTGTCCGAGGAACGTGTTTGCCATTGAAGGATCAAAACTGATTGTTAAGAATGAGATGAACTGTACACTCTGCACAGACTGCGTAA
>Ga0315314_1002405_pt1 | contig 15506 bp, 15 predicted proteins | sample TDP9_MG_FD_203631 | JGI IMG/M metagenome (GOLD analysis project Ga0315314, IMG submission 203631) | Freshwater sediment microbial communities from Lake Towuti, South Sulawesi, Indonesia - TDP9 | ecosystem: Environmental > Aquatic > Freshwater > Lake > Sediment | place: Indonesia: South Sulawesi...
CGCGCGGTTGTGATAGTCCAGGTGCTGCCGGGCGCAGAAGATCTCGACCGCCGGAATGCCCGCGTGCTGGATCCGGTCGAGCCAGGCGGTGGTGAGGCGGTGATTGACGAACAGGTGAGTGGAAATTGCGCGAATCATGTCAATCAGTACCCCGCCGCCTTGCCCTCGACGCGCGAGTCGGCGGCTCCCTGGAGCCAGCCGCCGTCGCAGAGGATGGCGGCCACCTCGCCGATCGACGGCGCCTGTTCCAGGCGGAAGCCGCGCGATTCCAGCAGCGCCAGCGTGTCCGGGGAAAACCCCGGCTCCACGTAGAGCTCGTCCGGCAGCCACTGGTGGTGGAAGCGCGGCCGGTCCACCGCATCCTGCAAGTTCATTCCGAAATCGAGCACGTTGAGGAGCACCTGGAGAACGGTGGTGATGATGCGCGGCCCGCCCGGCGACCCGGCCACCAAGTAGAGCCGGCCCTGGCGGAGCACGATCGTCGGGGTCATCGAGGAGAGCGGGCGCTTGCCGGGCGCGATCGCGTTGGCCTCGCCCTGGACGAGGCCCTTCCGGTTCGGCGCGCCCGGCTGGGCGGCGAAATCGTCCATCTCGTTGTTGAGCAGGAAGCCCAGGCCGGGCACGGTGACGCCGCAGCCGTAGCCGGCGTTCAAGGTGTAGGTCACCGCGACGGCGTTGCCATCGGCATCGATGATGGAATAGTGGGTGGTGTCGGAACTCTCGTAGGCGGCGGGGTTGCCGGGACGGACCTTCTCGCTGGGCGTGGCGCGCTGGCGGTCGATCGATTCCCGCCGCCTGGCGATGTAGCGCTTGTCAAGCAGGCCCGCGACGGGCACGTGCACGAAATCCGGATCGGCCAGATACTCGGAGCGGTCGGCGAAATACCGGCGCATGGCTTCGGCCATGTAGTGGATCGCCGCCGCTGAGCCGGCGCCGGTCTTCTCGTAGCCCGAACCCTCCAGGACGCCGAGCATTTGCAGAATCCCCACGCCGCCCGAGCTGGGCGGCGGCGCGGTGATGATCTCGCAGCCGCGGTAGCGCCCGACCAGCGGCCGGCGCTCGACGGCCGCGTAGCGGTTCAGGTCGGCCAGCGTGAGCAGACCGCCGTTTTCGGCCATGGCAGCGGCCAGCCGGCGCGCGGTCTCCCCTTCGTAGAAATCGCCGGCGCCCAGCCTGGCGATGCGCTCCAGCGTGCGGGCCAGCTCGGGCTGGACAAGCAGCTCATCCGGCTCGTAGTAGCGCCCGTCGCGCTGAAAAATGCGGCGCGAGTCCGGGAATTGAGCGAGCAGCTTGCTCGTGCGGAGGCTCTGGGAAAGGCCGTAGGAAACTGGGAAGCCCTTTGCGGCCAGCGCAGTCGCGGGCGCCAGCAGCTCGACCCAGGGTTTGCGGCCGTACTTCTTCGAGGCGAGCTCCAGTCCTCGCACCGTGCCGGGCACGGCGGCGGCGCGCCAGCCGACCAGGCTGTCCCGGGTCGGCTTCCCGTCGGGCCCAAGGTACATGTCGCGGCCCGCCCGCCCCGGCGCGCGTTCGCGGAAATCCAGGAAGGCGGTGCGGCCGTCCGCGAAGCGGATCAGCATGAAGCCGCCGCCGCCGAGGTTGCCGGCCGAAGGATGAGTGACGGCGAGCGCGAAACCGACGGCCACCGCGGCGTCCACCGCGTTTCCGCCGGCGCGCAGCACGGCCAGCCCGGCATCGGTGGCGTGCGCTTCGCGGCTGACCACCATGGCGCGCCGCGCGCGCACCGGCTGCCGCGCCAGCAGAGCCTCCGGCGATGCGAAAGTGAGAAGGACCGCGAGCAGCGGCAGATAACGCATCTGGGAACGATTGTACTATGTGGCCGCCGGGCGCCGACGCTTCCACTCGAACAGCACGATGCCGGCCGCCACCGACACGTTCAACGACGAGATCTTGCCGGCCAGCGGAATGCGGACGAGAAAATCGCACTGCCTGCGGACCTGCTGGTGCAGGCCCTTGCCCTCGCCGCCCAGCACCAGCGCGGTCGGCGGAGTGTATTCGATGTCGTCGTAGCGGTGCTCGCCCCGCTCGTCCAGGCCGTAGATCCAGAAGCCGGCTTCTTTCAGCCGTTCCAGCGCGCGATTGATGTTGCTGACCCGTGCGACGGGCAGGTATTCCAGCGCGCCGGCGGCCGCCCTGGCGACCGCATCGCTGAGGCCGGCGGCGCGCCGTTCCGGCAGGACGACCGCGTCCGCACCGGCGGCGTGAGCGGTGCGAATGACCGCGCCCAGGTTGTGCGGATCCTCCACTCCGTCCAGCACCACCAGCATGCGCGCCCTTTCCAGCAGGTCTTCCAGCTCGACGTAGGTGTGTGAGGCGCCCAGCGCGACCACGCCCTGGTGCGCCGGGGTCTCGGCCAGGCGGTCGAGCGTTTCGCGGGGTTCGAAACGCACGGGGATCGAAAGCCGGCGGCAGAGATCGACAATTTCCTGAAGGCGCGGCCCGCCGGCGCCCCTGGCGATCAGGACCCTTTCGAGCGGCCGGCGTGCGCGCAACGCCTCCAGGACGGGGTGGATGCCGCTGCGAGCGTTCATCGAATCATTATGGTAGCGCCAACTGGCGATGTGCCTGGACGGGTAGTTGTCTGAAAGGTGCGCTGATCCAAAAACAACGAACGCTTGCATGTGCGGCAGAGGTGCCTCACCATGGGAACATGGCGACGCCATCCAGCCGAACTGGGCTCCGCGCGCTTCGGGACCTCATTTCCGAAGCCGAACTGATCCTCTCCCCCACAAACCTACCTGAAGGCCGTGCCCCGCGATCCTTGCCTGCACTTCGCGCACTACAAGTTCTGGTGGATTCACCGGAGCCTACGCATTACCCCTGCGATGGCGGCTGGGGTCTCTGATCACGTTTGGACACTTTCGGAAGTGGTTGCGGGGAATTGAGCGGCTTCTGAGGCCACAGCTCGTTCGCCAGATCAGGCAAGTCCCGTGCGCGTATGCTCCACGGATCACACCAGTTTCCATCTGCGTGATGCACTGTCTTGCTGTCTAGTTCCTTCATCCGTCAGTCCTTCCTGGGTAGCACGTAGCGTACTATATGCGTGGCCGATTCCTGAAACAGCGAACCCCCAAGCCACGCCCTGAAGTGACGCCAGACCCTCCGATTCCTCTCTGATTCATCATACCTCGCCACCCGCAAACCAAGGTTCTTGGCGGCCTCGTAGTCGATGTCGTTGTCGTGGTCGGGGAATTCCCGCACGAGCGCTATAGCGATTCGCTGAGCGTCCTCACCGTATCGGGACATTTGCAGGATCTTCGCGACACAATCTTCTGCCATTGAAACCGCCGCATGCCAATCTTCCATCAAGAACGGGTCCAATTTGTCCGCCAGCGCCTGCTGCGGGTAAGGGGCTTCTTCTTTTGTCTTCTTCGCGAAAGTGTTGCAGAGTCGATTATACGCGTGCCGCGCATGAAGCGCTGAGATCTGCCGTCCTTTGTAGCGAATCTGAGGATCTAACGGACTGAGTTGGCTCATGATCCCCATCACAATGACATCTCCCGTCAGGGCTATCAGTGTGCCGCCGCTCGCGGCGATATGCGGCACAAAGACCTCGATCTGCTTGAAACTCTGCCGGAGCGCTCTCGCAACCTTGAACGAAGAGTGCATCGCGCCGCCCAGCGTGTTCACAACCAACATCAACTTCTTCCCAATGAGGCCTCTGCTGACGATCTCATCGATGACAGCCTCAAAGGCAAACTCCTCATGCAGTCCGATGGATGCATGCACTTCGTCTATCGGAGAGATCCTCATCGAACGATAGGGCGCTACCGCGCAGAGGAGAACGGCGTCTTCTTGGTTCGCCAGTTGCACAAGAGCGGGGTTTTCTTCTTCCTTCAAGTTCAATGTCTCACGGATAGAGTCTGGTATCGGCGCGGGCTCTGGTACCGCTGGCGGATGTTCTGCTTCAGCAGGGGCTTGGATTGCGTCCGTGGCCATACGCGATGCATTCTATCAAATTCCCGTGCAACGCACTTTCAGGACACTACCCAAGACGGGGTAGAGAGATGGGCCGCGAATGGCGGATGAAAACAGAACCAGGCATAAGCGCAATGCTGTTCACTTAGCTCCGACAAGGGTCAGCAGGCGAGGTCCGTGTGGGGCGAACCTCCAGGTTTGCGAGCCGGTTCTCGAACCGGCTTCCTGCGCAACCCGGCGACGGCCCGTATGGTGCTGGCGAAAAGCCGGCATGAAAGCCGGCTCGCAAGCGTGGACGCTCGCCCCACGACCCATAACGCGCCCCCGTCGAAACTTCCGCAGCAGTTCAGCCGGTGGCCACCGGTGAGCCTCCAGGGACCGCGGGCTACTTCAGACGGCCCGCGTACTTGATTCGATGGTAGGCGCAGGAGCGAAGCAGGAGACGCCCGTGTGGGCGGCAATCGATTCATAATGCGGGAGAAAGAAATTGCCGGGCAAAGTCATCGCCGGCCGGCGACAACAAGTGAGCGCCGGGAAAACGGATGGCTCATGATGTTTCCAGAGTACCGGGTGTGGGGCAGTTGACGAGCGAACCCCGTACCCCGTAGGATGACGAATGTTCTCACTGGCGCCATGGCGGAGGCCGGGGCAAAAACGCAACAGTCGCCTGAAATCCCGGACAAACTGTATTTCCGGATCGGGGAAGTCAGCCGCCTGCTCGGGCTCCAGCCCTACGTGTTGCGTTACTGGGAAACGGAATTCCCGAGCCTGGCGCCGAAGAAATCCGGGGCGGGTCACCGCCTCTACCGGCGCAAAGAGGTCGAGCTGCTGCTCGAGATCAAGCAACTGCTATACGAAAAACGCTATACGATTGCGGGCGCGCGCAGGCATCTCGAGCTTCGGGGGAAAGACCGGCGTCCCAAAGCCGGACCCGAGCAGCCCGGCCTGTTCGCGGCGCCATCGAAGCCGCTGGAGGAAATCCGCAAGGAGCTGGCCGCGCTGCTGGAGTTTCTGAAGTGACTACGCCGGCGGGGCGGGGGCGGTCCTGGCCAGGTGCCGCAGCAGTGCCAGGTGCACTTCCCCCGCATGGAGGCGGCCGCCGAGGCGACGATGGACGTGGGTCAGGGCGCCGCGCATGGCCTGGGCGACCGCCTCGAGCAGTTCCTGCCGCTCCGCCTCGTCCGGCGGCAGGCTGGCGGTGGCGGGGAGGAGCCCGGCGGATTTCTCCAGCTCCGCTTCCAGCATCGCCAGGTCCGCGGCCCCGAATGCGCGCAGGATTCTGCGCGCGGCGTTGGCTGAATCGTACGCGCGGGCTGGCGCGTGCATGATTCCTCCCCCGTGTGCTTATCGACCCGCCGGGGCGATTCTTGAGCGCCGGGGGGCACGGGATGCAACCAGCCGCAGAAATGCCGATAAGTTAGCGGGAAGGTTCCGTCTATGATCAGCCTTACGCGCCTGAACCATGTCCCCCTGATCATTAACTCGGATCTGATCGAGCACGTCGAGGTCACGCCGGACACGGTCGTCACCCTAACCACCGGCCACACGTTCATGGTCCTGGAATCCGCCGCCGAGGTGTTGAACCGCGTGCTCGCGTTCCGCCGGGCCGTTTACGAGCGTATGTGCCAGTGCCCGACACTGAGGCAACTCGAGCAGCAGACTGCGCAGCCGTAGGGGTCGCGACGCTTCATGGCCGAGCGAACGCAACCAACGAAGCCGGCGTCCAAGCCGTCCGCAATGGCCGGGGCCAAGCCGGACCTGGCCACCATGGGCGGCCTGACTCTTGCCCTCACGGGCATTCTCGGCGGGCTCCTTCTGGAGGGCGGCAGCCTGTGGGAGGTGTTGCAGCCCACGGCAGCCCTGATCGTCTTTGGCGGGACGCTCGGCGCTGTGCTGGTCACCGCGCCCCTGCACGTCGTGCGGGGCGCCGTGAAAAAGCTGTTTTCGGTGTTCTTCGAAAAGCAGGAAGGTCCGGAGGCGGTCATCGAGGAGATCATCGGATACGCCACCAAGGCGCGCAAGAACGGAATCGTCTCCCTGGAACAGGAGGCGGAAGCGGTCCAGGATCCTTTCCTGCGGAAAGCGCTCAACCTCGCCGTGGACGGCACCGATCTGCAAGAGATACGGAAAATGATGGAGCTGGAGATCGGACTGCAAGAGCACCGCGCCGAATCCGAGATGAGGGTATTCGAGCAGGCGGGCGGGTATGCCCCGACGATCGGGATCATCGGCGCGGTGATGGGACTGATTCAGGTGATGAAAAACCTCGCCAACATCGACGAGGTCGGGCGCGGCATCGCGGTGGCCTTCGTCGCCACCATCTACGGAGTCGGTTCGGCCAATGTCTTCTTCATCCCGGCGGCCCACAAGATCCGGGCCCGCACTCAGATGGCCACGCAATTGAGGGAGCTGATGCTGGAAGGGGTCGTCGGCATCGTCGAGGGGCTGAACCCGAAACTCATCCGGATCAAGCTGGATGCCTACGCCCGGGCCGGCTGGAAAGCGAAAGCCGGCAAGAAGGAGGCGGTCAAGCAGCCTAAGCCGGCTCCCGGCCCCGCAGGCGCCCAGCAGCCGGCGCCCGCCGCACCGAGACCGACCCCCTAGGAGTGCAGGATGAAGCGCAGGCGAGGATTCACCGGACATGAGAATCTCGACCGCTGGCTGGTCTCCTACGCCGATTTCATCACCCTGATGTTCGCTTTCTTCGTGGTGATGTTTGCTGCGTCGCAAACGGACAGGCAAAGAGCAAAGCAGGTCTCCGAGTCGGTCAGAAAGGCGCTGGAAGAAGGACGGATCACCGCGGCGATTGCCGGAATCCTCGGGGGCACGGTAGGGGAGAAGGGCAGGGGGAACGCCATGCTGAAAGGTCCGGGGGGCACCAAGGTCGAGCGTGGCGAGCCGGAGAAGAAGAAAAACGAGCAGTGGGCCGATCTGATCCCCTCGCTGGAGCTGCTCACCCACGAACTGGAATCGGAAATCAGCGCCGGGAAGCTCCAGGTCATGCTGACACCCCGCGGGCTGGTGGTGAGCCTGATGGAGGCGGCCTTCTTCGCTACCGGCGAAGACATCATCCAGCCGGTCATGTACGCCAGCATCGAGAAGATCGGGGCGGCCATCCGGAAGCTGCCCAACCCGGTGCGCCTGGAGGGCCACACCGATTCGGTGCCGATCCACAACAGCCGTTTCCGCAGCAACTGGGAACTCTCGGCTGCGCGGAGCATCGCGATGCTGGAATTCCTGAAGCGACGGTGCGAGGTCGCCGAGGGCCGGCTGGCGGTGGCCGGCTACGCCGACACGGTGCCGATGGATTCCAACGAAACCGAGGAAGGGCGCGCTCGCAACCGGCGGGTGGATGTGGTGGTTCTGAACCAGGCCGGTTTTGCATCCGAGCCGGCGCCATAGGGGACCGGCGCCCGCGGCCCGGCGCCTTGCCGCTCACTCTTTCGGAAAGATCTGCCTGGAGAGGTCTTCCTCTTTGGGCGGATGTAACTGGACATAAATGCCGACGGCGAGGACCAGGGCCGTCAGCACGAGGATGATCACGGCCAGGATATCCAGGCCTCCACTCCACAGGATGGCGCCATACGCGAGTGCGACCCGGAGGACCCAGGCGGTCGTCTTCGCCCCAGGCTCCGCTCCCTGGCAGAACCGTACGGCCGAGCGCCCCAGAAAATGGGCGAAGAACAGGCAGAGCAATCCCAGCGCGGCCCTGAGGAGCCCCAACGGAACCATCACGCCTCCGTTCCACCTGGCGGCATCTCTCTAATCTTGCCCAACGGCCGCTGATTTGCAAGTCGGATTCCGAGAGTTCAGGCGAAGGGCCTGGGCGTACCATAACCCGGGCGGGCAGAGGGGGTATTTACCGAAAATTAATGGATCTTTTTATCTCGTATGTACCTGAAAGGGCGCTATAATTCGACACGGTTCTCATCCACATGTCTGACTTGAAACAAGGGGGCGGCGCTTGTGTCGCGCCTGGCGAGGCGTCCGTCTGTTACGAGCCGGTCACAGTCATTCGACACCTCGCCCACGAGCTGCGCCAGCCGCTGAGCACCATCGAATCGATCGCCTTTTACCTGGAGATGGTGTTGCCTCGCACGGAAAGCAAGGCAAGGCGGCAACTGAGCAAACTGCGCCAGCAGGTTCACCAGATCAACTGGATCCTTTCCGACGCGATCCACTTTTTGGGCGCCGCACCCGTTCACCTGGAGCTGATTGACCTGGGTGAACTTGTTGCGAAGAACCTTTCGGAGTGGGATTCTGCGGAAGGCCCGCGATTCCATCTTCAGCTCGAGCGCGACCTGCCTCTGGTGCGCGTGGATGTGGAACAAGTGCGGCACCTGGTGGTTAACCTGTTTTGTTTCTTCGCCCGCATCTCAAGGCCGGGGGACGTGATCACCGCCGCAACTTCCGCCCGAGAAGGCGAAGTGGCGCTGGAGATACAAACGACCGCTCCCGGTTGCGGGCGGGAAGAGCTGGAATCGCTGTTCGAGCCGTTCAACTCCTGCGGCCCTGGGGCCTCGGGGCTGGCGCTGGCCAGCGCACGCCAGATTGCGCAAGCCCACCACGCGCGGATCGACGTCGAATCCGATCCGGCCAGCGGCGCCTGCCTCAAGGTCGTGTTTCCGGCCGGAAATTGAGCGGACCTGGAAGCCTGGCGCGTCCTCAGCCTCCGCCTCCTTCCAGTTCATCGAGCCGCCGCTTCACTTCAGCCAACTGTTTGCGCACCTCCGGCAGCCGCGCGAGGTTGGCGAGCTGTTCCAAATGCTCCTTGAGCGGCCGCGCCGGCGTGCCCCAAACCACCTGCCCGGCGCGAACGACTTTCGACGTGAGCACGCCGCAACCGGAGCCGAGCACGGCGCGGGATTCGATGCGCGCCTTGTCGCCGATGCCGACCTGGCCGCCGATGACCGCGTAGTCGCCCACCACCACCCCGCCGGAGAAACCGGTCTGTGCGGCCACCACGACGTGGCGCCCGATGCGGCAGTTGTGCGCCACGTGCACCAGGTTGTCGAGCTTGGCGCCGTCGCCGATCGAGGTCACGCCCAGCGCCGCGCGGTCCACGCACGAGTTGGCGCCGATCTCGACGTCGTCGCCGATCAGGACGCGGCCGACCTGGGGAAACTTCTCGTAACGTTCGCCGGCCAGCACGAAGCCGAAGCCGTCGGCGCCGATGACGCAGCCGGAATGGAGGATGGCGTTGGCGCCGATCTCGACGTCGTCGTAGATGGTGACGTTGGCGTGCAGCAGGCATCGCTCGCCGAGGCTGACGCGGCGGCCGATGGCGCATCCGGCGCCGATGCGCGATCCGGCGCTGATGCGCGATCCCTCGCCGACGGCGACGTGCGGGCCGATGGCGACGTCCGGCGCGATCTGGGCCCCGGGCGCAATGACCGCGGTCGGATGGACGCCCGGCGCGAGTTGCGGCGGGGGATGAAAGCGGCCGACCGCCCGGGCGAACGCCGCGCGGGGCTGCTCGACGCGGATCAGGGTCTGCCCGCCCGGGTTCTGGTAGTCCGGGGGAACGATCAGGCAGCCCGCCGCCGACGATTGCGCCTGCTGCGCCGCCTTGCGGCTCCCGACGAATGCCAGATCGGCGGCGCCGGCGGTCTCCAGCGCCGCCACGCCGCTGAGTTCCTTTTCTGGGTCGCCTTCAAAGGCGGCCGACAGCCATTCCGCCAGTTCCCGGACGCGCAAGGCTCGCCTCCTGCTGCTTGTATGATACAAGGTTATGGCTGTGGACCCCTCCGCGGTTGTCGCGGCCAGCGCGCGCGTCCACCCCGAAGCGTACGTCGGGCCGCAGACCGTCATCGGCGAGTTCTGCGTGATCGAGTCCGACGTGCGGATCGGCGCGTTCTGCCGGCTGGAGCCTTCCGTGTATGTCAAGCGCTGGACGACGCTGGGCGACCGTAACGAGATCTCGGCCGGCACCGTGCTGGGCACCGATCCGCTGGACAAGGCCTTCGCCGGCGGGCGCAGCTACCTGCGGATCGGGAACGGAAACAAGATCCGCGAGCATTACACCATCTCGCGGGGCACGCAGCCGGAGTCGGTCACCGAAATCGGCGACGGCAATTACATCATGACCTCGGGGCACATCGCGCACAACTGCCGGATCGGCAACCACACGGTGATTTGCAGTTGCGTCCTGGTGGCCGGGCAGGTCGAAATCGAGGACCAGGCGTTCATCTCCGGGGGCGTGGTGATCCACCAGTTCTCGAAGATCGGCCGGCTGGCGATGATCGGGGGCAACACCCGGGTCAACAGCGACGTGCCGCCGTTCTTCCTCTATTCCGGCTTCAACGTGGAGCCGAAGGGTCTTAACCTGGTGGGCCTGAAGCGGGCCGGATTCACGGAGGGCGATGTTGCCGCGCTCAAGAAGGCCTACCGCATCCTGTACCGCTCCGGCCTGCGGCTGGAGGAGGCGCTGGCGCGCATCGAGGCAGAGATACCGACCGAGCACACGCTGCACCTGGTGCGCTTCATCCGCCGCAGCGAGCGCGGCATCTGCCGGGAGTGACGCCATGTTCTCAAGACTGTCCGCAGCACTGGTTCTCGTTTCGGTCGGCCAGGCGGTGGCCGGGGAGCGAAAGGTCGATCCGACGTTCTTGCGCCGGCACATGCCCGAGCTGAAGGCGCAGCCGTCGGATGTGACGACGGCCACCTGCCGCTACAAGCCGGTCTTCGGCGCGGGGGATCCGGACGCGCACGCCTTGCGGGGCATCGCCCGCTTCGGGGAGATGACCGTGGATCCCCGGGGCGCCAGCGCGCCGGTGAACTACCCGCGGGAGGAGCAGGTCTACGTGATCCTCGAAGGGAGCGGCGTGGTCGAGTACGGCGAGGAGAAGCACGCCGTGCGGAAAAACGACTTTCTCTATCTGCCGCCCGGGATCCGGCATGGCCTGACGAACCCTTCCGACCGGCCGTGCCGGGCGATCGTGATGGGATTCAAGATCCCGGCGAGTGTCGCCGTCACGCCGCCGCCGAAGCTGCTGATCGCGAACATCGATGAGGTGCCACAGCAGACGGTGGCCGGCCACCCGCCCTCGACGCTCTATCAGCTTCTGATGGGCGACATCCACAGCACGCGGGACAAAATCGCGGCCGGGCTCGTGCTCACCAGCCTGTTCATCATGGAGTTCGCGGCGGGCGGCACCAATTTCCCCCATCACCACGAGCGGGAAGAGGAGATCTACCTGGTGTTGAACGGCCATGGCGAGATGGTGGCGGGCGGAGGGATGGACGGAATCGAAGGCCGGCATCGGGCCAAGGCGGGTGATGCTTACTTCTTCCGGCTGAACTCCACGGTCGGGTTCTACAGCGGGAACAAGCTCGGGGAAGAGAAAGCGCGCATTCTGGCGGCGCGGTCGTTGTTTCCATTTCCCACAGCGCGATAAAGGAGGAACACTCATGAAGTCGGTCAGCCGTCGCAAGGTCCTTGAACACACGGTGGGCGGGGCCGCGCTGGGCGCGGCGTTCAGCGGCAGCGCGGAGGCCGAGCCCCAGGCGGTGAACAGGTACTCCGCGCCGAGCAAGCTGAAGATTACCGATATGCGGGCGTGCACGGTGGCGGCCAACTACGACTACCCGATCATCCGCATCGACACCAACGAGGGCGTCTACGGGCTCGGGGAGGTCCGCGACGCCGGGGTGAAGGGCATCGCCCTTATCCTGAAAGCGCACATCCTGGGCAAGAACCCGCTGGAGATCGAATCGATCTTGCGGACGATCCGGCCGTTCGCCGGGCACGGGCGGATGGGCGGGGGCTACAGCGCGGTGGACATGGCGCTGCACGACATCGCCGGAAAGGTTTACGGCGCGCCCGCCTGGCGCCTGATCGGGCCCAAGCACCGCGACCGCATCCGGATCTACTGCGACACCACCGGCCACAGGGACCCGAAGATCTACGCCGAACGGATGGCGAAGCGGAAGAAGATGGGCTTCACGTTCTTCAAGATGGACCTGTACACCAGCCTGGTGGCGGACCGGCCCGGCGCCGTGCACAGCAACGGGGCGGCCACCGACAAGGGGCTGAAGCACCTCTGCGAGTACATCGGGGCGGTGCGCGACGCGATCGGCTGGGACGCGCCGCTGGCCGCCGACCACTTCGGGCGACTGTCGGTGAAGGACTCCATCCGGTACGCGCGCGCGTTCGAGCCGTACCAGTTGGCCTGGGCGGAGGACTTCATCCCCTGGCGGGACTGGCGCGGCTACCAGCGCATCCGCGAGGCGACCACCACGCCGATCCTCACCGGCGAGGACATCTTCGGGCTGGAGGAGGGCTTCCAGGACCTGATCGACAACGAGGCGGTGGACATCATCCAGCCCGATCCGGAAACCTCGGGGGCGCTGCGGGAGACCAAGCGGATCGCCGATTACGCGGACCTGCGCGGGATTCCGACGGTGCTGCACTTCGCCGGCTCGCCGGTGGGCTGCCTGGCGGCCGTGCACCTGGCGGCGACGCTGCGGAACTTCGTGGTGATGGAGAACCACGCGGTGGACATGCCGTGGTGGGGCGACCTGGTCACCGGCCCGTCGAAGCCGATCATTCAGAACGGCTACATCCCGGTGCCGGACAAACCCGGGCTGGGGGTGGAGCTGAACGAAGAGGTCGTCAAGAAATACCTGCGCTATCCCGGCTACTTCGAGCCGACGCCGATGTACGACGAGTTCATCGTCTCGGGCTTCCGGCGCGTCGGGCCGTGGTGGCACTACGACGAAGACGGCAATTACGTGAACAAGGTGACGTACTGAACGGCCACAGGCTGAAGCCTGTGCCACTGTCACGCGTCCCGGTGGTGGCGGAAGAAGCGCTCCAGCGCCGCGCGTTGGGATGACAGCTTCTCGGAGAGGCTGCGCATCTCCTCGGGCGGGAGCGGCTTGAAGTTGCGGGCCAGCTCGGTGTTCTGCTCGATGTGCTCCAGCTTGGGCATGCCGATGACGGCGGCGGTCACCGGCAGCGACATCGAATAGCGGATGAGCTTCTCGGCGGGCGGGGCGCCGGCCAGCCTGTCCTGGGCCAGCACCTTCATCGCGATGATGCCCATCTCCTTGCGCACGGCCACCGGCAAGGCGATCTCCTCGAAGCTGGCGCCGGGCGCCGGGGTCGAGCCGGATCCGCCCTTGCCGAGCGCGGCGTTGAGCGCCATCTGGGTGCAGTCGAAGTCGTGGCGCTCGAGGGCGGTCTTCAGCGCGGCGGGGTTGGCGTGGCAGGTGATGCCGATGAAGCGGATCACCTTCTGGTCGCGCAGCTTGTGGAGGACGTTCAGCACGCCGTCCTTGGCCTCGATGGCCGCCAGGTCCTTCTCGTCGGCCAGGTTGTGAATGTGGATGAGGTCGGGGTTGCGCTGAAGCCGCTTGAGGCTGGCTTCGATGGTCCGCATGGCCTCGTCGGCGTTGCGCGCGCCGACCTTGGTGGCCAGGAAAATGCCCGGACCGCGGGTCTTCAAGACCTTGCCGACCCATTCCTCGCTCTGCCCGTTGCCGTAGACGATGGCCGTGTCCACGTAGGTGACGCCCAGGTCGAGGGCGCGGTTGAGGGCCTCCAGGCCCTTCTCCTCCTGCTTGTAGGCGAGGAAGCGGCTGCCGCTGCCGAAGGCGAGAATCGAGACGCGCACGCCGGTCCGGCCCAGCACGCGGGTTGGCAGGGCCCCGGCTCCCGAGGTGGAGCACGCGGCGAGGCCGCCAAGCGTCGTGATTTCGAGAAACTGCCGTCTGCGGATGCTCATCATGACTGTTACGGTAACGCAGGCGCGCCCGGCCGGTCAACGAACAGCGCGGTTTATTCCACGGTCACGCTCTTGGCCAGGTTGCGCGGCTGGTCCACGTCGCAGCCGCGGCGCACGGCGATGTGGTAGGCGAGCAGTTGCAGCGGCACGACCTCGAGGACCGGCAGGAGCAGCTCGAGCGACGGCGGGATCTCGATGACGTAGTCGGAGGCGCGGCGGACCTCATCATCGCCCTCGGTAGCCAGCGCCACCACGATGCCTTCGCGCGCCTTCACCTCCTGAATGTTGGAGAGCGTCTTCTCGTACTGGATGCGGCTCAGCTCGGAGGAAGGATCGCGGGCGGCCAGCACGACCACAGGCAGGTTGCCGTCGATGAGGGCGTTGGGCCCGTGCTTCATCTCGCCGGCCGGGTAGCCCTCGGCATGGATGTAGGAGATCTCCTTGAGCTTGAGCGCGCCCTCCAGCGCGATGGGGAAGTGGACGCCGCGGCCGAGGAAGAGGAAGTCGGTGGCGCGGAAGAGCCGGCGCGAGAGTTCCTCGTAGACGGCGTCGCGTGAGAGGACAACTTCGAGCTTGTGCGGGAGCTTGAGCAGTTCCTGAACACGGCAGCGGGACTCCTCCTCGCCGAGCGTGCCGCGCACCTGGCCGAGGTACATGGCCAGCAGGTAGAGCGCGGTGAGCTGGGAAGTGAAGGCCTTGGTGGAGGCGACGCCGATCTCCGGCCCGGCGTGGGTGAGGATGGTCCCGGCGGCTTCGCGGGTGACCATCGAGCCGACCACGTTGCAGATGGCCAGGGTCTTGGAGCCCTTCTGCTTGGCCTCGCGCTGGGCGGCCAGCGTGTCGGCCGTCTCGCCGGATTGCGAGATCACCACGGTGAGGTCTTCGGCGGAAACGATCGGGTTGCGGTAGCGGAACTCGCTGCCGTAATCGACCTCGACGGGCATGCGGGTCAGCGACTCGATGATGAACTTGCCGGCCAGGGCGGCGTGCCAGCTCGTCCCGCAGGCGATGATCTTCACCTGGCGGAACTCGCGGAATTCCCCGGGCGTGATGTCCATCTCGTCCAGGAAAATGTGGCCGGACTCCTGGCCGACGCGGCCGAGGATGGTGTCGCGGACGGCGCGGGGCTGCTCGTAGATCTCCTTGAGCATGAAATGCTTGTAGCCGCCCTTTTCGGCCATAATGGGGTCCCACAGCACGTGGGAGACCTGCCGCTTGACGGGCCGCCCCTCGAAGTCGCTGAGCTGCACGCCGTCCGGGGTGAGGACGGCGATGTCGCCGTCGGCCAGGAAGAAGACGTCGCGGGTGTGGCTTAGGATGGCCGGCACGTCGGAGGCGACGAAATACTCGCCGTCGCCCAGGCCGATGACCGCCGGGGGGCCGGAGCGCACCGCGACGATCTTGTTGGGGTCGGGCTGGGCGATGATGGCCAGGGCGAAGACGCCGGAGAGCTGCCGGATGGCCTTGCGGACCGCGTCTTCCAGCTTGCCGTTGAAGTGCTTCTCGACCAGGTGGGCGATGACCTCGGTGTCGGTCTCGGTGCGGAACTCGTGCCCTTCAGCAGCGAGCTGGCGCTTGAGCGCGACGTAGTTCTCGATGATGCCGTTGTGGACGACGACGATCTGGCCCGTGCAATCGCGGTGCGGGTGGGCGTTTTCCTCGGTGGGGCGGCCATGCGTGGCCCAGCGGGTGTGGCCAATGCCGTAGGCGCCATCGACCGGGTTAGCGCGGACGGCGTCCTCGAGGTTGCGTAGCTTGCCCGAGGCGCGCCGGACGACGAGCCCGTCGGCGCCGCTGAGGACGGCCAGGCCGGCCGAATCGTAGCCCCGGTACTCGAGACGG
>Ga0315314_1002406_pt1 | contig 15498 bp, 21 predicted proteins | sample TDP9_MG_FD_203631 | JGI IMG/M metagenome (GOLD analysis project Ga0315314, IMG submission 203631) | Freshwater sediment microbial communities from Lake Towuti, South Sulawesi, Indonesia - TDP9 | ecosystem: Environmental > Aquatic > Freshwater > Lake > Sediment | place: Indonesia: South Sulawesi...
CTTAGACAGAAAAATTGGTTTAAATTAGTTGTTTTGGAAATTTTTGTTCGTTTAACATGGTTTTCAGTTTTTGACACAAATTTCGTATCAGCTTTTTGAATATTGCTTAAGTAAACAGGTCGCATCTCTCAAGAAAGAGAGTGATTCTGAAACATGAAGTATCAACCTACACATCAAAGGACAGTAAGAGGTAAGCAAATTCATGATACAATGGAAGAAAAACTTTCAAGGCTGGAACAAGAGATAAACGTGGCAGAGTTGTCAATCGAACACGTCGAAACAGAGTTTCTGATGCCGACCATTGAAAATTTTGTCGAAACAGAGCAGGTGAGAAGGCTAAAGGACAGAGTCAAACTCTGGATAAAAGCCGGATACCCGCCCCACATAGTAGGACCAACAGGTTGCGGGAAAACAACAGTAGCCATGCAAGTGGCAAGAGAGATGGGAAGACCCACGGTGTGGATAAACGGCGACGAACAAATGACGACAACGGACCTCATCGGGGGGTACTCAGAGATGGAAGCCGAGAGCGTGAGGGACAGATTCGTCCACAACGTCATGCTAGCAAAGGACAGAACAAAATACACGTGGGTGGACAATCCATTAACGCTCGCATGCAAATACGGCTACACATTAGTCTACAACGAATTCTCAAGAGCTAAGCCAGAGGCAAACAACGTTCTTCTCTCGGTCTTAGAGGAACACATTCTCGAGCTTCCAACTTTCTTCGGGGAAGAAAGATACATTAAGGTTCATCCAGACTTCAACGTAATATTCACAAGCAACTCTATAGAATACGCGGGCGTACATACGCCTCAAGACGCCCTACTCGACAGAATGGTTGACGTTTACATGGACTACTATGACTTCGATACCGAAGTAAAAATCGTTCAGGCACATACAGGCATACCACTCCATGAAGCGAAAAAAGTGGTGAAAGTCGTTAGAACACTCAGAGAGAAATTGCCCGAACCCCATAAACCTAGCACAAGAGCAGAAATAATGATTTCTCAGGCATTGAAAGCAAAGGACGGCTATTCGAAAGAAGATCTTGAACAGATATACATGGATGTCCTCGCAACAAAAATTGGTAGCTCAAAAGAACTCTTCAAGAAAAGCGACCTCATACAACAAATACTCAGCGAAATTTGTGGAGATGCCTAAGTTGGAAAAAGTTAGTGCAACAATCCAAGACGCAAAAATCTACAAAATCTCTCACCTCTGGAGCAGAAAGCCGAAGGGACTTAAGTTCAATGACACCGACGCCCTTGTTATTACCCTGAGAGCCCAAGATGGAAGCACAATAAAGGAAACCTTCTATTTCTGTCTCAAACCAGACGGAACCTTCAACGTAAACACCATAAGCAGAGACAGCAGCCAAGCAAGGCGGCGTAGACTAGCCAGTTTTCTCAAACACTACAAAATAACTGGCAACGTAGATGAATACAATCTAAAAGAGGGAATAAAGCGATGGAAAGGGATAGAAGTTGCCGCCATTAAACTCGGCAATTCAGGCTTTATTTATGTCCCATAGGAGGGAAGAAAAATGACAGCAGAAAAGCCTAAGTCTTTAGTAGAAAAGATCGCTGATCTGGCGTTTGCTATAGCGAAGAAGTACATACACAAAGAGCCAGAAACGGTAATAGGCGTCGAAGAAGAAGAGGGAGAATGGAAAGTTACAGTTGAAGCACTAGAGAGAAAAGCGGTACCGGACACGCAAGACCTTCTTGGAAGATACGAAATCAGGCTCAATAAGAACGGCGAATTAGTCGGCTGGAAACAGAAGATGGTCAGAAAGCGAGCTGACAGAATGATGCCCCAAGAAGAAGAGTGGGTAGTAACTGGCTGAGGAAAACATTAATGGGAAAAAGAGACTGGTGGCAGAGAAGCCTAAATAGACACTTTCGCTTGCTAGAGCAAAGGCGAAGAATAGAGAAGGAGAGGACAAAAGCTCAAAAGAAGCGAACCTTGGAGCAGCAAGAAAAAGCCTTCGAAAGAGTACGCCCAGCGAGAGAAAGAAGCGAAGCGATAACCGGTATGGACGCACTGGAGAGAAAAAAGATAGCTAAGGAACTAACTTGGAGGGGAAAATGGGACGCGAGAAGGGCGAAATTCAACGCACGGGCAAGAAAATACAGTTAACCATTGCAGAGAATTAAGGGCAGTAATCCAGATGAGAGTTAAGAAGAAATGAACTCCCTCAACTCGCAGTTACGGTCTGACTTAAGTGTTAAAGGCGTAAACCATACCCTCCACCTATACGCTTCAAAAGTAGACAAATACACGATTCAAAGAGCCTTTTTGATTCCTACCATAAACGATGAAAAGGTAATTTACGTAACCGAAGACGACCCCGCATCCTTTATTCAAGAATTCAACTCCATAAACGTTGATTTGAGAATCATCAAACCAGAAGAGATCAGAGGCCTCGAAAACGAAAAAAACTGTAAACTACGGATCATCATAGACGCTGGATCAATACCTAACCAGAAAGACGCCGAAGTTGAAGAAAGAGAAAGTTACATAAACGAACTCGGCAAAGAACACTCCATAAACTGCCTGTGCACCTACGACGTTTCTAAGCTCAATCCCAACATAATCAAACAACTGACAATGCACCACAACCAACTTCGCCTCACAACCAGCGATATAACAATGCTATCTGGAGATCTGCTCGACAGATCCAAGTTATCAGAGGACTCCATCGAAAAAATGGTGAAAGATAATCTTGAAACCATAATTCTCGCCCTACTACAAAAGAAACCTATGTGCGGAACCGAAATAATAGGAACCATACACTTGGAATTCAACGTGTTACTCAGCCCGGGAACAATCTACCCCCTGCTCCATTCATTAAAAGAAAAGGGATGGATAACATCCAAGAAACACGGCAAGGCAAAGACATACGCCGCAGCTGAAGACGCGAAACTGAAAATAAGTAGCCTGCTCAACGAACACATTCAAGCTCGTAAACTCTTGAATCACTACCTACAGCCGGAAATAACAATTTAGTAGGTTGGCTAAATGACCAAGAAAAAATACGAGGAACTTAGAAAAAAGAGATTCAGAGAACGAGAAGAACGTTTTAGAAGAACAATGGAAAGAATCAAGGAGCAGAATCGACTACTACAGCAGAGAAAATGGGTCCAAGCTGCGAAAAGAAAAAGACGAATCAAGGCAAGACTCCCATGGGAAAAAAGGCTAGAACAAGAGAAGACAAGGGAAGCAATAAGAAGCGCAAAAATGACTGTAGAGGAAATCGAGGAAAAGACAAAAGCCTCTTTTTATGTTCCAGAAATGACGAAGAAAATAAACGAGATGATGACAGAAGCGGACAAAAGCTTTGACTTGGCAGAATACGAGAAAGCAATCAAGCTCTCTCTTGAGATTAAAGAACTCGTGGAGAAAGCTGGAATAGAGGCCTCGAGGAGGGCTGAGGAAGAGAAAAGGAAAAGGAAAGAAGAGGGAAAATACTTCTACTGTGTGATACCGTTTGGCAAAGAAAAGAGTTTTGGAAACATAGGCATTAACAACAGTGAAGTCTACACTATTCCTTACAGAGATCTAGCGGCGGTAGTTAGCGATTCCCCCATGAAAGACTACGAACTGACCGAAGACAACACGAGGAAACACGAAGCCGTTTTGAGGAAGGTAATGGAGGAGCACACGGTTGTACCAGTGGAATTTGGCACAACGATAAAAAACGAAAGAATCCTAAAGCGCTTGCTGACGAAGGCTTATGACCCAACAAGGGAGTGTTTGAATCTAGTAGACAACATGGTTGAACTAGGAGTGAAAGCCGTTCTAAATGACGACATCGTGTTTGTTGACCATGGAAAAAGAAAGGAATGCATCTCAGACATCCTAGGATCACTAAACACCAGGGCAAAGCAAGCGGTCACGGGCGACTTATTCAGCGACAGGCTATTTTTAAACGCATCATTTTTGGTCAACAAAGAAGACATAAACGCGTTTTCGAACGAGGTGACGAACCTGCAGGAAAAATACCCTATGCTAAAACTTCTGTATAGCGGACCATGGGCACCCTATAATTTTGTTTACATAAAAATCGGGGCAGAAGGCATTGAGATCACTAAAAAATAGGTGAAATGGATGCCCTTTTTTATAGACGACATTTTTCTGCGAATGCTCGGCTTCTCTATACCGCCATTCGACATGATCTGGCTCATGGAAACAATTAGAGACTACGTTGAAAATGTAAGAGAAAAGGAAACCCATGAAAAGATTAACAACAAAATAAAGGAGAACAGGTTGCTCTACGAATTAGGTGAAATGACAAAAGAGGAATACGAAAGGAGAAACGGAGAACTAAACCACAAACTGCGAATGAACAATCGAATAAACAGAACGAACCTCAACCAGAGGATAAACATACTGGGCTAGCGTCAGAAGGAATAGGTAATTTGAACCATAAATTCAAAAAACTGAAACCAATGAAACGAATTACCAAGTCTCGAAAAAGCGGCATACTAACCAGACCTCTATTCTGTAGACATCCCATTCAGAGGAGAAAGAAAATAAAGAAATTTCACCCCACAGCTCCACCCATAAAGGTCGATGCAACCGGAGAGGTTCTCCTCGGATCGGCTATAGCTGGACCTGCTGGGACTATTATCGGAGTAGGCTCAGCGACAGTACGGACATCTAGCCATATAGGAATATCGGTGCTGAAAAAGATTCGAGAAAAAGCTGAAGAAACCAGGGAAGCTGAGGAAGAAAGCGCAAAAACTCAAGGGAGTTCTCACTGATGGTGAGATTAAGACCAGAAGAGACAGGATTGAAAGAACTGCTTGACAGAATTCTAGACAAAGGAGTGGCAGTCGATGCAATTGCAAGAACCGACCTCGGCAGCCTCGATCTCTTAAGAACCAAAGCTCACATTATCCTCGCTTCCTTCAAAACGGCTGACAAGATAGGTTTAGATTTTCCTGAAGGCACTGATCTTAACACGCCAGCATGGCAAAACTTGATGAGAAAGCAATCATGCCCTGTTTGCGGCATGGAGTCCAGACAAGAGGAACTCAAAGAAGAAGGTTGTCCTTGGTGTGGATGGAACTACAGACCAAAGGAAAGGTGAAAACGATGGAGAACACACCATTGATGCCTGAAAAAGACTCCTCTGGTTTAGCAGATGCCATCGATAGAATTTTAGACAAAGGATTGGTGATCAACGCAGACATCACCATCGACGTTGCCGGCGTTGAACTACTCGGAATCAAAATAAGAGCTGCCCTAGCTTCCTTCGAGACAGCGGCGAAATACGGGCTAGAGTTCCCATCTGGAACCAACATAGAAACAGCGGCATGGAAAGACGCTATGATAGAAAAAGAGGAGTGCCCACAATGCAGCAAACGAGTTGACAGGGAGGAACTGCTAAACACTGCGTGCCCGTGGTGTGGATGGGAGAGCGCAAAGGCGAAGAAGAGAAAGGCGATGAAGGTCGGTGCAAAGATAGAGGTTCAATAGTTGAACATCTTAGCGAAGCCGACGAAGATGAACTCACTTATGAGGGCCTTAGATGAGAAAAGCAGACAGATCATAACATACCTTTTAAGAGAACGGCATACAGGGATCAGGAAGCTAGCGGATCTGATTTGTGCCTCTTCCGACATGGAAGTACTGTTCAGAATCAGAGAAGTCATAAACCCAAAAGCACGAGAGGTCATAGGAGAGCCCCTTATCACGTTTGAACGCTCCAAGACCGACCCGTTAACTGGCGAAAAAATCGTGTTCAGTTGGTGGCTTAAAGAAGAACTGATGGAAGGCTTACACCATGAGAGGTTATTGGACGTCTTCGACGAGAAAGACGGTTTGAGGGTGGTGGCCTGCCTTCCACCACAAGAGAGAGAGGTCAATGTCGAAGTAAAGGACGACCTTCTCATAATATCCGGAAAGGAGTACCACAGGGAGGTACCCCTCTTCTATCCGGTTGAAAAGACGGTGAAAAAAACCATCAACAACGGCATTTTAGAAGTTAAACTGAACAAAATAGGATGAGAAAGCATGCCAATAAAGATCGATGAAGACAACTTGAAGTCCGGACTCCTCGGTCTGGTCGTGGCTCTGGTCGAGATCATACAGGATGTGCTTGAGAGAGAAGCGATAAGAAGGATGGAGTCCGGGAGACTGAAGGATGAAGAAGTCGACCGTCTGGGAAACGGACTGATGGAACTCCGTGCAGCACTTGAGCACATAAAGAGGGAGAACCACCTTGAGAAGATAGTTGGATCTGTGCGGTGTGATCTTGACAAATTGGTGGAAGAAACCATCGACATCATGGCTAATCCGGAAAGATGGGAACGGGAGATGGAAAAAACTGAGGTCAGACAATAGTCACGCAGAAGGAAGATATCTTTACTGCATAGTCAACAGTGGCAAAGAAACGGATTTTGGGCAGATGGGAATCGAAGACAGTCACGTCTACACCGTGGCCTTTAACGATATAAGCGCGGTTGTCCACTGCTGCGAGGCGAAACCCTACAAAACGGAGGACAAGGAAAAAGCGGGAGAATGGATTTTAACGCATCAATATGTGATTGACTTGGCTACTAAGGAATTCGGCACGGTAATTCCTCTAACCTTTGACACCATTTTCAAGGGGGACGATGAAACGGTACAGCAGTGGCTCCGCGAAGAACATCGCGAACTTAAGACCATGTTAGAAAAGCTTGACGGAAAGGCAGAATACGGAGTTCAGATATTCGTCGAGAATGATTTCGTTGAAAAGGCGCCGGAAGAAAACGAAGAGATCTGGAAATTGAAAAAGGAGATAGAAAACAAGCCTAAAGGAGCAGCTTACTTACTCCAGAAGAAATTGGAACGAAAATTAGAGCTTGAAAGAAAGGTGTTAGCAGATAAGCACACTAAGAATCTGTACAATGAGATTAAGAAACTTGTCGACGACGTGAAGCTTGATTCCACAAAAAAGGAAGTGCCCGAAAAATGGAAGGGCAAGCGGATGATCCTAAATCTCGCCTGCCTCGCCCACAAAGACAAGATTCAAAACTTAGGAAACATGCTGGGAGAGGTGGACAAGAGAGAGGGTTTTGCTGTCAGATTCACTGGACCTTGGCCACCTTATTCATTTGTAGGAGAGATTGGAAGATCAAAGGGTGAGAAGGTGAAATAGGTGGGAACGGGAAGATACCTATACGGGATAATAGAAACGGAGAAGAGAGAAAGCTTCAGCAACATCGGAGTAGGCAACAGCGAGGTATACACCCTTCAACACGAGGGCATCGGCGCAGTGGTTAGTGACATTCCCGTAAACTACAAGGTCGAAGTAGAAGAAGCCGTGACCCATGAGAAGACCCTGCGAAAAATTATGGAGACTCACACGATCATCCCTATGGGTTTCGGGGTCATAGCTAAGGACGAAGCGGAGATAATAAACATCCTCAAGCAAGGTCGAATGAAGTTCAAGAACACGATGGAGAAAATAGACAACAGACTGCAGATCAACCTCAAGATCTCATGGGACAAAAGCATTCTAGCAAACATCTTAGGAGAAAACGAAGAAATACGGACATTGAGCGCGAAAGCGAAGGAGAAGACTGCTGGTCAATCCCTCAAAATAGAGCTGGGAACAAAGGTTAAGTCAGCCTTAGACGAAAGAAAAAACGAATACCTGAAGAACATACATGGCGTCATAGGAGATCTGTCAAGCGGGTTCAAAGAAAACAAAATCACGGATCAAGACACCGTAATGAACGCCTCTTTTCTGGTAGACAAAGAACAAGAACAGAAATTTTACGACAAAACAGATCAACTGGAGAAAGAATACGATAAAAAACTTATGATCCTCGTCGTCGGCCCCTTACCACCATACAACTTCGCTGAGATCGAGATAAAAAAGATGGATCCTGATATCATAGAAGACGCGAGAAAAATTCTGGGGCTAGGCCAAGAGACAAGCATGTCTGAAATAAACTCAGCATACGATCGGCTTGCGCGAAAATACCACCCAGACCTTCATCCCGATGATCCCTTTGCGGAAGAGAAGTTTAAGAAGATAAAGGACGCACATGACGCATTGACGAAGTACTGCGAGCATTACCTCTGCTCCCTCGAGAAATCAAAAGTTGAGGAAACCCTTCTAATACAGGAAAAGACTGGCTGAAACCATCCCCAAAAAGGAGATTACAATGGGTCGAACAATAGGGATTGATCTTGGAACCACTAACTCCGCTGGCGCTGTGATGAAAGATGGAAAAATAAGGCTTGTTCCAGCGTCTGAAGGACCGCCCCGCTACGGAAAAATGTTTCCCTCCATTGTGGCGTTTAAAGAAGACGGCGAAATAGTTGTAGGGAAGAACGCAAAGACATACGCTTACATTTGTCCGGATAGGACGGTGAGATGGATTAAAAGGAAAATGGGCACAGATTACACAGTAGACATAGATGGCGGCAAGTACACTCCTCAAGAGATTTCTGCTCTAATAATAAAGAAGATAAAAAGGGACGCAGAAGCCTACTTAGGAGAGAAGATCGACAAAGCCGTGATTTCGGCGCCAGCGTACTTTAATAACAACCAGAGGAATGCCACAAAAGAGGCAGGGCAAATAGCCGGACTTGAAGTTCTAAGGATCGTTAGTGAACCCACAGCCGCGTCGTTAGCCTATGGTTTAGACAAGGCCGGAAAGAGTCTAAAGATAGCAGTGTTGGACTTAGGCGCTGGAACCTTCGACGTAACCATTTTGCAGATGAACCACGGTGTTTTCAAAGTGATATCAACCAGCGGAGACACCCTTCTGGGTGGCAAAGACATGGACGACGCGATTCTTAATTATCTTGTAAACGAGATTGAGGAAAAATACGGCGTTAACTTGAGAAATGACAGAAAAAATTTGAATCGGCTCAGAGACGCTGGGGAAATAGCGAAGATCCATCTCTCTAACACGTGTTCAACTGTAATAAAAACCCAGCTTGATATAAATGGCTCCATGCTCAACCCACACATCGTTCTAACTCGAGGAAAACTGGAAGAACTCATAAAACCACAACTCGATAGACTGCGATCCCCCTTGGAACAGGCCTTTAGAGATGCTGGGCTAGAACCTCGAGACGTAGACAAAGTCGTTTTAGTAGGAGGACCGACCAGGATGCCGGTTATTAGAAGACACTTTAAAGATTTCTTCTCGGGATTGGAACCCGAAGAGGGCGTAGATCCAATGGGGGTAGTCGCCGTAGGCGCGTGTATTCAAGCTAGTGTTCTGAAAGGTGAGATAAGAGATATGCTCTTGTTAGACGTTACTCCTCTCTCGCTGGGCGTAGAAACTTCAGGCGGAGTATTTACGAGATTGATTAAGAGAAACACCACAATCCCATGTGAGGAAAGCATGGTGTTTGCAACCGAAGAGGATTATCAAACCTCAATGATGATCCATGTTCTGCAAGGAGAGAGGGAGATGTCAAAGGACAACATATCCTTAGGTTTGTTCAAGCTCGACGGCATCCCTTCCGCACCCAGATATGAGCAAGAGGTTGAGGTTACCTTCAAAATTGACGCCGATGGCATATTAACGGTCTCCGCCGAGATTTTAGAAACCGGGAAAAAAGAAGCAATCAAAGTGACTAAGCCAACGCAGTTGTCAAAAGAGGAAATCACGAGAATGATTATCGACGCAACCAAGTTTGACGATATAGACGAGCAGAGAAAGAAAATTGTTGAAACCTGTAATCGGGCAAAGGCTGCTATCTATGGAACAGAAAAATCAATGGATGAGATATGCAAAAAAATCTCTGAATGGGAAAAAAAGAGACTAAAAGAGACCTTAGAGAAACTAAAGGCAGCGTTGAACAATGATGATGATCAGAAAATCAGAGAGTACACGGATGAGCTGCTGGAGCTAGTGAAAGGAGTGACCATGAAGGTGAAAAAGGTAACTCAAGCGAAGACATTGGTGTCAACGGTAGAGAAAAGACTGGGGGATGAGGTTTCCGGGGAAGAAAAGGGAAAGATTAGAGAAGCGATTAGGAGGCTTGAAGAGGCAACATACAAAGACGTGGGAAAAGAGATGAATAAGCTCAAGGAAATGATAACCCTGCTAGAGGCAGGGCATGGGGAAAGATAGACTTGGAGCCCACAAGAAACGGCGCACTCGTAGATCTCGTTGATAGAATACTGGTCAAAGGAGTCATTCTTCGTGCAGACCTCATCATCTCGGTTTCGGGAGTGCCCCTGATCGGAGTTAACTTAAAGGCTGCAATCGCTGGTATGACAACCATGCTAGATTACGGTATGATGGAAGCATGGGACGAAAAAATTAGAAGGTACGCCTTAGAAAACAGCGAAGAAGAAACTCCTTTAGAAGAGAACGAAAAAATCGTCCTCAAGACATTCGGTTCACACTGTTGTAGCGGTAGGTTTCTCCCCGGCATCTGGAGACCGGGATATCTCTACCTCACAAACAAAAGACTCTTCTTGTTCCGGAAAAAACCTGCTAAGATGCTGTTTGAGGCACCTCTTGACAAAATTAAAGGTCTAACTATTGAAAAAAAGAAGTATCTGAAGGAGATGGAGGACACGCTTTTTCTTTTGCTTATAAATGATAGGTCAGGCAGTGTTGTAGAGATGCTTCGCGCCATAGATGTAAGAGAGCTAAAAAGAAAGATTGAGGAAGGAATAGAAGAAATCCATAGGACCGTGAAGGCCCTAACCTTCACCCATTAAACACTAATTTGGGATGACTAGCAAGCTAAGGAATAGCTAAGTTCATCTTTCTTATCGACTTTTATAGCCATACAAAAATATTAAAAAGAATATGCACCTATCAGATTTGAAATCAAGTATTACCGGTTTTATCGGGTTTCGATACAGGCGCCGTTACCTTGTTTTGAATAGTTCTTAAATAGAAATATCAAAGACTAACAAACTTGGAGAAAGCATGAAGAGAACTCAAATAATTTCTCTTGAAAATACATATACTTTCTGTTCCTTTGAAGGCGAGTGCGACTTCAAGAAACTAGTTAGTAAGAAAAATGCAAATCAACCTTATACTAGATATGCAATCTGTACCTGGAAAGATCGTTGTAGTCAACAAACCGATCGCCCAGAGGCAGTGATATCCAAATTAATACAAAAATAAAAAAGGCGTTATGAAGTTTTCCCGAAAACGATTAAGTTTGCCGATGCCAATGTATATTCCCGAATCGAAGATAGACTTCTCTATCCAATGAAGGCTTTTTGTGAGAGACAATGAACTATTATGCTTTTCTAACCGTAACCCTTTCCACCGTTTCTATTCATGGAATCTGATCGCTAGGTTGCATTGAGCAATGAAATGTTTCTTAAAAACTTTTGAATTTCTTTGTTTGCTTTTGTGATTACTTTTATGTTTTGTTCTCCGTTCTCGCTGAGCATATAGACTCTTTTTCTCTGATTCCAAACACCCTTTATCAAACCGTCTCTTTCTAAAGAATACAGCAACGAATAAACGGTGCCTGAACTCACTAAGATTCTAAATTCTCGGTGTATAAGACTGATAACATCATAGCCGCTCAATGAACCCTCTTTCATCTGCGTTAAGACCAAGATGCCCATAAAATTTTGGAATGCTCTCTTACGCAACTTTTCCACAAACTGCGAGGAGGCGGACAAAGAAGTCAGACTCCAAATCAAAATTAAAAGAAATATACTTCTATAAGATTTTTCTATATTATTCTGAATCCGAAAGAATATAAGAACGAATTTAAGCTATCTGCCTTAGACGTTTAAGTGCAAAGATATGGTGAGATTACGAAAAGATAGAATATCTTTCGTCCTCAATGAGCTCTATGAACTAAGTTTAATCTATTGAACATTCAGTCTGCAACTTATGGCGTTAGAACAAGCCGTGTGTCCTTCTTTGTTTTGTATATTCGATTCGGATTCCGAATATGTATGATTACTCCTAATACGAACTCCAATTTCATACAAGTTAAATCCATCAACGCTAGGAAAATTCACTAAACCAAGCAAAATAGCATGTTACAGAAGTTATCCAGATGACTGCCCAACGCACCCTAGAAAAATCTAGTGATTTATCTAGCATGAAACGTAAGGATAAAGTCAGTAAGAGAGTGGAAAGGCTTGATGATTTGATGCTTAATGTGGTTGATAAAACTTTGAAGCAGATCTTCAGGGAAGCTGGCACCATGTTTATTTACGATTATTTAGAGAACAACAGCCATTTGAAGCGAGAAGAAATTGCTGAGAAACCTAAAGTTTTTTCTGCCGACTTAAGAAAGCTGCTGAAATCTGGAGCAGAGGTGGTGGAGAGAATGATTCTCAAGAATTTCTACTCTGAGCTTCATTTGAAATATGAGGAGAAGGAAGGTTATGAGTTTTTAGACTACATAAAGGAATTGAAGGAGAAATGTGGATGTTAAGTATGAAGTCCGCCAAATTTTCTCGTCCAACATATTCTCCGCAGAAGTGGCTAATCGGAATCGACCACCACCGACTTGACGTTTTCTTCCGGACAAATCTTGAATGTGTGGCGACATGTGTAACGCCATGTGTCACGACGTTTTCGCCAAAACAGCCCAAAAATAGGTTTAGTTGGGGATGGTGCGGGGGGATTTGAACCCACGAACCTACTCTCGTCCGAAAGTGAATGCTGGGGGCAGAAAAACTTTCAGTTTTTTTATTCAGTTTCGGATTAAGAGATACGATTTTATAATTGAAATCATGTAGAGCGAGAATTGTTGTTGAGGTCCTTGAGAACCGTTTACTGGGTCGGATTGCTAGTCGGCCTCTTTCTCGGGTTAGTCTATCTCTTTCAAGCATATTACGCGGATTCAATGACATTAATCACGAACGTGCTTGCACCATTAATGGCAGGTTTAGCTGTTATTTCTGCAGTTTTTGCTTTGAAAAGATACTGGGATAATCTGTGGAGTAAGCTTTCTAGAATTTGGCTTTGCTTCACCTTTGGAATGCTATTGTGGTTTCTCGGAGAAACAACATGGGCGATTTATGCTCTGATTTTTAACGTCGAAATACCGTATCCCTCTATTGCAGATGCCTTCTGGTTGATAGGCTACCTTCCCTTGCTTATCGCCATCGACCTATATATACGACTCTTCCGAGCAGCGCTTTCCAGAAAATTGTATTTCATCGGTGTGGCTGTGGTTTCGGCTGTGAGCATCGCACTCTTTTCAATCTTGGCACCTCCAATGATTGCAGCCGAGAAGAATGTCTTGACGTTGAGCGTAAGCTTGGCCTATCCCGTTCTTGACCTAATATTGCTCGCAGAAGCCATTCTAGGCCTCCTAATCTTCACCGTGACGCGGCTAAAGGGTCAGATGGGTGGAGCATGGTTGTTCATCAACGCTGGCATCTTTATAAATGTTATTGGAGACATGCTCTTTGGCTACGCAACCTCGCAGGAGACCTACTTCGACGGACACCCTCTTGACCTCTTCTTCTACTGGGGATACATTCTTTTCGCTTTAGCGTTCTACACTCACATGAAAGAATTATAGGAGTGCATTCAAAATTAGGCTTCAACACAACTTGGCTCGGTAGTCAGAAATACGTTCTGAACAGGCTTCGTTGCCTATCTGAGAAGTAAATAAGGGATATCAGCCGTGCCTTTATGCAAAACGTATATCTCAAATTCATGAAACAGTTTTTCCCTCATCAACCATATGGACTACGTGAACCATACAGAGAAAAAGTGCAAACCGCAAGCTTAGAAAGACTTGCAAAAACTCATCCGCGTCACAGCATTGCTACTGCAGACCAAAGTCTACCTTTTTTGGCAAAAGTAAGGAGAGGTGTTCAGAAGACAGTGTTTGTGAGGGCTCTTATCTTGTCTCGTGCGTTCAGAAAGACTCTGATGGTTTCTTTGCCTTTCTCAGTCAGCGTGTAGTCTCTTCTTCTTTGACTCCATCCGGCTTTTATCAATCCATTTCTTTCAAGAGAATATATCAGAGAGTAGACTGTGCCAGAGCTAAGAAGAATGTTGAACTTTTTGTGGACGAATTCAATGACGTCGTATCCGCTGAGCGGCTTGTTCCTTAACTCCTTAAGTACAACTACATCCAGAAAATTTCTAATCATCCTCGCCTGAATATTCTTAGTCACCTCATCTTTCTCAACCTCACTCAAAACTACACCTTGCATTTCGAGACTCTCCACTGAGACCTATTAAGGGAGGTTAAGTTTACATTGAAATGGATTTAAGATTTTTGTATCTAAGGATTATTCCAACTCAGATTTCGACTATTTTCACAAAACGGTCTTTCTTGTGATACAAATCTCACAGATTTTTAGAAAACCAGCTCCTAAAGTATGGATGCGCATGTTTTAAGCTCTTGTTACCTTGACCGTCACTACTGCTTTCATCCAAGGAATCGTCGGCGGATGCTTTGAGAGTTCCTCGAATATCTCCCTCTCAATGTCTTTGTCGGGCTTCTCAAGACTTTCGTCGATTAGTGAGATCACGATAACAGCTTTCTTAGGCACTCAGTTCTCCTCTTATGAAACCTAGTTTATTCGACAATAAATCCATACATGGAACTAAAGTCTATAGGATTAGTCAACAGAGAAAAGCGTTGGGAGTCACGCATGAATCACGTGTGGTCACAGAAATGACTATTCTTCTTCAACTTTTATTCTGTGGATGCGCCAACAGTAATGATGCCTAACAGAGTCTTTAACAAAATCGGCGACGCTACTATATCCATATTCTGGGTGATCCCTAATCAGCAACTCGATGGTCTCAAGCATCTTAGAAGGCAACTTGACGGTTCTGTATAACCTGACCAATACGAAAGCCAACTGCTTGCATTTCTCTTAGGAGAAAGCGGAAAATTAGACTTATGAAGACAGAATACGGAGACTTAATATTCTTAATTCAGATTCCGACTTTCCCTTAAACATTAATTTCATTCAACAAAATACTGCCACAATCTCGGAGGAGAGCTATCCGAATAATGGTGCACATGGCAGAAACTGCATACCGAGTAGATGTTGGACTTCATCTTTTTTTACTCGTCTTCTCTATGGGTCTGTCATACTATTGGTTCCGGCTCTTGAAGCTCTTCAAAGGAGGCCCATTCGAACCTCCCTTCAAAGTTCTTGTGCCCTCAACAATGATATTCGTGGTCGCCGAATCCTTTTGATTTCAAAGATGAAATCACCGACAAGCCAGAAACTTTTTGCAGGCGCTTTAGTTGGTCTGATATTACTAACACCTCTTGCCTTCGCTTGGAAAGCTCTGGAAAAAAGTCGGAGAAAGCCTTAGGGAAGTCGGCTAGACTAACTTCAATTTCTCTCAGTCAAATGCCAGTCTAATCTCCACTTTTGCAGACCCTTAAGCGTAGTTTCGCAGTCACTTTTCCCTAGAAAGTAGAACAAGATAATCAGATAATAGAGGTGATAAAGTCTTCCCAGTTTTGTATAATTGGTAGTCTAGGAGAGGTTCTAACTCTCCCAAAGCATACAGTAAGCATTTTTTACTGGTAAACTTGTGCGTAAATCCCACCCCC
>Ga0315314_1002407_pt1 | contig 15494 bp, 12 predicted proteins | sample TDP9_MG_FD_203631 | JGI IMG/M metagenome (GOLD analysis project Ga0315314, IMG submission 203631) | Freshwater sediment microbial communities from Lake Towuti, South Sulawesi, Indonesia - TDP9 | ecosystem: Environmental > Aquatic > Freshwater > Lake > Sediment | place: Indonesia: South Sulawesi...
TAAGGCGATTAGGAAGGAAATCAATGAGAAGGCAAAGACCCGCTACCCAGACCTTTCTTCTTGACACCAACGTATTCATATCCGCCCTTAAGGAGCCCCGAAGGCAGACAGACACCCTCCGACTCATCCTCAGGATAATTGAAGAACCGAGCCTCGGCTTGGTCGGCGACGACCTCCTCGCCGAGGAGATGATTCGCTACGCGGAGCTCCTAGGATCCGAGACAGCCGCGCTCCTCCTTCACGCCCTTGTCGCTAAGATGGAGATCCCCCGAACACGGGAGAACTTCAGGAGGGTCTGCATAAGGTACATCCACACGTCTGACAAGGCAGACGTGCTACACGCGGCAACATGCCTGCAGACCAACGCCATCCTCATAACAAACGACCATCACTTCAACAGAATCCGCGACGAAGGAATAATCCGAGTGTGGAACACCGGAGAAGCGATCCGAAGGCTTCTGCGCGCACCCTCCAGTCGCTGAGACCAGATCCATCTTCGGAGCTGGGAGCTGAGCTTGCGATCCTAGCCACGGACGTAGGGCAGGTCCACAACCCGAAGCCCGTGGAGGGGTACAGGATGTTTATCCAGATGCTACTCGAGAAGGGCGTGACGCCGCAGGAGATCGAGGTTATGGCGAAGACGAACCCAGCGAAGCTCCTGGACTTGGAGTGACAGACTTGAAGAGAGGTTGAGAGGGCGTAAGTTTGGGTTTGGGGGCTAAAATTTTATAATGGGTGCATCAACCAGAATTACTAATAAAATTATCCACTAGTTGATCATTCATTTTAATCGAATTTATCTGCACGAAACGAATGTCATATTCGAGCTAGATGGCGGGTCCGAAGGGGTCTGTATAGAAGATTATCCGAGTCCTATCTGTTGAACAGGGAATACGTAAGTGCATAAATAACACTTATTTTGCGAACCTGCATCTCCTACCATCTTTGGCGAAGAAGTCGGAACGAATTGAGAGCCACAATCAATGCGTTACCCTCATGGATAACAGATGCTAACACTGGACTTACAAAGCCTTGAGCAGAAAGCAAAAGCCCAACTATGTTGACGCTGAGGGCAAATATGACATTCTGCTTTATAACTGAGAGAACTCTTTGGCTAAGTCTAATTGTCTTTGATACCTTGCTCAGGTCATCGGTCATCAAGACAATTCCAGCGGTCTCCATCGCCACATCAGTCCCAGCAATACCCATAGCGATGCCAACATTCGCCGAAGCCAAAGCTGGAGCGTCATTGATGCCATCCCCCACCACGATGACTTGATGCCTCTGTCTTCTGTATTCCTCGACATATTTCACTTTATCCTCTGGGAGAAGACCAGCATACACCTCATCTACTCCCGCCTGATTAGCCACTTCCTTAGCCACTGGAAGACTATCACCTGTCAACATCACGACCTTTCCAGCACCCACCTGCTTCATCTTTGCGATGCTGTCTTTGACCCCCTCCCTCAAGGTATCCGCTATGCTTATGATTCCTACAGCCTCTAAGCCTTCTGCCACTACAACAGCTGTGCGACCCAATGCCGATTCAGCGTCAACATAATCCATCAATTCTTCAGTTACCACAACGCCATTCTCGCCCATAAGATTCAAGTTACCAACATAAATCTCCCGCTCATCATGTTCTGCGATTATGCCGTAGCCAAGTTTCAAATGGAACTCGTCAGCATCGCCAAGAGTTATCTTCTGATTCTTTGCCTCATCAAGTATCGCCTTAGCAAGAGAGTGCTCAGACCTCTGCTCAGCTGTCCCAGCAAGTGAAAGAACATCCGCAATACTTCGACCTCCAAGAGGTTTAATGTTGACTACTTTAGGCTTTCCAAGCGTCAATGTCCCAGTCTTGTCTATGATGACAATATCGCATCGTCCAATCTCCTCAAGGTAGGTGCCGCCTCTTATCAGAACGCCGTTATGTGCAGCGTTGCCTAATCCTGCCGCCACCGCTATAGGAGTCGCAAGTGTCAAGGCGCAAGGACATGAGATGACAAGCACAGCCGCTGTGGCCAATACATTATTCGTAACCAGTTGGGTTACTACTGCCACTGAAAGGATTATCGGCGCAAACCATCGTGCATATCTATCCGCAACCCGCTCCACTGGCGCTTTTCTGAGCTGGGCCTCCTTCACCTGCTTTACGATTTGTGCGAAGACAGTTTCATCGGACTTCTTTGTAACCCTGATGTCAAGTGCCCCATTCTCCAAGAGAGTGTTCCCATATACCATAGTTCCGATGAGTTTTTCCGATGGAATTGACTCTCCAGTAATTGAGGCTTGATTCACCAACCCGCTTCCCTTTACGACAACACCGTCTATAGGAATCTTCTCGCCAGAATTGACGAGGACGGTTTCGCCAACCTTAACCTCGTCCAATAGGACTTCAACCTCCTGTCCGTTTCTGAGAACACGGGCGGTCATAGGAGCAGACCTCATCAGCTTCTCTATGGCTTTTGACGACCTATCTTCAACAAAATCCTCAAGCAGTTCACCACCATCAAGCATTACTACAACGACAGCCGCAGCAAGGTATTCCCCTACAAGGATAGATATCCAAATGGCGATGCTGACCAAGACATCGACGCCGAAATCTTTCTCCAAGAGCGCCTGAATCGACTTTACTGTGATTAGGATGCCGCCTATCAACGCCGCCGTAAGGGTGAGAATATCAATCCAATTCTTTGGCTGAAACCTTAAGAGCGATAGAAGGCCGCCCGCTACTGTGAATGTCAGACAGATAACGAATATGATTATGCCTCGTTTATTCATGAGCTTTCATCTTGATAGGTAAAAACTTCCTACAGGAGACGGGCTAAAGCTTCTTTGAGTTCTTGAACTGCCTCTTCTCCTCTCCCTTCCTTAATCGCCTTAGCAACGCAGGTCTCGATGTGGTCTCCAAGCATTATCTGGCTGACTTTGTTGAGTGCAGACTGCACGGCGGCTATCTGAAGAAGTATAGCGGGGCAATCCTTATCCTCTTGAACCATCTTGGCGATTCCTCGTATATGACCCTCAACTCTTGCAAGACGCTTCAGAACCTCTTCACTTTTCTTGTGAATGCTCAAGTATATCCCCTCCTATGGGTAGGGATATCAAGTGATTTAACTCTTTCTTTCTGTCAGACCAAACAAGTTGGAACTATCCACATCTGGGCACTCAATGTATCAAGGAGACCTTAAATCGCAAATGATTGATGAAAGGTTCTGACATTAAACCCATTCTACGTGGAGCTGTCCGCACCCCGCGGGGCGAATCTGTACCATTCCCTCTTCTTTTTTCTGTTCTTATTCATGAATAGTCGATCAATCTTCATGATTTTCAATCAGGTTGTAGGTCCTTGCAGTGCCCACTCGGGTACCCTCGCGTTAGGGATAGAGTCAGCTCGAGGAAGATATGGTTTAATGTCAATTATAGCGCGCGAAAAACATCGATAAAAAGAAGGGGTTAGAGAATGTCTTCCTTGCTTCTCCACTTGTGGTAGGGTTCGAACCCCGTGCAACAACCTTCTCGCCCCAGGAATGAGGGGGGCTGAAGCGCACGTTTTCTTGCTACGACCAGGCGAGATCGAAGCGGTCAAGGTTCATTACCTTGTCCCACGCCGCTATGAAGTCGTGCAGGAACTTCTCCGGGGAGTCCTCACATCCGTAGACTTCCGCTATGGCCCGTAGTTGGGAGTTCGAACCGAAGATGAGATCGATACGTGTTCCAGTCCACTTGAGTTCGCCCGTTGCGCGATCACGACCCTCGAACACGTCTTCGTCTTCCGATGTTGCCTTCCACGTCGTGCTCATGTCGAGTAGATTCACGAGGAAATCGGTGGTGAGCGCCTCTGGCCGCTTGGTGAAGACGCCATGCTGGGACTGTCCGAAGTTGGCATTCAAGACGCGCATACCGCCGATGAGAACCGTCATTTCAGGAGCGGTCAGCGTCAGCAGTTGCGCACGATCAACCAGCAGTTCCTCTGCCGATACGGCGTATTTGGCTTTGAGGTAGTTACGGAACCCGTCTGCAGCCGGTTCGAGTACGGCGAATGACTGCACGTCGGTTTGCTCCTGCGACGCATCCGTGCGTCCCGGCTTGAAGGGAACGGTTATATCATGACCAGCTTTCTTTGCAGCTTGCTCGACACCTGCGCATCCACCTAGGACAATCAAGTCGGCGAGCGAAACTTTCTTTCCGCCTGACTGCGCGCTGTTGAACTCTTTTTGGATACCCTCAATGGTCTGCAGCACCTTCTTCAGTCTAGCCGGCTGGTTGACTTCCCAATCCTTTTGCGGCGCAAGACGGATACGAGCCCCGTTCGCACCTCCGCGCCTGTCGGAGCCACGGAATGTGGACGCAGACGCCCAAGCGGTTGAAACCAGTTCCGAGATTGACAGACCAGAGGCAAGGATCTTGCCCTTGAGGTCTTTGATGTCCTGCTCGTCGATTAGTTCATGGTCGACCGCGGGTACCGGGTCTTGCCAGATCAGTTCCTCCGCTGGGACCTCCGGACCGAGATAGCGCGAGCGGGGGCCCATGTCGCGGTGTGTCAGTTTGAACCATGCGCGTGCAAACGCGTCTGCGAACTCTTCGGGATTCTCATGGAAATGCCGCGCGATTGGCTCATAGATCGGGTCCATCCGCAGAGACAGGTCCGCTGTGGTCATCATGGGTGTAACCAGTTTCGACGGATCGTGAGCGGCTGGCATGAGGTTCTCTTCTACATTCTTAGGTTTCCACTGATAGGCGCCTGCGGGGCTCTTTGTAAGTTCCCACTCGTTGTCGAACAGCGTGTCGAAATATCCCATGTCGAATTTGGTCGGGTTCGGTTTCCAGGGACCCTCAAGTCCGCTGGTGATCGTGTCATCTCCCTTACCGGTGCCGAAGCTGCTCTTCCAGCCGAGGCCCTGCTCTTCGATGCCAGCAGCCTCCGGCTCAGGACCCACATGTGAGGCAGGGCCAGCGCCGTGAGCTTTACCGAATGTGTGTCCTCCGGCAATGAGTGCGACGGTTTCATAGTCGTTCATCCCCATGCGAGTGAAGGTCTCTCGAACGTCGCGACCCGAAGCGACCGGATCCGGCACCCCGTTTGGTCCCTCCGGGTTCACGTATATCAAGCCCATCTGAACAGCTGCGAGGGGATTATCGAGTTTTCGGTCACCGGTGTAACGCTCATCGCCAAGCCACTTACGCTCGGACCCCCAGTAAATGTCCTCTTCGGGCTCCCAGACATCCACGCGTCCGCCTGCGAAGCCAAAAGTCTTAACTCCCATTGACTCCAGCGCACAGTTCCCGGCCAGGATCATCAGATCGGCCCATGAGATTTTCTTGCCATACTTCTGCTTGATCGGCCAAAGCAGACGACGCGCCTTGTCGAGGTTAGCGTTGTCAGGCCAGCTGTTGAGAGGCGCTAGACGCTGCGAGCCCCTGGAGGCGCCGCCGCGACCATCGCCCTTGCGGTAGGTTCCTGCACTGTGCCACGCCATCCGGATGAAGAGTCCCCCATAGTGACCATAATCTGCTGGCCACCAGTCCTGCGAGTCAGTCATCAGGGCATAGAGATCCTTCTTCACAGCATCCAGATCTAGTTTCTTGAATTCCTCAGCGTAGTTGAACTCATCGCCCATCGGATTGGACAGGGAGGAATGCTGGTGTAGAATCTTCAGGTTCAACTGTTTCGGCCACCAGTCTCGGATCGACGTGCCCCGAGCGCCTGAAGTAATCATTGGTCTCTTATTCTCAGTCATTTTACAATCACCTTAACTCGGGGCAACAATACGCGAACTATTATTTAAGCAACAAGACGGGACGAGGGGGCGTTCTCCTCCCCTTGGGGGGAGGAGGTGAGGAGCTCGCTCCTCGGAGAAGGGGGGTTATTCACCTTCAAATTCCTGTCTCACGTCGCTAATCACCATCCCTTTTCACGTCCTAACTCCTTGAAACCGTCAATTCCCGTTTTTTTACTGCGCGTTAGCACATGCAAAACCCAAGCTTGGCATCCGCATTCGCGGGAGCGCAGTGGTAAAATTTTACCCCAAACCCTTTGGACGGGACTGAACGACTTACACTTCTGGCTAACCATGCCATTATTCGGACCTGCAACCGAACTTATTCCGGTGCAACCAGGAAAAATCAGGTCTAGTGGCGCCCATTTCCCGTTTGCGGGGAATTTCCGTTGGTATGCCGAACATTACTATTGTGGCTAATTCATGATCCTCGGGGATATTGAGCAGATTTTCTGCAGAAATCTTGTACTGTTCACGCAGTATAGAGATTTGCATACCCAACCCATCCTCGGTAGCAGCCAGCGCCATGTTCTCAATGCACATCCAGGTACTCGCGATGTTCTCGATGTTCATCCAGGGTTTTCTTCCAATGCCATGTCCTTTCTTGTTGCAGACCGCGACCACGGTACAATTCTGGTAAGCGTTTCTCTGTCGCAGTGCCATCTGTGACGGGAGCGGGCCGGGTAGAGTCTGCTGGTGTATTTTCTCAATGATTTTCGGGTCATTCAGCTCCATGGCATCAATGGTCATTTTCAGGCTTTGCAGGTACTTCAGTTCGGCGATTTGTGCTATGATTTTTCCATCATCAATAACAATGAACTCCCAAGGCTGCACATTGGAACCCGAAGGCGCCATTGCGCCTGCAAGTAGTAGCTTGCGCAACTGCTCTTCAGTAATGGGTTGCTTGAATGACCGTACCGTCCTTCTTCTCGCAATCGCCTCATAAACGTTCATTTTAACTTCTCCAATAGAGGTTGGTGAGATTATTCGCAGCATATTGTGTTTAGGGGTAATATAAGAGAGAAAGAGAGTAGCAGACTGGATGAGTAGGCGTAGGGGTTTGGGTTTGGGACTAAAGTTTAACCTTTTTCTCTCAATCCCCGACGTACTCGAACGCACGCACGACCTCTCTCGATAGATAGTGAAAGCGAACAGGTTGCCTGAACCATCACCGGCAACACATCCACTTCTTTTTCATTCATTGATAGACGGACAGGCTTAGACATAGGCTCAGAAACCGTTTTTACAGTCCGAGGGCTTTCCGCGTTCTTTATCCTAGCGCGTATTGAAGCCAAAATCCTTGAAGGTAAATAGAGGAGGAGGGGATGCTACTTCCTCGTGATAAGCTCCACTCCAGTCATTTCTCTTGCTTCTTTTACTGTGGCTACTTCCCTTCCAAGATCCTTCACTATTTTCGCGACGAGCTCCACTGTGTCCGACGGTTTACGCGATATGTCATCTCTGTGGGGGTATAGGTAGAACTGGTCTTCCAAGCCAACCCTTATGATCTGAGCACCGTATAGAAGGCCTACAACAGTTATTGGAAGCCAGTTGCGTCCCGCCGGGTGAAAACCAAGGAAGAGGTCTTTCGCGGGCACGTTCCTCTTGACCATATCCATAGTGGCGACGGCTAGTTGATAGGACCAAGGGTCTTGACTGGTGTATTGATCCACATGTTTTCCTATTTGTATGGCTATCCAATAGGGCTTCGACTTCGCAACGCCCGAGTCAATCAAGGTCTGAATCATCTGCTGGATAGCGAAGCTCTCCGTAGAAATCATCGGTTTAATGTGGTTTTCCTCAAAGAACTTCGCGCCCTCCACAATAGAACGTGCGCTATGCACGGGTCTAGCCATGGAATAGGCTGGTATGGACATGAGCATACCGGCTTGAACGTATTTGTTTCCCTTGCCCAGTTCAAGCAGTTCCTTCGGGTAAGAGATGTAGTCTGTTTCCCAGCTCTTCATGAAGTCCCAACCCCACGTGTGATGCGCCGTAATGAAATCTACCTCGCTGAACGCCTCGTCACAGATATCAGCTAGCAGTTTCGGAGCATGTATTCGAGCCAAGCCGTCGCTGGGGTCTCTCGGGTGTGTGTGGACTACAGATGCGCCTGCTTTGACGCACTCTATTATTGCGTCTGCCTGTTCCCGTATGCACTTGGGGCCTCCATTTGCTCCTGGCGGGAGGTCTTTAACACCTCGATCTCTCCACCACCAGACTGGTTGCCAACCAGGAATCGCTGCCTCTATCACGACCTTTCCGTTCCCCAAACATCCGAGCATTGTGAGAATCTTCGGTGCTTTTGCCGCGGGGAAGTGTCCTTCTACCCACTTGGGGTCATGTGGTGTATGGACTGTGTTTAGCTTCTTTAGATACTCGCCAGGTTTTTCTGTCATGCTCTCATCCCCAATGTCGTGTTCCAATTTTCTAATATAAATGATTTATATACGATCGATTGGAGGCGGCGAATTCAATATCACCAATAATATTACAAGCCCACATCGAAAAGCAAGGCACAACGGAGCGAAAAGGGCTCATCTTGAGAGCACTATTCCACGATCATCCACACCTTGAACCTTCAACAGCGACGGGTTTTCCTTGGGCATGACGCAGACCCCCATCGCTTTTCCTCCGTGAAACATCTTGGGTCAAGCAGCTCTCCACTCTCTCACGATGAAGGCTCAGCCCATTGTCGGAACGAAACCCTCACCGAGTATTCGTCTGCCCTTCCCCTCTTCTCACAGTAGTGAACCTCGACCACCTGCCTATCATTGACGTAGGCGATCCCCTGAAGGGAGTCGATTATCCCACCGATGATGTTCCCAGCGTCCGAGCGCCCCCCCAGCTCTTGTGTAAACGATTTCTACCTTTACTTTGCCTATGGTTGGCTCCAGAAAATGCCTTGACGCCTCTATCTCCAAGCTTTGACGGTACGGCCTCTTGTTCACTCGCTCCAAAGGGTCAGCGGGCAGCTGTTTGTATGAAGGCTTATTCCAAAGTATGCTTTGGCTTGAAACCAAGCACTTTCACAACACTCTCGTCCAACAATCCTAAACCGACAGCTTCTTCTCGGCGTTTCACAAAATCAGCTATGTCTTTTGACGTAAAGACACGCGAATGCTGCTTGAACGACTCCCTAGATCTCAAAATGGCTTCCTCTACTTTATCCTTGGAAAGAAGTTGCGTTAGGACATGCCAAAAATTGTTGAGAATACGGGAAGTCAAGGTCAGCTTCTCTAGGTCGCGTCGAATCTCGGTGTTGTTCTCAAGACCAGGCCCCGGATCCTCGGATCTAAACTCAATATAGGGAGTTAGATCCGCCTCTGTTCCGTTGATGCCAAAGTCCGAAAGCAGCCTGAGCGTTTCGTCTGGCTTCGCCTCATACTTAAAGGTAATACGAAGTACGTGGCCTTTGATGTCTTTGATCTTTGATTTGGGTAGTTTTGCCAATGCCTCTTTGATTGCGAGGCTTGCCGCTGTGATGAAGATTTATCCGTCTCTTCTGTCCCTCTGCAGTTTCTGGTATTCAAGTTTCAAATAGGCATCGAACTCTTCTGGTGTCGGTTCTAATGTGACGATGGATGGGGCTTCCGACAGCCATACTCCATAAAGGGGCATGTCCTCGAGGAGAAACAGGCGTCCGGTGACATCGACAAGCCAGCCACGCGAGGGGATTGTCTGTATATGAACGCCCTTCATACCCTTTGTGAGTAATCTGCGCGTGATTCTATCCCAGTCGAACACATACGAGACGTAGGGAGCCGTCGAGCCCCAAAGTTCGCTCCAATTCGAGGTTGAGACCCACTCATAGGGAACACCTCTTCCCTCGATCTCTGTCCTAAGCGGACCTCTTGCCGCCTCGCCAAGACTCATACCTTTATTCCAGCACTCCAATAGCCGAGAATGAATCTCGCTCAAACTCTGTAAAGCTTCAAAATGCTTTCCCCACTTCGCTTTCGCCGTTGCAACCATAACCACATCCATGTCACCGGGAGTGCCCTCACCTCTTACATAGCTACCATGAATCAGCACAGCATCGACATCGGCTGGCAGAGGGATATTCTGCAACCTATCTATGACTGTCAAGAGATTCTTGGTGAGTATTTGTCTCCTCATTTCGAACACTGAGCGTCTCTTCAGATTCAATGGCTGCTTAATCGGATTTTTCAAATTTGTTGGTATCTAGTTGCGAAATGAGTTCATCGTCATTTTTCTTGCTTTGACCGTGCTCTGCCCACTTCTTGGTATATTTCAAGGGCTGCCTTATCCCACCATTCAGGTACATCCTCTGGAATGTCCACTCCTCCATGATCTCTATCTACAAAAAATATTTTGAGTAGAAGATCATAAGCAGTTTGACTTCCTTCATTTGCACTTCGGAGCAAGAATTGAAGTCTACCAAGCCTCGTTTGCATTTTTTTAAGTTGTTCCTCAGAAAGTGTTGAGCCGCAGAAAAGGCATCTTTGTTCATGCTTGATCTTTCCGAAAACAACTGACTCGAAGGCCAGATAGCTAAAAAGGTAAGAAGCACTTTCCAAGCGCAGCCGACCCTCCTTAGTCAATGATAGGAGAATTGAATTCTGTTAAGTCTTTTGATCCTACTCTCTTGAGGGTTTGGTAGGTTGTCGGATCTATTCGCTCGTCAGGAGAGGCATGAAAGATTCAAGTGGTTCAAAGTTTGAGGGTTAACCCCTAGGATATGCTGCTTTTTTGCCTACGACCATTCGGCAGAATAACCGGAGTGAAGCGGAATTGGCTGAAATGGAAAGAATTTTGCTCCTAGAAGACCTGTCCCGTTTGCGTCACATGTCCTAGAGAAATACGGAAAAGGAGACGTCCCTGACTTTCTGAAACATTTTGAAATGATCTGTCGTCCCGAAGACCTACTGAAACTAGCCAAAGCTCTCATTGAAATATGTAAACCCATAGATGCACCCTATCTGGAAGCAGAATTCGAGAAGATGCAAAGGGGGCTCATCTCAAGATTATTCCCATATTGAACCTTGAGCATAGAGAGTCTTGTTCGAGCGAAGCCATCCTGATAGAGTAGCCCCAATGGGGTCTTCACCAATATCGTATGGTCAATTATTTCATCGGTTTTTGATTGGCTTGTTCTATTGTAAGCACAGACGTATGAAAAGGTCGTCAGGGTATAGAAAATTCAAAAGTTATAACCTCACAGTAACCATAAAAATTGGGGAAAGACTTGAAAGAAAGAGAGAAATCGTTGGAAGATAAGCTGAAGGCGCTACGATCCTCACCGGATAATACGTTAAGTAAAACCTACGAACTTTTGGTTTTGATGATCAAAAATGCCAAGACAGACCTAGATAGTAAATTACCGGATAACTGGGATATCGGTCGAATTCTTAGCGTGGACCATAGTCAAATCTCTAGGCTGAAGAACAATATCAACGCTGCGTTTAATCTACCGATCCTCCTTAAAGTAGGTCGATCTCTGAACAGATTTAATCCAGCGTATTTCTTTGACCTTAAGGAAGCTGTTGAAAAGCATAGCGGAGAAAAACTTCCTCCAATAACTTTCCAACAGCTTCTCTTATCAGCTCTGGAACAGGTTCCAGAGAATTGTCGCACATACTATCCGCATTTTTATCTATCTACGTACATGGGCGGTCCTGTATTGTATGCTTTCGGATTAGATGAGTGGAAAAACCGACCTCCAGAGTGGGATTTATTGAAGGATGTAGCGCCGTCAAACATAGGAGTTCTTGTGTATAAACAGAAGCCCGAGGGTTTCCACGTCAAAGCCATCGCTTCAAAGACCAATAAGTGCTTAGAAATAATCCTAGAGGCTTTGGAAAGAATAGCTAAGAACAGAGTTGTCTTAGAAATCGAGAAGGAATTGATCGAACCAGTCGGAAAGACACATGAGGAGATAAAAGCTGTTTTGGAGGATGAAGAGAACAAGAAGAAAGGCTATGTTCCACTTATTGCAAGAACCCTGCTGAAACGTTCCATCTCAGAAATTCAACACAACGAACCGATTCTTATGTTGCTTAAGTCCAAGGGCTGGATAAGGGAAGAGAGAGAAGGGGGGCTCTTTCGCGGTGAAGAGGTTAACCCATTTGTGAGTCTCGCTTACAAGGAGTATCTTACAGAGGAGGAGAAAAGAAAGTATCAGACGTTTGGACTTTTGGCTGAGGGAGTGATAGATAGCTACTACGGATGGCGTCGGGATCAGCTCTACGAACTGAGCGTACTCATCCCATACATTATTTCATCCGACCCTTCATTTCCATTCTGTGTGGGCGAAAAGGTCGCTGTGCGGATGCGGGGTAATGCAATAATTGTAAAGAAAATAGGCCGAAGAGGGGGGAAGCCTCGCAAATACTGATTTTCGAGTGTGTACAAACTGTTGTTGTGAACGCAGAGATTGAGAAAGAAATTGTTAGAGAGATTTGGCTGGTGGTAGACAAATGTCTAAAAGAACTAATGAAGTGGATAAACCAGTCGAGCTTCTAACAACAAAAGTGTACTACAAAGATCAATCCAGAAGAATCGTCTGTTTCTGCGGGAAAGAGTGTAGTCTGTCGATCCTACCGCATCTGAGGAAGGAACATCCTGACGTTTGGAATAGGTGGCGAAACGAGTTTGTAAAATTGCTCAATCAGGGGTTGAACTATCGACAGATAATGTATTGCTTCTTATCCGGTAATGATCAACCACTCTTCACTTGGAGGGTGATTGAACAAGAAGTTGCCAGGCTGTTAGACGAGAATCCGGATATGCTGCAGGTCACGAAAAAAGGGTCTCTTTCCAAATTGAAGCCGCCGGATTCCTCGTTAGAGAGTACCACGGTCTGGGATTTCCGGACAAGAGGGAAATGGGCTGTGCATGATGGCAGGTACCGAGGTAATTGGCCTCCTGAAATACCAAGGAATCTCATTCTCAAGTTTACGGAAGAGGACGACTTGGTTCTCGATCCCTTCGTGGGCGGGGGCACGACGCTAATTGAAAGCTGGCTACTTCGTAGACGAAGTATTGGAATAGATATCTATCCTATTGCGGTGAAGATTTCACGAGAGAAGATTGACCAAATGGCACAGCAGACAGATCTATGTTTAACAACTTTGGATCCTAACTATCGACCAGTTGTTGTGGAGGGTGATAGCAAGAGACTTGACGTCATTCTTCAGGAGCAAGGAATTGAAGGAGGGTCAGTAGATCTTGTTTGCGCCCATCCTCCCTACATGAATTCTCTGAGTTACTCAAGGAATAAGGATGATCTATCCTTGCTTTCCGATGAAGAGGATTTTCTGGCAGCAATTAGAGAAGTTGCCGAAAAAATAAAGTGGGCATTAAAGGAGAAAGGAATATGCGCAGTCCTTATCGGCGATACTAGGAAGCACAGGATGATTGTTCCACTCGGATTTCGTTTGTTACAAACATTCCTCAAGGAAGGTTTTCAAGTGCGTGACATAATAATAAAAATACAAAGGCGAGACTTCTCGACTGAATTTTACAGAAAGAGTCCGTGGTTTGAACATACAATCGCACATGAGTACCTTTTCATTTTTCAAAAATGACCATTCTTCAGGGTATCTGGTTCCAAGTATAGGTCATTCAACTCGACCTATGACCGACCTCATGTTCTAGGCTAGCGAGTCAAAACGCGCCATTTGCCGCCCATGATGTCTCCAGCTGAGTTAGGCTATCCGTATACCCGTCTGTATTATGTTGGCTCATATGACTCCGGATTTTGGACATGACGGCGCTCTGTCGCCGATGCCCGGTCTTTTTGCGGCAAAAATCCGAAAAATATAAGAATTGCGGCTAGTAATCAAAATGCGGTGAATCTGTAATGGAGAGAACGATAAGTGTTGGAGACGCTACGCTAGTGCTTCGCGCTCTTCAACTGCCGTTGAATCAGATTATCCCGAACCCAGACCAACCGCGTCAAAGTCGGACTCTTGACTCTGATTTGCGAAGGAGTATCGCCGAGATAAAGGGGCTTACAACGCCGTTGCTTGTGGAGAAAGTGGATGGTGGTCAGCTAAAAAAGAAGCTAGAAAAACTGAGAGCTCGATATCAGGATGAGTCCCTACTAGAATATCTAGCAAAATGCCAACCGGAGTACATGATAATTGACGGTGAACGACGGTGGGTCAATGCCGCCAAACTTGTTTCGGATGACCCCCAGAATTTTGAGTATTTTCAGAAGGTTCCTGTGGACTTAATAGAGGGCAACTTGAGTGAACCGCAGCGATACGTGCTATGGGTTTCTATCCATAAGCTTCGAAAAGACTGGAAAGCCATGGAACAGGAAAGTGCCGCTCAGCAGCTAGTTAAGTACTTCAAAGACGAGGCTAAGGCTGCTTCGATCCTCGGCATCACGCCTTCAAGACTAAAGAAGCTGAACGAGATTTACAACTTAGCCCAAGAATTCCAGGAATCAAAGGGTCCAAAGTCCATATCGTATGCTAGAGAACTGATGAATTTATCATCGAAACTGAGAACGCAGGAGGTTATGAAGAAGGTCAAGGACAAGATTAGGGCCAACATCATAACCGATCCGGTCGCGATTCGCAAGCTGAGAAGCATATTGACAGAGCCGGAGGCTAGGAAAAAATTCTTCGAAGATAATGCTACCGTTCAAGATGCGATGGCCTATCTTAGCCCCAACCAATTTGATGATTCAACGTCCCTGATAAGAAATTTGGTAGCATTCAGAAAGGTATTGAACAGTTATGGATGGGGTGATTTTCAAGCCTTAAAGAAGAACCCCGAGGCACTCACCGAGATTGAACAAAGTCTGTCAGTTCTCATCGATATAAAGAAGGTTCTGTCGGGGTGAACGAAGAATGAATGGTAGTTCCGGTGCTCGATCTGTGAGTTTTGACACCATGGGAACCCTAAGGAATTTCATAGAATCTCTTGATCTCTCCAAGGAGGATGAGCCGTCGCTACTATTAATTGAATCCATAGCTAATTCGATTGACTCCAGTGCTAAGAACATCGACATACAACTCAAAAGGGGAACCACTGGCCCACACATCTTTAAAGTAACTGATGATGGGGAGGGTATGAGTAAAGAAGTATTCGAAAAAAGCTACCATAGATTCTCTGCCTCCTCCAGGACAAAAGGAGAAGGAATAGGGTTTGCTGGTGTCGGAGCTAAGTTGTGTTTCTATCTGAGTCCTTTGACACGGGTTAAGACCACGACAATAGGTCCAGATGGACCACTTTGCTCTCTTATGTGGTGGAACAAGAAGGACAATGAGATAAAATGGGATTACATGGACCCAGCGTCTGTGAATCCGGATGACCTAAACAAACTTCGTGGCTACTCAACGGGCACAATTTACGAAGTGGAAATAGACTACGACACCTTCATCTACTTACATGACAGTTGGCAGAAGGTAGTGAGAACATGGTACAACACAATTTTACTAGGGCTCTACCCACAAACCATGACCTTTGGGTCTGGACGGATCGAGCCAGAAAGATTTGAAGTCGAGGAAGAGAGAAAACAGACAATCAGCGTGTCAGGTGAAAAGTTCAGGTGCTACTTCTATCTTCTCAAAGGAGACTTACCTGAGGACAAGGAAGGACTTAGCGGGATAAATTTCTTCGTGTTCGGCAAGTACATAAAAACTGATCGTCTGGGATTTGACGGTCAAATCAAACCTACATACCAAAAAAGAGTCTATGCTGTTGTCAAGGCCGATCCATTGGCAAAGTATCTAAATT
>Ga0315314_1002408_pt1 | contig 15490 bp, 15 predicted proteins | sample TDP9_MG_FD_203631 | JGI IMG/M metagenome (GOLD analysis project Ga0315314, IMG submission 203631) | Freshwater sediment microbial communities from Lake Towuti, South Sulawesi, Indonesia - TDP9 | ecosystem: Environmental > Aquatic > Freshwater > Lake > Sediment | place: Indonesia: South Sulawesi...
CCTCCAAGAGAGAAGAAAGGAGACGCCAAGGGCGATCAACATTCCTGACATGGAGAAGAGGAAGAAGAGAAGGATCAGTCTCTCCTTCATGACTGCATATTTACTTTCTAATAATCCCACGTAGAGGATGCCCACGATTTTGTCCTGAATGTCCCGAATGGGCTCATAGGCCGTGATATACCAGTCATCGACCACAAATGCCCTTTGGATCCAGGGGATGCCTTTTTGAAGGACTTGCTCTTGAACCTCCTCCATCGCTCTTGTTCCAATCGCCCTGTTTCCTTCTTTATCCATGACATTGGTCGATATCCTTAGGTCACCCAGAAAGATCGTGGCCGTCCCGATTTCTTTCCCTTTATATTTGGCGTCCCTGAAGACAATATTCTTAATCCGATCGACAATCTCATAATTACGGTTCAGGAGGAGGCCTCCCAACAGAACCCCCAACACCTCTCCATTGAAATCGAGAATTGGATAGGCTGACTTCAGAACCATCCCTGCGGTTTCTTCCACTTTCTCTACTGGCTTTGCCATAGGAGTTGGAATTAATCGCAGCGTTGCCTTCTGAGCCAGAACCTCCCCCTCCTTCAGTAGTTCTTCTCTTGAGAGTATCTGAGTTCCTGATAAACTCTTCCCCTCAAGACCTTTTTTGACAAATGGGTCTTGAATCAGATTGTCTCCTAATACTCGAGGGTTATGGAATCTAAATATGACCGTTCCCTTCCGGTCTACTAATGTCAAAAAATCGAGCCCTTCTTCAGCCATAAGACCTGAGAGTTCATTGCAAATAGGAGAGACATTCTTCTCCTTTATCCCCTTTTTCAAAACATGCCTGATTGCTGTCCAGCGGATCGTTCGGTCAATGTCCCCAATCTTGGAAACGTAGACCCAACGGGCTGTATTGAGATCTTCTTTGACTCTCTCTTGTGCCTCATGAATAATCTGGTTTGTAATGAGGGAATTGACAATCAAGATTGTCACAACCCCTATGAAGCAGGCAATGGCCAAAAAAATGAGAGCCAACTGACTTTTTGCGGAGATCTTCATGTTTCTTAAGCTATCAGAAATAAAGGAAAAAGTAAATAGAAAAAAATTTCTTGCTATAAATCATTTTTTCTGGTAGATATATTGTGAAAAAATTCTTAAGGCGCAGGAAAGGAGGCTTCTAATGGGAAAGTTCGATGCGATATACGATGATTATATGAAGCGACGGAAAGCCGTGCTCGAAATGGGAGGAGACAAAGAATTGGCGAAACGTCGAGAAAAAGGCCAGACCAATGCGAGAGAGAGAATCGACATGCTCCTCGATCCCGGCACCTTCACTGAAGTTGGGACCTTCGTGACCCACAGACAACATGAGTTCGGGATGGCTGGGAAGCTTGTCCCTGCGGAAGGGGTTATCACAGGATACGGGAAGGTAAACGGCAGGTGGATCGTCGTGGCCTCAGAAGACTTCACATCTATGGCTGGCTCTTTTGGCGAGTATCACGGGAAGAAGTTCGTTTGGGCTCTCGATTTCGCCAAGGAAAAGGGATGGCCTTTTGTCGGAATCAATGATTCCGGCGGCGCACGTCTCCAAGAAGGAATGGATACTCTCGAGTCCTATGGCTGGACCTTTCGTGCCCAGATCCTTGCCTCGGGAATTATCCCGCAGATTGCTCTCCTTCTTGGCCCGTGCCTTGGGGGGCAGGCCTATCACCCGATCATGAACGACTTCCTCATCCAGAGCAAAACCACTGGCTTCATGGGAATCGCCGGACCGGCTTTTGTGAAGACCCAGACGGGTGAAAATATTACCCTTGAAAAACTGGCTGGCTGGGAGGCCCATGCGATGAAGTCAGGGGGGACTCATGTGGTCGGAGAAGATGACAAAGAGTGTATAGAGCTGTGTAAAAGGCTATTGTCATACCTTCCATCCAATAACAGAGAGAAGCCTCCGAGAATTGAGACAGGGGACGATCCAAACAGGGTCATCCCTGAACTCGATGAGTTCCTTCCGGATCCAGAGCTTCGAGTCCCCTATGAGATGTACCCGCTCATCAACATGGTGGTTGATAAGGGGACTTTCTTTGAGATCCACAGATATTTTGCCCGCAATCTCATTATTGGTTTTGCAAGATTCAATGGCATGGCGGCTGGGATTGTAGCGAACCAGCCCAAGGTTTTGATGGGAGGATTGGATTGCGATGCTTCTGACAAACTGGCAAGATTTGTCCGTTTCTGTGACTTATTCAATATCCCTCTCGTTACCTTTGTGGACTGTCCTGCCTTCTGGATTGGTTCTCCTCACGAATGGAAGGGGATATTACGCCACGGTGCAAAGACCCTCTTTGCCTGGGCCGAAGCCACTGTACCCCTGGTCTCCATCATCATCGGAAAGTCCTATGCAGGAGCTCACTATGCGATGCTGGATAAGAGCATCGGAGCAGACCTTGTCTTCTCTTGGCCCACTGCCAAAGTGAACATCGTTGGTGCAGAGACAGCAGCGAGTGTGATCTTTGCAAAGGAGATAAAATCTTCTCCTAACCCGAAGGAGACTGCCAAGACATTGATCCAAGAGTACCGAACGAAATATGAACATGCCTATCAACCTGCTGAACGGGGTTATACAGACGACGTCATTATGCCCCGTGACACGAGAAGATATGTCTGTGCAGCTCTCGAACTCCTGCAAAATAAACAGGTAGCCAGACCCTGGAAGAAATACTCGAATATCAATTTGTAACCTCTCTCAGAGGAACTTTATACCTAAGACCGACGACCAAATAAAAGGCCCGCTCAAAGGTGGGCCTTTTCATTTCTCTTTATTGAATTTCTCATTGAAACAATTTAAGATTTATTCAAGGTGAGAAAAATATGACGATGGTATCTCAAAGCTTTTTACTCTTTTTCCTTATGGTTTTAATCTCCGGTTGTGCCCATGTCATTTCCAAGGATGTGAGACAGAAGGTGGATCCATCCCTCGCTTTTACCCAAGTCCTTCAAAATCCAAATGCCTATCAGAAAAAGACTGTACTGTGGGGTGGGGAGATCATTGAGACCTTTAATCAAAAGGATGGAACTACCCTGATCGAGGTCTTTCAGAGACCTCTCGGGTGGAGGGGAGAACCCAAAGAACCTTCTGCTTCAGAAGGAAGATTTTTCATTCTCGCCGAGAAATACTTAGATCCTTATCTCTTCCGGAGAGGAAGAAAGATCACGGTGGCCGGTGACATTCAAGGGGAGAAGATGAAACCTGTAGGTGAGATGGACTATCGGTATCCCCTCCTTTTAAGCAGACAGATCTACCTCTGGAAGGAATACTATTACCCTCCCGTTCCTTACTACTACGACTTTTGGTGGGGACATCCCCACTGGTGGAGATTCAATCTCTATTACCACCGCCACTTCTAATCTCCTTCTGCAGCATTCCAATGACGAGCCTGGGTTGACAGACCGATCCGTGTCAGTTATATTTCCTCGCGTAATAGGAGTAACGAATGGCACGCAATCCTATCACCCGTAATGGCTACAATCAGTTGCATAAAGAACTGGATAACCTGAAGAAGGTGGTCCGGCCTCAAGTGATCAGGGCGATTGAAGAAGCCCGAAGCCACGGAGATTTGAACGAGAATGCAGAATATGTCGCAGCCAAAGAACAGCAATCGTTTGTTGAAAAGAAGATCCGGGAGATCGAACAGAAGCTGGCCAATTCTGAGATCATGGATATGATCAATCTTCCCAATGACAAGGTTGGCTTCGGTTCCTCTGTTACTCTGGAAAACCTCGGCAAGGGAGATGAAGTCACCTACCAGATCGTCGGGTCTGACGAATCGGATATCGCCTCGGGCAAGATATCGATTGTCTCTCCCCTGGGAAAGGCTTTAATCGGCAAAGAAGTTGGCGAGGAAGTGACTGTCCAAACCCCAGGCGGCACCAAAAAATATACGATCCTAAAAATCAGTTAGATAAATTCCAATAACAAAATCCCTGCCTTCGCCGGAGCGGCTTCACGCATGCAGGCCAAGTTCCAAACCTGTTCCTGACAGGTTCAGGAATAAACTCCAATTTCACAATAACCCAAGTCCAATAATATTTAGGTATTGAATTCCTACATGGTTGAATCTGAGAATTTTCTTCTAACATTTTGAGATTCTTCACCTCGTTCAGAATGACGTCACCCTTCTTGTCACTTGTCACTCTGAGCGCAGCGAGGAGTCTCGCTATTCAAATTGAATTGAATTGGGGTCAGGCATCGGTAATTCGGTATTGACATTTTTATCATTTTTTGATAAATAATTTTTTATGGCTCGTAAGCCACGCATTCATTTTCCAGGAGCTTTGTATCATGTCCTCACAAGAGGGAATCGAAGGCAGGGTATATTTCTTGATGAGAAGGATTTAAAAACGTTCCTTACCTATCTTTCAGACTACAAGATCAGATGCCCTTTCAAACTTTTTGCCTACGCATTGATGAAAAATCATCTCCATCTTCTTATTGAGGTCGAGGAGATCCCTCTGGGCAGAATCATGCAATCCGTTTTGTTTCGGTATACGCGCTATTTTAATAAACGATATGGGGAGGTGGGGCATCTTTTTCAAGGGCGGTATAAGGCGATTGTCTGTGATAAGGATGCGTATCTATTAGAATTGGTCCGCTATATTCATTTGAATCCGGTTAGAGCAAAGATGGTGAAGGGGCCAGAAGATTATGCATGGACGGGTCACCTCAGTTATTTGGGAAAAGGAAGGGATCGTCTGATTGATGAAGGCTTTGTATTGGAGCAATTTAGTGAAAATAGATCTTTAGCAAGGCGGAGATACCGCCAATTTGTATGGGAAGGGGTTTCTATTGGGCACCAGAAGAAATATTACGAAGTGAAGGACCAGCGTTACCTTGGGGAAGACAGTTTCATTGATCGGATAAAAGAGGGAAAGAAAGAGCCCGAAATCTGGGTTTATGATGTTCCATTGGAGGCCATTTCTCAGGAGGTGAGCAGAGCAACGAGGATTAGAGAGGATAAGTTGTATTCTGCAGCAAGGGATCGTGAAGGAGCACGTGGAAGGGGCTTAGTAGCCTACTTGGCAAGAATGATATCGGGTTATACGGTGAAAGAGGTAGCTGACTACTTTAGACGGAGCCCTGTGACAATCAGTGAGGCGATCATCAAGGTTGAAGATCTTCTGCGGAAAGATAAATCGTTCGAGAGTACGGTAAAACACATAGGGAAAAATCTAATCAAGGGGAGAAAAAGAAAATACCGTATTTCCGATGCCTGACCCCATCTTGTCTTGCTCATGAAAATGAAAAACGGGGAAACGCCACTGAATAACCAGATATTCTCTTGATCCGCTCCCGTAAAAGTAAGAACAATATTGCTATGCCTTATTCCTGCCCAAAAGCGTTACCCCCACTTCAGTGACGGATTACGTTGGGCCAATCTTTTTGAGTACAAAGGAAGCGAAGAAAATGTTAGGCTGAGGTTTTCAATAGATAAGATAGGGGCAAGTTTAAATGATGTTGTCATCATCTACGAGGATTCCTCAAACGGCGATGCGTGGCAAAGGTTTATTTCAAGTCTGAAAGAAAAAGAGGAAGAAGAACCGAAGGCAGAACCTGCCAATCATGTTTCAGAATGACCAGAAGTTGCAGCTCCTGAGTTGGAAAAATGGAAGATATCCTGGCCAAGACGGTATCATTGGGCAGTTCTGATTGCCGCAATCGTAGTAGTTGTGGGAACTGTTGCCTTAACAATGTGGAAAACCTATTTGAAACCTGCTCCAGTCATTGTCGCTTCCATGGAGAAGATGGCATTTCCCCTTCCCGACAAGCCCTCCGTTGTAGTGCTTCCATTTGTGAACATGAGCGACGATCCAAAACAGGAGTTCTTCAGCGACGGGATCACCGAAGAAATCATCACAGTCCTTTCCAAGAGCCCAGATCTTTTTGTGATTGCACGGAATTCAACATTTGCCTATAAGGAGAGGCAGGTGAAGGTCAAGCAGGTCAGCGAGGAGTTGGGCGTTCGGTACGTGCTGGAGGGGAGCGTTCGCAAGGCCGGTGGCAAGGTTCGGATCACCGTCCAGCTTATCGATGCCATCACAGGGCATCACCTCTGGACCGAGCCCTATGACAGGGATCTGAAGGACATCTTCGTCCTGCAGGATCATATCACCCTGAAGGTCATGACGGCGTTGCTAGGCAACTTGCAGCCGGGGGATCTTGCGAAAGTCATGGGAAGGGGTGCGAGAAAAATCGAAGCTTTCTTGAAGGCCATGGAGGGTCGTGAACATTTCTATCGACAGAACAAAGAGGCAAACGCTATGGCCCAGAAGCTACTGCAAGAGGCCATCTCTATGGACCCCAAATATGCCAGGGCATATACAAACCTGGGTTCCACCCACTTGATAGACGTGTTGTTGGGCTCGAGTAAGTCGCCAAAGGAATCTTTGGCTCAGGCAATGGAACTAGCACAAAAGGCCATTTCCCTTGATGAGTCAGATCCATTTGCTCACGTCTGCCTTGCCTACATCTACGGGGTGGCAAAGCAGCACGACAAGGCATTTTCCCGGGCAGAACGGGCATTGGTGCTGGATCCGAATTCCCCGGACGCCCTTTTTGTTATGGCTCAGGTTGTCACCTGGTTAGGTAGCCCCGAGGAAGCTATTCCGTTGCTTCAAAAGGCGTTGCGCCTAAACCCCATGCATATCCATTACCTTAACTCACTGTCCGCAGCCTATCGCTCGGCTGGGCAATATGAGAAAGCAATCGAGGCATCAAAGAAAGCGATCCAGCGGCAGCCCAACAGCGAACTGGCTTACATTTATCTTACGGCAGCATGTGCTTTAGCAGGGAGAGAAAGGGAGGCCCGTGCTGCGGCTGCGGAGGTCCTGAGAATCAATCCCAAGTTCTCCGTTGAGCAGCATTCAATGGGACAAGGATATAAGAATCAAGCCCATACGGACCATTACATCGATGCCCTGCGCAAGGCCGGCCTGAAATGATAGAAGGGATATTCACCTAGCTTTCTCAATTCTCCTCTTTCCTTATCACTGTGACTGCAGTGGCCTTAAAGGAAGCCCTCACTTCTTTTCCTTCCATCAACGATAACTCTTCCAAAGAATGATTCGTTATATAGGCGACAAGGTCAAATCCACAATCGAGCTGAACTTTTTGATAAAACCCCAAAGGAGTGATCTTAACAATTCTCCCAGAAACCACATTTCTGGCACTTGATCCCTCCTTGGAGGGTTGGATCGAGAGGGTCACGTTTTCCGGCCGAATGCATAGAACGACAGTATTTCCTAAATGGGCATCCCCCACAGCCTCAATCTCTCTCCCTTCAACAGAGGCGATAAAGCTCCCACCATTCCTCTTAATGACTTTGCCGTTCAGAATCGTCTCCACTCCCACAAAGGAGGCGACTAACTCATCCACAGGTCGATTCATCACTTCACTGGGAGAACCGATCTGAAGAATCTTTCCAGCATTCATTACTGCGATTCGACCTGAAAGCCTTAAAGCCTCCATCCGATCATGAGTGGCGAAGATGGCTGTTGTTTGAGTACGATGAAGGATATGTTCCAAGTCTTCCATCAGGGAATCACGGGTGGGGGGGTCGAGGGAACCAAAAGGTTCATCAAGGAATAGGATTTCTGGCCGAAGGGCAAAGGCTCGTGCAAGACTCGTCCTCTGTGCCTCCCCTCCTGAAAGAGTTTTTGCAGAACGGTCGCTGAGATGAGAAATCCCAAATCGGTTCAACTCCTCCATCACTCTGTCACGAATTTCACATCTCTTCATTCCACGGATTTTTAAGCCAGAGGCAACATTTCCAAAGACCGTTGTATTGAAGAGAAGGGGTTCTTGAAAGACCATGGCGAGCCTTCTTCGATATTCGAAAATCGAGACGTTCGAATCGATCCTTTCGCCTCTGAACAGAATTTCACCTTGAAAGGGTTTTGATAAGTAGGACAGGATTTGCAATAAGGTGGTCTTCCCCGCCCCATTTGGCCCAATCAGAGCGAGGATCTCTCCTTTCTGGATGGAAAGGGATGGAACATCAAGGATCACTGTTCCTCCTCTATTAACCTCAAGGTTTTTAGCCTCAAGAATTGGAACTGATTGGTTCATTGTCCATCGTTTCATCTCGGTCTTTCCCTCTGCTGAATCTGCGTGAGAACCAAATTGACGAAATAAGCAAGTAGAAGGAGAATAATTCCGAGGGCGATGGCAATGTCAAAATTTCCGCGGCTCGTTTCCATAACGGTCGCTGTGGTTAACACTCGGGAATAACCCTTGATATTACCACCCACCATGATGGAGGCACCCACCTCCGAGATGACACCGCCAAACCCTGCCATTACAGCTGCCAGCAGGGGAAGCTTTGCCTCTTTGATCAGGATCCAGATCATCTGGAGACGTGTCGCACCAAGGGCAAGGATTTGGAGCCGCAGTTTCTCAGGAAGCTGCTGAATGGCTGCCAACGTAATGCCCATCACGATGGGGGCAGCGATGACGGTCTGAGCAATAATCATAGCCATTGGCGTATAGAGGATTCCAAAAAAACCAAGGGGGCCATTTCTCCATAGGAAAATTGTAACGAAGAGGCCCACCACCACTGGAGGTAACCCCATGCCTGTATTGATCAGACTTACGACTATTCTTTTTCCACGAAACCTGGAAAGGGCGACAGTCATTCCAATCGTGATACCAAACAGCAAACTGATCACGGTTGCTGTCCCAGAGACCTGGAGAGAAAGTAAAGTAATTCCCATAACCTCTGGGTCAAAAGTGATCAGAAGATAGAACGCCTTTTTCATTCCTTCAAGAATGAGATCCATCTCCTTCCCCCATAATAAAATCAAATTCCAATAACCAAATCTCAAATTCCAAACAATGACCAATCACCAAACTCCAATGACCTAAATAAACTTTGAGACGGACATTTTGGACATTGGAATTTGGAATTTATTTGGGATTTGGTTATTGGTGCTTGGTTATTGCTTTCCAAGTTCTTCTTCCTTCTTGCCAGCATCCGGAAAGAAGAGGGGCGATCCAAACTTATCCACTCCAAAGGTCTTAATGATGTCTTGGGTCTCTTTTGAAATCATGAAATCAGCAAATGCCTTTGCACCGACTGCGTTCACTTTGAGCCATCTGGCCGGATTGACCTCGATGACATGGTAAATGTTAAGGAGAATGGCATCTCCCTCAATCAGGATATCGAGGTTAAGGTTCTTTTTCAACGCCAGATAGGTCCCCCGATCTGTAAGGGTGTAGCCTTTTTTCTCTGCTGTCACGCTCAAGCTCTGCCCCATTCCAAGTCCTGTCTGTTGATACCATCTCTCTGCTTCAGGATTGATCCCGGCAGCCTTCCAGATCGCCTTCTCTTTTGAATGGGTGCCCGAATGGTCTCCTCTTGATAGAAAGAGAGCCTTCGCCGATGCAATTTTTTCAAACGATTCTGAAGACGATTTCATTCCTTTGATCTTAGCCGGATCTTCTGAATGTCCGACAATGATATAATCATTATGCATAATGAGTCTTCGATTAACTCCATAACCCTCCGCAACAAATTTTTTCTCCGCTCCCGGAGAATGGACGAGCAGCACATCTGCCTCCCCCTTTTGCCCCATGGCCATGGCTTGTCCCGAACCCACCGCGATCGTCTTAACAAAATAACCCGTCTTCTTCTCAAAAATCGGGATCAAGACGTCGAGCAACCCAGAATCCTGCGTGCTCGTCGTAGTTGCCAAGATAATCGTTCTTGGCCCTGCATGAGCGGATACGGTCCCAGAAATAAATAACACAGCCGTCACCGCAAGCATCAAAGTCATCCGGATATTCATCTTTAGGCTTTGTCTCCCATTTTTTTACCGCCTTGAATAAAGAATCTTACCTGAATCCTTGAAATCATAGTGCCCCACTCGTCCAACTCTTTTTCTAAACCCCGCGGAGTTGAGAATCTCGATGAGGGCCTGAACCCCTTTTTCAAAAAAGGTCGATCGATCAAGGAGCATATCAAACCTCTCCTGGGTGATGGGAATGAATGGAAGGCCGAGAAGTTTTGAGACAGCGCCAGTAGCAATGCCCGCATCTGTCTCTTTTGATAGGACGGACAGGCCCACTTCAAAATGGGTATAGACCTCTTTTTCGTATCCTTTGATTTTTGAACCTGGGAGCCGCAACCGTTTGAGGAAATAATCCAGAAGCACTCTTGTTCCGGAACCTTTCTGACGATTGATGAAACGGACCTCCTTTTCCACCAAATCTTCGAATCCTTTGATATCCAAAGGATTCTTCGGAGCCACCACAAATCCGAGATCCCGATAAAAGAGGTTCACCACCACGGGCTCGATATTGCAGAGGTAAGTGGAAAGGAAAGGGATGTTGTATTCGCTACTTTTCGGATCAAAAAGGTGCGACCAAGCAATATCCGTATAACCCATATCCAGGGCCTTGAGTCCATCCGTGCTGCCCGTGTTGGCAGAGAAGATATAGAACTCAGGATATGATTTTTTCACGAAAGTGTGAAGCATATCGAGGATGGGATCGTTACTGCCAGAGGCCAACAGTGCCCCCTCGATTCGCCTGCTCTTCTGCCTGGCCTCTTCAAGACCGCCTTTGGCATTCGATTCAATCCACTCATCGATCAACCGCTTTGGAAAGACCCACTTCCCGGTTACTCTCGTAGATGGGATCCTCTTCGATTTGATCAATGCATAGACCTGTTTCTCATGGATTCCAAGATATTGAGCCACCTCTTTTGTGCTCATCATTTCAGACATGGGCCCTCCTTTGTAGCAGATCCCATCACTATATGTTAAATGGAACATCCGAGCTTGTCAAGAAAATAATTACAAAAAATTACTTTTTCTAACTGATAATTCCATATATGGACTCCTTTTGGAAATAAAAAAGGCGGCCCAAAGGGCCGCCCGCAAAACCGCAGGGTGAGAATTGATTCAAGGATTCACTATTTCATGCGGCCTTCCACCGCCTCCCATTTGATATTCTTAAAGAAGGCCGCAATATAGTCTGCTCTTTTCAACCCATAGTCGATCATGAAAGCGTGCTCAAAAACATCCAAAATGAGCAGAGGATTGCATCCAGCAGGATGACCGACATCATGCTCATTGATCCATTGGTTGAACAATTTCCCGTTCACAGGATCTTGGTAGAGAATAGCCCATCCGATGCCCCGAATCGCACCAACTCCCTTAAAATCGGCCTCCCAGTTCTCATAACTTCCAAACTCTTCTCCCAACTTCTTTCCAAGTTTGCCAGCCTTATTCAATGGTCCCTTGCCACCCAGGTTCTCAAAGTAGAGTTCGTGAAGCCTCATGCCATTGAATTCCCAACCCAGTCGGCGCTTCAATTCAGCATATTCAGGAGTTCCGATCTTTCCTCCCTTTGCCATTTCGGAGAGGGAATCCAAGACCTTATTAGTATTTGTCACATATCCCTGATAGAGTGTAAAATGGTTTTTCAAAAGGGTTTCGCTGAACCCTTCCATCCCAATGAGATGACTGTAATCCTTTGCCGTGTACGCCATATCCCTTCCTCCTTTCGAATACTAATAAATTTATCATAACAGAAAAATGCCCAGTTTCAAGGGGAATGATTCATCGAATAATCATCAAGGAAAAAGAGAGATCTCCTTTTCCAGAGATGAAACTTGACAAACAGGAAAGGATGATTATTTTTTTATTGAAATTCGAATGAAAGGAGTGATGGGTTATGGCATGGGAACTTACGACATGGAAGCCCTTCAGAGAGCTCGATACAATGAGGAATGAGATGGATCGGCTTTGGGATTCTTTCTTTGAAGGAAGACCAAAAGTTCGATTTGGGGAATGGTTTCCTTCCCTTGATGTTGCGGAAACAAAGAACGATATCGTTGTGAAAGTTGAACTCCCGGGAATGGATCAGAAGGATATTAATATTACCCTCTCCGATGGTCACCTTATTATCAAAGGTGAGAAGAAACAAGAAAAAGAAGAGAAGGAAGAAAACTATCACTTCATCGAGAGAAGTTATGGAACCTTTACCCGGTCGGTACAACTTCCCAAAGAGGTCAAACACGATAAAATAAGTGCCTCTTACAAGAATGGGGTTTTGAAAGTCGTTCTTCCGAAATCGGAAGACGCCAAGAAGAAAGAGGTCAAGATCAAAGTCGAATAAATTTAATTCTCGATTATCCTCTGTGAATAAAAAAGGCGTCTTAATAGGCGCCTTTTTTATTCCTTTGAAATATGTAACCAGATCAGCCAGAAGGATTTTCGATAAAGGCATCCCGGAGGAGTTTGCTCTGCCTCGTAAACGCCTGGCGTGGATTTTTTGTATCCTTCATTAACGAGATCTCTTGTGTCATCAGCCTTGTGACGTTCAAGATGTAAGTCTCTGGCTTCTTGGCCTCCCGCTGATAGAGAGGGTGCTGCTGATTGATATAAATTACCGTTCCTTCTGTAAAGCATTCCGGTCCATCCTCTCCAAAATCATCGATGCAGACAGAGACACCCGCCTCTCCAAATTTCATCCTCTGAACGATTGCATTGGGTGTTAGGCGTTTAACCTTGGGCGATTTCTTCCGCGTTTTCTTTTGTGTTGGGGGTTGTTCAGTCTCTGCAACCAATTTCCCCTCTTCAGCAGGTTGAAGTTCTCTCTCCTCTTTTTGATCCAGTTTCTTTGAGACAACACCTGCGCCCCCCATTCCTTCACCTTCGCCCGCTAAAGGAATAGCGCCGAAAGGAGAAAGATCCGGATTTAAGGCTAAGGCACGATGCACCCTTTGAAGTGCTTCCTTTAATGCCTTGCTTGCCCTTCGTTTCTCTTTACGGCCCGCCAATCGTTTAAGAATATCATCCACTTCCTGAATAATCTTATCCATTATTTTTCGGAATGCCTGATATTGGGGGCTATCCTGAACAAACCCTGAGCGATCTGTGGTGACAGGCAGAAAATCAGCATGTACTTCCCCTCGAATCCTGGAAATAATTTTTCCCCAATGTTCTAAACCAAAAAATTCCCTCTTAATGGTGACCTGCTTCACTTTGACTTCAATCCCTAACTCCACGGGAGAAGCGGTGGATGAGGGCAAGATGATAATCTCACCATGCACAGGACCAAATTCTGTCCCTTCGAGGAAGGGAATCCGATGTCCACTCAGACTTCTCGGAGTGATCCGCATTCCATTCAATCTAACAACAAAATTTGATGCTTTTAAAGGGGTCCCTTCCACAATTTTTCGGACCACTTCTTCAGGTTCAAATTCTCTTGTCAATCGGAGGAGGGTGACTGTGGTACCATCTCCTCTCTCCTTATCTGATGGAAGGATTTGGAGTGGAAGGTTCCATTGGTCTCCTTCTTTTTCCCATTCCTTTTTGTCAAAGGTCACTTTGGCTGCAAAATCACCTCTTTGAGTGTTAACCTCAAAGCATTCGCAGGCGGAGAGACTGGCAAACTTCCCAATGCCGAACTGACCGATAAAGTCCCGATGGAAGATAGGTGATCTATTTTTAACGACCTTCTCTGGAGAACCGATATTAAAATATTGCTTTAATCCTTCTCGATCCATTCCTGTGCCGTTATCTTTTACCTCAATAAATTCATCGGTCATTTTGATATCGACCTGGGTCGCATCGGCATCATAGGCGTTGTTGACTAACTCCCGGATGAGTTCAATACTCTCTGAATAGAGCCTCTCTCCAATGGTAATCAAATGGCTTTTATCTACAGTAACAGGAAGATATTCCATATAATGGGTATCCAAATTCACCACTTTCTTCTTTCATCCCTTTGGACGATCTAACTTTACTCTCTTTTTAACTCTTGGTCAAGGGGTTTTGAGCTCTGGAGGTCTCAACGGAAGTCGAACTTGTGTTTTCGACATGCGACCTCGTCAAATATGCCTTATTCTAACGTTTTAAATGGTTTACTCCTTTTTAGTACTAACTCCCGACCGATAATTACTTGCTGTAGTCCTTAAGGCGAGAACCCATGTCGCTATACCAGATTTCAAATGGCAATCCTTAAAAGGTAATTTTCACAATCCCGTTTTTCTATTGACAAAATGGTCACTTTTGGTATCCTTGATTCAAAAATCCTAATAAAACTTTCTCTTTCCGGAGGGGGTGGTGGATGGAGAAAAACCTTTAAAATGTCCTCTACGGTGTTGAATTCTCCTTCAGGAATTCAGTTCTGGTTGCAATTCAAATTTCATCTGATCTAAGAGTTTTAAAGGTCTTCTCAATAAGAAGGTTAATAATTGCAATCCTGTTAATTGTTCTTTCAATACTATCAGCATTTGCCATGTATTCAACTGCTAAGAACAAATTCATTTGAGTATAGTCTTCTGATGAGTAAATTCATCAGGAGGCTATAAGCATGTTTCTTAGTTATATACAAACCATTACACAAAAAGGGGGGAATGGATATGAAGACGAAAGGGTTCATAATGTTGGCAGTGCTCATCTCATGCTTTCTATGGATTAATGGAGCATGGGCTGAAACGAAGGGGTACATTGATTACGGTCAGAACAGTTTAACTGGCTATGGCGTTGTGGGTGCCGACTATAGAGGCGTGGGTGGCTCGGCAATCTGGGGACATGCTACAGCGACCTACGGGATGACCTATGGTGGTAACTTCTCAAGCAGCAGCACCAGCGGCAGAGGGGTCTATGGCGGAGCTTCAGCGACCACCGGGACTACCTATGGTGGTTACTTCTCAAACTACAGCACCAGTGGCACAGGGGTCTATGGCTGGGCTTATGCGTCCACTGGGACTACCTATGGTGGTTACTTCTTAAACTACAGCACCAGCGGCAGAGGGGTCTATGGCTATGCTAGAGCGAACACCGGGACTACCTATGGCGGTCAATTCAGAAGCGATAGCACCGCTGGTTACGGGGTCTATGGCGTGGCTGGAGCGTCCACCGGAACTACCTATGGTGGTTACTTCCTAAGCTACAGCACCAGTGGAAAAGGGGTCTATGGCTTGGCTTCAGCGACCACCGGTTATACCTATGGTGGTTACTTCAGAAGCTACAGCACCAGTGGCACAGGGGTCAGTGGCGTGGCTACAGCGACCACCGGGACTAACTATGGTGTCTATGGGCAAACCAACAGTCTATCTGGCTACGGTGTCTATTCAAAGGGCAATATGAAGGTTGTAGGTGATCAAACTGTAACAGGAACAAAGTCTGCAGTGGTAAAACTGAAGAATGGAGAAAGCGTCTCCCTGTATGCGGTTGAGGCATCTGAGAACTGGTTTGAGGACTTTGGCTCCTCAACCCTGAAAAAAGGAAGTGCACTTGTTACGATTGACCCCACCTTTGCTGAGACGGTTAACACTGATAAAGAGTACCATGTCTTCTTAACACCGAACGGTGATTGTAAGGGACTCTATGTCACAAATAAGAAGGGGACTTCCTTTGAGGTGAGGGAGCTCAATGGAGGGAAATCCGGTATCTCCTTCAGCTATCGCATTGTGGCAAAGAGGAAGGGATATGA